>Ga0126339_10002697_pt1 | contig 12780 bp, 11 predicted proteins | sample OrbTmetagenome_2_FD_92532 | JGI IMG/M metagenome (GOLD analysis project Ga0126339, IMG submission 92532) | Coral microbial communities from Petempiche,Puerto Morelos, Mexico - Orbicella T R C metagenome | ecosystem: Host-associated > Invertebrates > Cnidaria > Coral | place: Petempiche,Puerto... | reverse complement strand
TTGGGCAGACAACAATCAGCTCGGGGTTCTACAATCTTCATCAACCCAAAAGCCTACTTTCAAACAATTGCTTAAAGTTAGTTTCGCAAGGAAGACTTGATGCCCTTGTCAAATGGACTAGAACAGAACATCCCTATCTCCTTGCTGCCTCTCTGACAAAGAGAAATGTTGAATTTACTCAGATTCTGCAACTACGTGACAACACCTTGGTTCACTTCAGGGGTAGGCTTATTAGTATTCACAGAACCTCGCCGTCATCGCGTACTTATCGTTTTGGTGGTCAACAACTGACCAAAATTACAGCAGGTGAGTGTTACTGTATGTTGCTATGACACATCTTGAAAGAACTCTTTCCCACGACGTTTCCCTGGAAATTTGGATTGGTAGCCTGAGCGTGTAAATTAACCTTATAAATTTCGTGTGAATTCAAGTATGATCATAGTCAGTTTTGACGACGTCCATATATGTTGGTAGGGTAGTGGGACCAGAGTTAACCGTATTACGGACAATGAAAGTGTTAATCTCACAAGTTGTATCCTTTTTGTCTTACAGTTTTAGCAGAGCGACCATGTGATACAATAGAACTAGTCCTCTGGGGGAGACAGGCCGTGTGGATGAACCAGCTTCAAGAAGGACTGGGGCAGGTGTGGGAATTCCAGTTCCTCACGGCCAAAAACAGCAGTGATAATGGCTGTGTGACGCTTCACTCGACCCCTAGATCAACTAAGTCAAAACTATCCCCAGAAGACAACAATGCACTCTCTATCATTTCACGATTTGACGGAGGCTCCGAGCAAGCTAGAAAATTCGCAAGCTTGCGCGATTTGCTGGAGTCGAAATACTCGGGCTTGGTCGAAGTCGAAGCGAGGATTTCTTCGGTACAATTCCATTGTCAAGATGAGGTTATCGTTTTGGACCAAACCGGATCCAGAAGGGATCGACTGAAAGAGAATCTTGAGAAACTGGTGTACATTGGTTGCAGTTCGTGCTCGCGGGTTCTTGTACAAGATCAAAACGGAGTTTACGGTCAGTGTTTGTACTGTGTTGTGGCAAATCCCCAGTACAAATACAGTATAGGCCATTACTACAAGCCATTGACTATAACCCTCAGTGACTCTCACGTGTTCGTAGAAGTGGAAGCGTTCAACAGCGCGATTTCCCGCCTTTTTTCAGATTTTCCCGTCAAAACGTTGCTTCAAGGAACCCCTCACGTGGCGTCACGTGACCAGAGTTACGTGGATAGTTTTGTTGATGGCGTGGATGCACTTGTTACTAAGGGTACTCAATGTAAGGCACTCGTTGCCTGTCGTGTAGTACTCGATGAAAATAGCTTTATTGAGAACAGGTCGTTTACTCTTCGGCAAATCGATGTTTTAGAGGGTGGGTTTTGTTCTAATCTGGATGAAAAGTAGTTTTACCAACTATTTTTTTTTTTTTTTTTAAGCATGGTTAAGTCGTGCACGGTTGGGTCCTGGGTCGAGGAAGGACCGGCAAATTTGACTTAGCTCGCGTTTATCCCATGATTGTCGCCGGGTAACATGACGAAGTTTAAGGCGAGAACCTGAACATGTGCAAGCGCTGTTTTCTGACTTGCCAGTGGGAATCAAATATCCTTCGAGTGAATCTGAACTTAGAGAATTTGACCAAAACGTGAACTGTTCGCGTGTTTGAGTGTGGATACAATCAGACATAAGAAAAGTGAAATAAGCTCAGTGATCAGAGTTACATTTTATATAGTTTCTGCAAAAATAAATACCACCTATTTTAAGAGCCTTTAAAAAATCAACAATCAAGACACCTCTATTATAAAACCAAACCTCCGAACAAAGAAGCAAACATCTAAAACCAGTTTTATAACCACAACAGCATTTGCCCCTCTGTTTTTCTTTATTGTTGTTATTACAATTAGAATTGTTATTATAATTATTACCATTGTTTTTATTGCTTTTTTTGGAAGGGGGAGGAAGGTGCCCGCGAGCTCTTAGCAATCGTGATTCGATTCTCATTCTCGTCCCTAGTACATCATCGATCACCTTTGTCCGCACTCGGCAGAGAAAAACATTTAGGACAACAGTGTGAGAATGAAATAGTCTGTTCCAGGCGTTTATAGGTGAGCTGGAAAACATGATACACCGCCTAAAATGGCGAGTGACGAAAAATGGCGGGGCTTGGAAAAAAGCCCGTCCTCGTCTCAAGCACTTGACCTTTGTTCTTCTTCTTCTTCTTCTTCTTCTTCTTCTTTTTTTTTTTTGCTACTCCCCGTTATCGACGCTTTGCAGCTTCAAGTCTTGCCGATCTCGTGGAATAGGCTAAGGTTGTAAAGACCATTCCACGTAATAAACTCAAGAGAAGAAGTACTCTCCATAACTCCTCTTTTGCCGCGCAATTGATAAGCATCGAAGTACATCGTCATTAAAATCGAACGGTATCTTCTGTACAAACAACTTTCCGCGCATTGTTTCACCAAGAACCCACTGTAAATCCCGGATGTCAATCCAGCAGATTAGTCGTATCCATTCTCCGTGGCACTCATAGTTTGGCCGCTTACCTCTATCTTTCTCGATCCAGTTGATAGCGCGCATTATGAAAACGGGCTGCTGGCCTACCACACCGCCAGGGACTCCTGGATGCTGCTGTAAAGAAGAGTAAAATGTTTCTGGCGGACTTCTTGTGTCTGAAAGCCACTCGATAAACGCCCGAGCGGTCTTGTTAAACAAAATATATTCAACAAATGCCTTGGTCAAGGCCACGTGATTTGCGCCTTTGTAAAGTTCGATGTTGAACGGGGGGGGTGCTTTCTTTCTGGAGGTTTTCAAATATTTGTAAGTTCCATGGTCTGAACCCCCAGTTTGCAGCTTGACCTCGTATGAGTATTTAGTGCGGCGTTTTATATCCGGATGAGAGAAGCTTTGGATGTTATTCTTTTCACTAAGACCGCGTAAGGCTTTGACCAACTCACGATTAGAATATAGAGGATAATCTTGCCCCACAAGATTAATCAAATACTTCCAGTTGTTACTAGTCCTAACCAAGTCCTCCATGCAGTTGAACTGCGCGTACAAGATACTTATATGTGGATATATAACGTCTACGCTTTTCGTTGACGAGAAAACATTTGGTAGACATCTAATCATCTCGGTGACCGCCGCGCGAAAAGTGTCGGAAGATTTTAAATCGATGTGAATACAGTAGATGTTCTGAGGCATGTAAATGGCCTGTAAGAGTTTTTCCAAGAGTTGAGCAGATTTATACACCGAAATCGTGAAGGCAATTGGAAAGCCAAGTTCATCATCCGATGGGGAAGGGTGAGGGAAACGCTCTTGCGCGATGGAATAGCATTCTCTAGCACTGTAAGTTTCTAGGACGACATCGTCGTCACTACGCGAAGGTGCGTGACTCGACTTGCTTGGAGAATTTCCCTGGATCAGTGTCACGCACTCGTTCCAACTTTCATCCTCAAACTAAAAGAAAATGAAAATGAACTTTTAGAGACTGTGTCAAGTTTTTACGGGACAACGGCTCCGTTCAGTAGATAAACAATTCAGTGAAGTTCTTTCTGAATTAAGCCGAATACCTAAAGACAGGTTTCTATGCAAGTAACGTAATGCTTTCTCGCGAGTGAATACATAATACGTGTGCTTCTGACTCGTACCCAGTCGTCTGCTATGATGAAATTGCAACACGCGGTGGATGACGGGAAGAAGAAAAAAAGTCTGTGGCTTTTTCTTCTCTAGTTTCTTCCCATCATTCGTCACGTCTTTGAATTTTCTGGCTTCGATTTTAATGGCCTAATTAAATTCTTGAAGAGTACAGTACTAAAAAATAAAATACAAGACGCCATAAAAACAGGTTTCAGCGAAAGTGGATAACTAAGCAAATTTGCGACATATAACGACATTTTAGGTTACGACTACGCGTGCGCAGTGCGTTTGACCGCAGAGCCTAAGTTTTTAATGTAGACATTAGAATCAGTTTGGGAGGGTTCTTCCAATGTGAAAATAAAATTCATAAGTATTCTACATTTGAAAATGCAAGGTGAGGCCTCATTAGAAACAACTAACTCGGCACGAATATTACGTACACGTGATAATATATAGAATAGGTTACTTGGTATTACCGATTGTACATCCCGTTTTGTTTTGTTGACTTCTTGACGCACCAACCAAAACGTTAGAAGAACGGCTAGAATCAATAAAGAGGAGAGAATTCGACGCTTTGTCCTGCGCCGTGGAATGCAAAACGAAAACATTCTCACAAGCAGTAACCTGAAGGAAAAGAAAGCAGAGTTTTAGGTCAGGACGAATGACTTCATGTTTGTTACCCTGAGTGCGCCTTAATTTAATCTCTCGATTCTTTCCTGCCTGAGAGCCATCCGCGCATCGACCTGAAAATTTCAATCTGATGACGTTGCTCTGTGGGGATCAAAGTAGTGTCAGCTCATTCATTAGTTGTTGCTCGCGGTTTCAAATTTTCGCGCGCAAGTAACAACCAATCAAAAACGCTACACGGATCTCTGTAGTTGCCGTCATCAGAAAGGAATTTTTAATGTCCTTGTCAAACCTCCGACATCTACTCCAGTGGCCGAAGAGTTGAGTGACCTTAAACACCATTGAAGTCGAACCCTCACGCAAAACAATCATGGAAAACAAATGAATTACAGAAGATCAGGAAGACAATGAGGTGAAGCCAAAACCAGCGTTCAGTAAAGGGGTAGGGTTGAGGCCCTGTGTATTCTTTCTGATATTTGCACCTTGGCAGACCGCATGGCTTATTTGGACTATAACATGAAAACAATCATGACGCCTATTGTGTCTAATTTTTATCAGTTACAATTCAGTTGTCAGGTTTGTGTATTCCAGACTGAATGGTAATTAAGAATGGCTCCAGATTAGCTCAGATTGTAGCAACATTAGCGTTTTGTAGCGGCCAATATTGCTGAGCCATATTTGTGCGGTTTGTATAGCATACTTCATTTTCTTAAAATACGCTGCCTATACTACAAAGATACGTCAAACAATAGCATTATTATTATCTTAATTTGCAAATTCAAAATCAAAAATTTCATTTTGTCCAAAGTCACTTTATGGCGTTAAAAACGTTAATGCTCTCTTCAAAGGACTTTCATGAAAGAAAAAGCCTTGTACAGGGGTTCTTGTTAACTACAATTTGATGTCTACTAAAGTGCTCAATAGCAGGCTTACAGATGTCCTTGCGTTCGAATTTTGCGCTTTTAATTTCTTTGTAAAAGTAAAATTAGCTTACCTCGGCATAACTGGGCCATACAAGTCGCCCATGTGAAATGTCTACTGTACACCTGATAACAAATTGAATGGCTACACGATGAAAACTTCATATCTGTAAGGAAAACCTTCTGTCTTGCAAAATACTCGTTATGCCAAGTGACACACAATTTATATCTTGTGGTTGCCAAGTCAAAAATTTCACTCTCTGAAAAAATTTCAATGGAATAAATCTGCATATAACTATTTGTCATTTTTTTCCTTCTCCGAAATGAAGTCCTCGACTAGGGACACTCCTTTTTTCCACACTAAAACCATTTTAGTGGTTTTGTTTTGAATTTGGCTACTCCCATCTCACGTATTGACAGAGTGTTAACACCGCAGGTTTTTTTCTTTTTTTTTTTTCAGTTTGGCAAACCTGACAAGCACTCCGGTTCACTCGAATAGCCATGGATAACACTGTAAACAAAGATTCGCCCATAAAAAAGACCAGTTACTTAACAGTACTTTACACACCCTTTACACACCTCTGTAACGACTCGTATACCATAATATTTTGAACGAGTACCAGGGCAGATGATTTAGAACCATAATATTTACTTTTCTTCCAATTTGCAAATTTCGTTTAGTTTTGCCGCTATTGTTCTTTTTATTGACGTCCGGGCTGTGTTTTTACATTTTATACTCAACATCATGATAAATCGCATCCATCAATTCATGCAAAGCGAGTTTTGTTTGTTCCTTTAGCGAAGAAACTAATATCATAAATTCATTATGTAACAACAGTTTGAAACCGATTTGTTCCTCAGTTGCAAGTTCCTGTTCTTTTCCGACCAATACCTACATGTTTTAGTTTTAGTCAGTTGTGAGAATACCGTAAATCCTCGAATTAGCGCTCCCCCTCCCTCAAATAAGCGCCTCTCCTATCAGCCAAAATTAAAATAAGCGCCCCCCCCCCGAATAAGCGCCCCCCATTTTATGGACGAGTTATTAGACAACAAATGTATAGTTTCACTTTCGACCAGCCTTTTTCACAATCATTGGTAATTTACATGTTTACTGGTTTACTCCCCAAAGGGCAATGAACAATGATGTCTAAGCTACATATTTTCATTGGTTACCGGTCATCTCGCCACTAGGGAGTTTCACCACCAACGAACTCGTCACCAAGCGAAGTCACCTCGCCACCAAGCGAAGTGTCCTCGCCACCAGTAATCTAATAAGGCAGTGGATAAAAGAACGAGGAATAATCTATGTATGCGACTCGAAAAAAAAGCAAAGAAGACAATGCATTGTCCATTTCAATGATGCAAAAGAATACTGCACAATCATAACAAGAAAGTAACAAAACAAGAGTGCGGCAAACCGATTCGCCAGCTAATTCACCTCCACTACTTTAGTCGACTAGTTTATCTCTTTGTTGGTGTTTGGTGGCGAGGTGACTTCGCTTGGTGGCGAGTTCGTTGGTAGCGAAATTTCCTGGTGGCGAGGTGACCGGATACCTTTGCATTTCGTGGCTCCTGCTGAGAACATTTCTCTGAAGAAGACCGCAGAAGGCGGTGGAAAATTCAGTTTTAACGTTTTTTAAATCTGTTTTAAACTCCTTTTTTGAATTTTATTCATGGACACAGATCGCTCCAGCACTTTTATTTAATACAGGAAACAACAGTTCTGTTTTTCCAAGTTGCATCCTACAATTTCTTGTTTCAATTTGTAAACACCGTAAGTTTAAAAAAAATGAATTACAAATACTAACCGTGCCGCGATTTAAACTTTAGGATCAGCTTGTATTGCCGATAAACAGCTTATGTTTTTGTTTACGCGCACATGATGTATTTGAAAAAAGATCTTGTCAGGCCACAATTTGGAAAAAATTAAATTAGCACCCCCCTCGAACAAGCGCCCACCGTCTTCTCCTAATTTGAAATAAGCGTCCGGGGGGGCTAATTCGAGGAGTTACGGTAAATGACTACAGCTAATTGCACCAATTCTCCTAAACGAGTAAAACGATCCTATATCTTTTTTTAGTGTTGCTGATCGTTGCCCAGCGCGAACTGAACTTCCACAGCATACCATTGCGCCAGTTCGCTCGTATCTTAATTCACACTGACTTAGTTTGGAAGTGTGCATTTTGATTAATAACTACCATTAATAGTAAGTAACAAGTAGGCAAGTTTACCACCAACTTAATTGGAAAATCACGAACAAACGTCGGGAACGGCACAGCCAACGTGAAATGAAATCCATTCAGTGCAAACTCAGTCATTTCCTTGTATCTTAAGCTCATAAAAGCGATACGCGAAGGCCAAAATTCCACAGATTCGTTAGTCAGTTATTTAGTCTTCGGTAGTATTAGAATTTATCTTGATATTTAAGATTATGGCAACAATTCAAACTTACCTGGCTCACTAACTTAAAGTACTGCATACCCAGTTGCCGTTTCCATCGATTAGTTTACCTACTGCAAACCTTTTCGACGTACAATGGCCTCCAAAAACACAGCATGCATTTATTTTCGCTTCTAAAGCGGTGACGTCGTGTTGAGTATGAATTTTAAGTTCGCCTGCCTATTGAAGCGGAAAACATCAGTATTTCTTTTTGTTTTGAACACGCATGAGTCGGTCAATAAACGTATATTGAAATATCCAAGTCTGTTCAAATCGGGACAAATGAGCCAAACCCGGGGAAAAAAGCTTCATTACGGCTTGTATGTTTACACAGAGCGAGCCCAGCATAAAGGTTCCTCTTCAACGCACAACTTTTTTTTTTAATTTGATTTTAAGCAATGTTATTATTTTTGTCCCGGGTTCTTGTGCAATGGTGTTAATTATTACTAGTATCTTTTTTATGTTTTAGATCAAAGCATGGCAATTTTTTTATTTTCCACGCACAAAAAGTCCCGCGCTTTGCCGTCAAATTCTCGTATATAGCACTTGAATCACCAAAGTCTAATATTGTCAGCAGCTCTTGACTCAGTGGCGAGGTATCTTGGACAAAAACATTTTACAACATTTATCTTCTCGAACTATCTAAATACTGGCTGACTCACTTTAAAGCAATGTATTAGAAAACAGACTGGTAAACCACAAGCTTACCTATTCCGCAAAGTCGTATCGCTAAAGATTTACACCTTAATCACGTTAGACAGACCGTTTAGCTGACATATGGACAACAGCAAAAAATAAAGCTTCAAACTTAACAGGTTGCCTACAAAGTAAATATATTATCGAAAAGTCTCGAATCCTGGGTAAATAACGTTGTGTTTGCTTTGTCTTCTCATAAAAGGTTACTCTGCTGAAATATCAATTTATTTACTCAGCTTCTTTGAAAGGCAGGTCTCCCAAGACCAATATCTTCCGTCGACTAGCAAGCATGTTTTCTTTAGCACTGAAGCAATTGTCGCATAGGTTTATCTGGAAAAAATCGCATGATATCAAGCTCACTGGGCAGATTGATATACATGACAGTGAAAGCTCTTTATCTTGGGGCGTTATAATCTCAGCTATCATTTAAAATTTCCACTCATTTCTCATTTATAAGTAAATTTGTAACTATTAGTTCAAATAACTCAGATTAATTGTGTTAAAATTAAAATTTGTTATTAATGTTATTACCTCAGTCGTTCAGGAGTATGTCATGCAATGACGTAGATGCTTCGAAAGGTTTAATTCACGTAATCGAAAGGTTGCCTTGTATCTGTCGACGTTTTTGTATTGCGGTGGTAAACACTTTTTCAAATAAGTCCGGATCGAGAAAAGATCTTTGCAAAGTTCACTGTCAGAATCATTATTTTCAGTTAAAGAAGCTTTAATGGTTGCTGCTTATTGTAATTTTCTCTTTAAAACATTAGTGTTTCTTATGAAAAGAGTAATTTCATATTACGCAAAAGTTAGCTCTTGTCAACCATCATTTACTGGAAAATTCACGGGTTTGCTCATAGAAAACTTTGATCTGAATGTGGGGCAACTTACGTTTTACAATGCAATTTTAAATCCATATAAACGTGGCTAAACATCAGCCGTCAAACGTGGACCCTTGGAACATCCCTTTTGCAATGAGGTAAAGGCTTTACTTAAAATTGGAATAAAGTCGAATCTGGCCAGGCTTGCATTGCTCGCATTATTTGATGAATGAATTAGTCAAATTTATTCTTTAATCACTAGACGTTTTTATTCCCATTACATTATTAGATACATTTACTGGTCGTTTCCTATATTTTAATATTTCGAGATTTTTTAATATGTAATTTTAAGAGTTTTCAAATAGCATCCACAATAAGGCCACTTGTGTCCCATCCAGAAGTTTTTCCACATTAATTCGACATACATCGATTGATCTACTTTGACAACAGTATGACAAATCTTTCAAACTTTCACTAATATTTCATTCATACTGTACCTTGTACCTTTCGTTCAACTATCTTGTCTTAATACCTTTGTTAGAGATCCATCTCAGGACATAGCTTTTAGAGGGAAATGGTTATGAAGCCTGGCAAACGTCAAAGAAGCAAACAAAGAAGCAAACAAAGATGCAAAGCGTTATGTTGGAAGGTCGCGACCGTGCACAATCTTTTGTTTTGCGCTCATACACTGTGTATGAATTACGCAATTAAAACGTTTCTATCGGTTAGTTCCTCAGTACGGAGTAAACAATAAACAAGAGTAAACAAGGAAGAGAATTTACTATGGAAATTGCCTCAGTCATAGTATTTTTCTGGCTACGCCCCTGCATTTCCGATTGAACTAGCCTCTTCCCGCCTCTTCCAGGCGTCCAGTTAATTGAGGCGCAAGGGCGAAAAACATTCACTAATTACTGCAAAATAGCCAGTCAGCGGTCATGTTTCAAACCAGGGAACAGTGCTTGCTTTCTCTCTGGAATAGGATCAGAGAGGTCACGTGTCAATGCGTAACTCAGGGGCGACACGTCTCACTGATTGGACAGTGATTAGACCAATCATCATCTCCTTATTGAACCATGAAGGTCAACCGATACCGTTGCTGGTTTTTCGCAAGTTATATATAATTATGCATTCTGCGTTCATTGTGGGACACATTGATATCCCAGGTGAAATTAAGACTATGATTTTCTGCGATTTCAGGTGTTTCTCTGTCTTTGAACGCTACAATATCTTGCCTCGTTGTGTACCATAGCATAGTTATACAAAAACGCGGTTGTTTTTTTTGTGAATTTGATATTGCGCATGCGCACTTAACCATGGCGTGTTTAACAAGAGTTTTAACTAGCTTTCCTTTAGACCTTTTCATGACTAGATGTTTTTTTTTTTACTTAATTGTGAATTCTTCAGTGCGTAGAGATAAAATTAACCCTTATAACGTAAGCCTCATCAGGTGGTTTTCTCCCTCTCCCCCCACCTTGCCTCCCAGCGTCTTCTCAAGACTTAATTCAAAGTGATTACCGCACTTTTCCTCTGCGGGGTGGGGAGGGTGTATTTACTAAGGCATTGTCCTTCCTGGATTAAACGCCCTTTAAAAGATTCTCATATATCTTCTTAAAAAGAAGCACAATATTTTCGTGACCAGCGAGAACTACCTCCGCCATTGAAATAAGTCACGCAAGCTTTTGCAATTATAAACGTCACGCCATGCTTTTGTACATCGTAAAAGGAAGATTCACATAAGAAGGCAAAACCAATTTTTAAATGGTTTATTGTTTTGTCAGATTCCTTACTGAATAGGTACGATAAGGTATAATTATCATTGTTATTAACATTTCAAATGTTTAATTTTAAATGTATGTATGAGTCAACATCTGACTTTGTATTCTCTTGATAACTTAATTCCCAGCAGTTATTGATAATAGTGAAAAGCTGACAGTGATGGGTATGGAGAAAATTCATCAACTGTGGACTACTGTTTTAATGATTCTCTGCAATTGCACCACATGTCCAGACAAACTAGTAAGAATAAAATTAACTACTGTCCTGACTTCCACTAATAAATGACTTACATACTACTTTGTCAATATAGTTATTATTCCTCTTAGCTGATGAAATTCCAGGTTTTGTGTAGATGCTTGGATTTGTCAGCATAATGCCCTTCCCCAGAAAGATTGTGTGAGGACCATTTATTGTTTATTTGTTTATTTTTTGCCATTTATAAATATAAAAATGTCACATCAGTGTATAGTATAGGCAAGGAAGCCCAGAGAAGCCTCTGACAGATGTGAAGAGCTAGGTTTAGTGAGTTCCCATTAGATATTATAGCGACCATTGACTGAAATATGAATGATCCACAAATAATTAATCTCAGTCAGCAGCTGTAGATAGCAACCTTTCTTTTACTTACATACTATATGATGGTATACTGCATACGACAAAGTGTAATGTTCGGCTTATGTATAACTGAATGTAATACAATGTCACAACTGATAGACCACATGCCTTGTCACCAAGAGTCTGAAGTAAGAGAATGCATTTGTTGTTTTTCTTTTGTTCTATATTTTCCTGTTCCCAATCTACTCCCTCATAATTCCTGTTTGCAAGCAATTTCTGATGACAGTTGCACCTCTTAAATCTGGACTAGGGACACCCAGGGGGCAGATCTAAGTGCCCTTACTACAGAGGTGTCTGTATCATGGAAGTATCTTAAAGGAGAGGTTTGACTGTATTTTATGTTATGGTATGGTATTGTACCACAAGATTAATAATTACTGTACAATAAACTTTGCATTTATACACATTTAAATTACAATTTCTAATAATATTACATGTAATAATATTAAATATTAAACAAGGCATCTACCTACCCTACAAAGCGTCTAAAAGAGTTAGAGATGGTAGGGAAGATCACTCCCTGTCATCCTGTTTTTAACTGATGAAAAGTGATTGGACTACATGTACTTGAATAAAATAAACGCATGCATGCATGGAATCCAGGCAGTACCTTATTACAAGTGCATGTGTTAACTCAATCATAACAATACTACAATGTATGAACACTGCTCGAGACAAAACCTCTTGCTTGCCGATCTAGTATTCAACATATTAAGCTTATTATCATGTCTCCACACAGTATCAAGAGAATGACAGAAAAATAAAGCAATAATTGCTCTATTTTTTACTTTGAAATAATTGACTGAAAGAATACAATTCATTGTATGACTGGTTTAGGGAACAGAGATTGCACCCAGCTTTTGGTTGGTTTAGGGAGCAAAACAAGCAAAATGTACTGTTCAAGACTGCCCTTTGATGTCGCACACTTTTCAACATCAAACAAGGCTCTCTCCTTGTTAGGAACTGCTCTAAAGAAAATGTAACACTGATGTGATGTTTCACAAAATTCTGGAAACTAAAATTATGTAACATAACCGGAGGGGAAAGTTGAAATTTTGAGATTTTCCCAAAATAAAATAAAAAGAAATAAATTGGGATTTACCATTCTGGCTGTTAATGTGCATATGAAGAAAATTACTCAACTGTTTGTGTTTGCACCATTTCGCGTGTATCTCCTAGACAATGTCATTGAACTAAATTGAACTTTAACTCTCAAGCTGGAAGGTGACTGAAGTGGGAGACCATATT
>Ga0126339_10002696_pt1 | contig 12781 bp, 12 predicted proteins | sample OrbTmetagenome_2_FD_92532 | JGI IMG/M metagenome (GOLD analysis project Ga0126339, IMG submission 92532) | Coral microbial communities from Petempiche,Puerto Morelos, Mexico - Orbicella T R C metagenome | ecosystem: Host-associated > Invertebrates > Cnidaria > Coral | place: Petempiche,Puerto... | reverse complement strand
GTATATGTTTTTGTTGTGGTGTATTTGGTGGGTGGGAAAAAAAAAAAACCCAATATTGTGAACAATAATTATAAAAGTTTTCAGAGGGTCCCTTGTATTCCGATTGGAAAGAGTTTCTTTTTGTGGGGGGGGGGGGAGGGGGGCTGGCATATGTTAACCCACAAGTTCTTCCAGCCGGCCAAAAACATCAAAGCATTTAAGTAGAAGCCTTTTTTCCTAAAGGCTTCCAAGCAGACCAAGAGCCTTTTTTCCAAAAGGCTTTGGAACAAACCTCTTAACAGGAGCTCAACCAGTCATTCCAAAGAAATTATGTTAAAAGGAGAGTAAGCAAACCAACCTTTTTTTTGGTCCACATTCACGTTGTCAAAGAACTCGCCGTATAGACTCATGTACACTGAAAAAATCCCACAGCCTACCATTTGTCAGGAAGATGGGCTTCTTTCCCTAGGAGTATTTGCAGGCAGTCAGAAGAACCTGAAACACCAAGGCTGCTAGACTTTGGCAGGTTAGCAAAGACTCTTCAAACCCTATTAGCAGGGTAGAAGCTAAAATTGTTTTGGTGGAGAATCTTGTATGGTGGATTCATATTAAACTCAATTACTGGGCTGTTACTGCACCATTTTATAGGTACAGTGTAACTTTGATAAATGTGACCAGCAGTTTACCAAGTGTAATCAACTGAAGATTCATCAGTTTGTACTCTGCAGTTTGAACAGTGGGGGTTAGTAAAGCCAGGGCACACCAATGGATGTTGTAATTTGGTTTTTTTAATCTGACCAACAAACTGGTCCATTTTTTGCACAAGGACCTATATTGAAGAGGGGAATTCCACCACAGAATAAGAACCCAATAATTCTAAGGTGTGTACATTTTATATGGTATTATTTTTTCTTATACTATATTCTATTATTTTTTCTTGTGCTATATTTTTTATGATAGTAGTAACATTTTTTAGTCCATTTAAAATTTGTTGACCGCTAGCTGGGCTGGTATAATACTGTCGAGAGAGACAGAAAAAAGACATAGAAGGAAATGGAGACAAATGCAAGAAAATACTTTGACAAAGCTTTTGGCCAAAAAAGTCCCCAGAGAATGGATTTGGAAACCTCAAGCAACAGGAAGGTTGGCATCTGTAACCTAATAATGTTTTCCCCCAGTCTCCTAGAAAATGGGAGGATGTACAAAATTTTGTCCAAAGTGACCAAAAGTACCTACTTCCTTTCCTGCTTGGCTACTAAAAAGAAGAGAGCAGTCAAGGTTATTACAAGATTACTACGAAAAAAATAACAAGAAAAGTACCAGCTAAAAAGAAGAGAGCAGTCAAGGTTATTACTATGAAAAATAGCTGGAACATTTACCAGCTAGAGTATAGGATTTTTATTTTTTATATTATCATCATGTCTTGCTCGTGGGTTCTGCTATAGTCTTTGACCAAAAAATGAGCCTTTACTGGCATGTTACACCATGTAAAAAGTTTGTTTTTTTTTCTCTCACTGTTGAATTTGGATTCAGAGGGCATTGGTGGTGCTACTTTTCTTTCTGAGGCCCTCAAAGTCAACACAACGCTGACAGAATTGAAATTGTCTTCAACCTGAAGTACATACAAATAGTTCAGATTTTCTTATCTCTTTCTTTTTATGGTTCCAGGTTGGGTTTGATGATGATGAACAAGGGGCTCCTGGAGAGAGCTCGAGAGGTAACTTTCTAGTTTTCATGCATTGATTAATTGACTGCACTAAACTATTTTTGGATCAATAGCCTCAAGCTTACCAAGACAGACTTATTACATGAATTCAAAAGCCATCCTCAAGAGGTACATGGCTATTGGAACCAGCCTGTAAAGTAACCACACTACACCTGAGTCAAGCATTACAGTCATCAGCCTGTAAAAATTTGTTTTTTTTTTCTCCCAGTGTTGAATTTGGATTCCAAGGGCATTGGTGCTACTTCCCTTGCTGAGGCAATGAAAGTCAACACTGACAGTATTGAAATTGTGTTCAACCCATGGTTTAGACAGCACCGTCGTCAGTGGTACTGGTCCTCTCAAGTTTTTACATGACTGCACTAAACTATTTTTTGGATCAATGGCCTCCAACTTACCAAGACAGACTTCTTATGTGAATTCAAAAACCATCCTCAAGAGGTTTATGGCTAATGGAACCAGACCAAACACTTGACCTCGACACCATCCATCTCACTTTGAGCTTAGCTCTGGCAAAGGGGGGGGGGGGAAATTCCAGCCCAGAAGAAGAGGTTCCACACAGAGACGAGATATTTTTGGAAGGATTTTTTATAGTTTTTTAAACAAGAGTGCAATTATTTTGTAGATGACCAACTACAACTGCACAGATGATGTATATTTTTTTTATAATTAATTTGTACTGGCCATAGGGGGCTATGCTGGCAGCTTCCCTATTTAATATACCACCACCACAATACATCAAAAACAACCCTATGGATCTCCATGTAACATTTTTTGGGAGAGAATGCACAATAAATGAAATTGAGATTTTTTAAAGCTTGCTGCTGGCTTTGTTAGACATCTACATGGGCCTGAAATTACATGTCGTAATCCAGGGCTTGACATTTTAAATAATCTTACCCCAACCTTATTATGCAATTTTGGTAAAGATTCCCCTCACAGATGTTTTTTAGACCAGTGTGCTCACTGGTTCTCAGCGTTACATGAAGGAACAGACGAAAAAAAATGCCACCTTCTTGGTCGTCTTGACGCATGTTTAAGTTTAGCCATCGCAAGCAAAACATGACGCTTTGGTCCTTTGTAGTCAAGCGACTAGCAGGCGATCCCACCACTCGAACCGGCTAGGAGTTCAACGGCTGTCTGTGGCACGGATGCCCTCGTTGCCATCCCCATCCTCATCGGGAACAATACAGTAACATCAATGCCGGTGGCATGCTGGAAGAAAATGTACGAAGACAGGCACACAGATATGTTCTAAAAATGCGATGAGAAAAAAAAATATCCATTAGAAGGGCCTGGATCTAACGAACTGAAGAAACTGATTGATAAACATGGGGCTGACTTGGAAGAAGTGAGCTGGCATCCTTCCTCGTCTTCGTAGTATCTGCTAATTTGCAGCTTGTTGTCAAGTGACTAGCAGGCGATCCCACCACTCGAACCGGCTAGGAGTTCAACGTCAGTGTTGAAAATTCAAATGTCACAGAAGAAAAATCACAAATAAAGCCATAAAAAAATGCATTTGTTTGGGCATTTGCTTATTACATATAATTAAGGACAGGGTGTAAAATATACAATTGCAAAAACTTGTGTGCAACAGGAATGATTTGACATGATTCATCCTTTGGAAGGCATGTCCATGGCTAGCAGGCGATCCCACCACTCGAACCAGCTAGGTGTTCCACGGCTGTCTGTGGCAGGGATGTCCTTGCTGTTTTCCCCGCCAATGCAACAGCTACAGCAATCTCCATCCCGATGGCACGCTGGAAGAAATGCACCAAGACACACAGATATGTTCTAAAGAAATATCAATTAGAAGGGCCTGGATTCTGACGAACTGAAGAAACTGATTGATAAAACATGGGGCGGACGTGGTCTATGCGTGTCCTGGAGTTCGTGGAAGATTCCAAGACTAGAAGCAGCTAATACGTAGCCTGTTGTCACTTGATTTTTTAGGCGTTGCCACGTACAGACTGATGGAGAAAATTCTATGATATTATCTTTTGTCCTATAATATTATTATTTTCCTATGATATTATTATTTTCCTATGATATTATTTTTTCCTATGATATTATTTTTTCCTATGATATTATTTTTTTCCTATGATAGTATTATTCCTATGATAAAAAAAAGTGGCAAACTTGGTAAAATAGACGGAGACGAATTGACCAGAGCTTTCCAATCTATTATGGAAGAAAAGGTGCAGATCGCAGGATGGACAAAAAAAACTCCCCAGAGGCAGATCTTTTATTTTACAAATGTTCAATGCAGATGAGACTGCTCTCTTCCACGGTTGTTTCATCCAGACGATGATTTCAAGAAGGCTTTTTCAACATCCACAACAGAGCAGCCTTCACAGTTTTAGAGAGATGACTGCCCCCCAAACACCTTTTTATGGGGATAAAACAAGAATTGTACTGTCCAGCCAGAAAAAAACTCAGTTTCAACTCCTGAAGAATTTGATGCGGGCTTGCATGAACTATTAATGTTTTGGACAAATAAATTTTTGGACCAGCCCCTCTAACCATGGCCACACCTTTTTTCCATATGCTGGCTGAATTGGAGGGGTTCCCCTGAGAGGACAAACTCTCTCGACACCTTTCTATTAAAAAAAAAGCGACCAGCATGAATACCATATATTGAATTCCAAAAGACCGACAACATTAGACAACAAATGAAATTCTTTACACAGCTGTTTTCTAGATGCTTTTGGCTATCTGCTGGTGAAAAAACACCATTTCCAAACTCTTCAAAACACTTGCATGTTGGCGATGGTGATAACCACTGTCATTTTTGGAGCATGCAAATACTGAATACGAGGATTTACAGCAAGTTTTTTTAAGTGTGCAGAGTGATTTGTGCTTGATCTGGGCAAACGAACAGAATGTTTCCTTCTGACGAATTTTCAAAGGTGCAATGTTTAGTGCAGTGATCGGTGCAATAATTACAGTGGAGTTGTTGAAATTGTCGCATAATGTGAATGCGCATCATGAACGTACGTGTGTGGGGCTAGGGTCAGCCCAAAAGCAACTTATAAATCCGCGTAAGCATATCAGTCGTTACTGTAGCATGGACTGTCCAGTCTGTAGGAAAACCTTCACCCAAAGAAAAGCCATGAATCGCCATAAGCAAGAAAAACACGGACCAAATAGGACCAGGATACAGTGTAGCCTGTGCCCCAAGAGCTTTGCCCGCTCGGAACATTATAAACGGCACCAGTGAGATATACACGAACCACCGCGCCACGAGAGCCCCGTTTGCCCACACAAAAAATTCAAGTGAATGTGTCCCCAGCTAAAAAAAGAGCTCACTGATCAAACTGAAGCCGTGAACGTTTTGATGAGGGAAATAGAGCAGCCTGAAGCAGACCTGAGCGAACCAGAGCCGTCCACAGATCAAACCGAAGCCGTGAAAGTTTTGATGAGGGAAATAGAGCAGCCTGAAGCAGACCTGAGCAAACCAGAGCAGCTTGAAGCAGACCCAAGCGAACCAGAGCCGCCCATTATTGATGAGTTTGCCGCAGAAGTTGTAATGGAAAACACAGAACTCTTTGACTTGATGGAAGAATTTTTTAACCAGATTTCCAGCACGGAAGTATTTCAAATCATGTGTAATTTGTAAAAAAAGCACTGTACTTTGCGTATATCAATTTAAAAAAATTGGACTGTAATTCAATTTTGAGTGCATTTTTTATCGATCAAAAACAACGCCACGCGTTAGAACTAGAAGGCACTAAAAAAATTATGAAACAACAAACTGGTCATCAACACAGCAGCCTCATGACTTTTTTCCCACAAGAAAAAAAAAATTGGGGCGGTGATCAATAATGGCGTAATAAATGCGTCAGATTTTTTGAACAAATCAGGCACACGTGTGGGACTAGCGTCATCCCCTCAAAAACCTTTTACCAACTGCACAAGCATTTTTTTTGTACCAGTTGTTACTATAGCATGGATTGTCCAGTCTGTCAGAAAACCTTCACCCAAAGAAAATCCATGAATTGCCATATGCAAGAAAAACACAGCCTGAATATGCCTAGGATACATTGTAGCCTGTGCCCCAAGAGCTTTGTCCGCTTGGAACATTATAAACGGCACCAGCGAGATATACACGAACCACCGCGCTACGAGTGTCCCGTTTGCCGATGCAAAAATTCAAGCAACCAGACCATTTACGACAACACCAGCGAATCTGTCCACAACTGAACACACCTTTGCCCAGGGCGATGCAAGAACCACCCTTGGTATCTGTACAACTAGTCATTGATGTCCAAAGTCCCAAGATTATAGACAAGCAAAACTTCAAGCATTAGCCAACGACATTTTGTCCGTGGCATTCTCATTTGTATTAAACCATTAGAAAAAGACATTTTTTGCTGGACAAAGCAGAACATTTATGGCTTGTTATTAAAGCCGTGTCATTTTGTAAAATCGTTCAAAGCGGCAGTGGCACAAAAAAACCCCCTTCAAGTGCCATTTCAAAAATGCGGCTTTTTTGGCTCTGGCTGTGATGTTGTAAATAACGCATTCGGGTTTTTGTTTAATAAAATAAGCAGAACGAGTAAACAAATCGAGTGTGGTTTTTTCAGGGAGACCCCGTGCATAAATGGCGTGTAGTTATTTTTAAATATCGTGGATCGATGGCGTTTTTCAAAAAAATCTGACGTGTTCATACTTTTTGAAATCTAGTGATGGCGTGTATGGTAGTTCACAAAGTTTTTTGTTTTCACAAGACTTGGCTGGGTTTTTGTCCGCTGCACCAAACCAAAAAAATGAGTGAGCCATCGATGAATGAGGTGAGTTACATCAGTTGACGTGTTATCTCCAAAAAAACCCCAACATAAATAAACTCGCATTGAAAGTTGTAGAACAGTGCTGTATTAATGGTGATTTTTTTCTTTTGGTTTGAATAGGATGACCAGGTCACAGCCAAACATCAAGTTCATGTTTTTGATTCATGCTTAAACCCTCTACCCGCACCTAGTAGAGATTTTTTTTGTACGAAATTCGCTGACTCTCGACAGGGTTTTTTCCCCCCACAAAGTTGTTGACAGATTCAAAACAACGCCCCTGAGCTGACGCCAGTGAGTTAAGATTTTTTTTCTCAAGTGGCCGATAAGCCGATAGATCCAAGAAATCTTTTATTAATTTAAAACAACTTCTGTGTCAGATTCAACTGGGTTGAGTTCGAATGTTTTTTACTCTTACCGAAAAAAAAGCCACTTGAAAATCCCAAATTTTTCTCGATTGGCGCTGACGCCACACACCACGGCTTATTTTTTTTCCCGCTCTTTCAGGTTACCGGAATCTGCCAAAACCAATTTTTTTATAATCAGTTTACGAGGTCTGGACATAAGTCGATAAAAGACAAAAAGTTTATTTTAAAATGAATCATTCTCTCAGTAGGTTCTGCACGAACAAAATGAAACGAGTTCGAAAGCCAAACATTCCCACGACTGGTCCAGTACAAACAATATTTATATAAAAAAAATGAGTGAGCTACTTACAGTTTTTTCGACATCTTCGCCACCGGCAACGCTGACTAGCTGTAAAAGGCAAATAAACAAGTCAATTCACCAAACCTTTTTTTTCTTTCAGGTTTTTTTTCAGTCAGGAGTCTGTCCAGTATGTTTGGAAACCAAAGGGGAGCGACTATCCTGCTGCCAAGCTAACATACACACCATTTGCTTGGAAGAATGGATTTGGCTGGGAAATTCCATCAAGTGCCCTTGCTGTAAACAAAAACTAACACCAACTCACATTCAAAGTCTACTGGTGGGCCGATTCAAACGCGTTCCGGGCATGAAAGCCGAGTTGATCCAAGTAAGGCCCCTGTGGAAATTCTCGATTGAAGTTAACTCTTTTTAAAATAACAGAATTTTACCGGGTTTTTTCTTCACCCTAGGATTTCGAACGAAATAAATGCCAATGAGTCGAAGCGTGGGCGAGTGGGAATTCAGCAGCCATTTCAAGAAGCAATACCCAATTTCAAGAAATTGTACAACTTGGCTGCATTGGTTCGGACTCAATTTCATGGAATTACTACCCCATGTAACCATGGAAGGAGATTCAGTAACCTTTACAATGAGGTTCTAAAAATCTGTTTTAAAGCAATAAATGTCAGTCAAAACTACAAACGGACTTTTTTTCTCGAGCGCGCACACTGTCACAAATGGCCGACAACCCACGGAAAACACTAATAACTCACCTATTTTGTCGAGACCGGCTTAGTTTCACTCCATACATTAGTTAGAACAAGGTGACGGACTGGCTTTTCATTTCTTGTTAACCGCAAGTATATTAAAAAAAACCTACTGGGTAGTTTTGTTCGAGCAAGTGCCAAGCTTTTCACTTCCATTCAACACCGAGCGCTCGGGTCTCTCCCTCTTCGTTGGAGAGAAATAACATGCTGAAACAAAAACTCACCTGCACAGTCAAACTCAGGGTTTGTTTCTTCTTCCAGTAATTTCAGCCATTTCGCAAACAGTGGTTTAACCATACATGTTTTTTTTGCACCGCTCAAAAAAAACCTGCTCGTCTACTCGAATTCACTGCACGTTATGCCAAAACCACGAGCTCTTCTAGGCTGGCATCAGCTCATCACGTGCTCCAATGGCGTCACCAGCATTTTCTTGCCCTTCCCTAGTCGTTGTGTCACCCTCCCTCCCCTTAAACTAATTTTTTTTTCGATTGGTATAAAAAACAGATGAGTTACTGGGACTGCCTACCGCCAGAACTTCAAGAGTCCATTATCCAGTTGGCTGAAAGTCAACTTGCCCATGAGCAGCGAAGACAAGAACTGCTAACTAAAATAAACAAAGAAATCTGCCTATATATGCACGTACAAGAGGCCTGGGGCCTAGGTGGCCTAAGACTGCAAAATGCCAAGAACAGACTACGTATCAGCGGCTATTACGAAGACAAAGGATGAAAGCACCATCTTTTGTTAGCCATCGACAAATTTGAAGATGCCTTCAAAAGGATGAATCATGTAAAATCATTCCTGTAATACTGTTGCACACAAGTTTTGCAATTGTATATTTTACACCTTGTCCTTAATTATATGTAATAAGCAAATAGTGTTTTTGCTATCATCTCTGTTATAATCTTGGCTTTAAATGCTTTTTTAATTAGTCCCCAGCACGCACACAGTAGTAAAAACTTTATACGTCCGCTAATGCCCATATCCCCTTAATTCGGCCAGGTCCTCCCTTTTTTTTGTGCAAGCGAGCAGCTGACGACTACGGCTACCCCTGACCTTTGACTGCACGCAAGCAGCTGACGACTATGGCTACCCCTGACCTTTGTCCGCGCATGCAAGCAGCTGACGACTATGGCTATCCCTGACCTTTGACCGCGCACGCGAGTAGATGACACCACGCAAGCCGCTGACGCACACGTATTAATAAAAGGAGCGGCCTGAAAAAAAATTGTACACTTGCCACGAGCGCTGATCATGGCTGAGCTGACCGACGATGAGACGAATCGCCCTATGGACCTGTATGAAGCAGTGAGTATCTAAAAAAATGGACAGTTTAACGTGCACCCTATGCGCCCAAGTCATCCTTAGTACTGAGATTCCCACTCGAACCAAGTGTTGCCATTACTTTGTTCATTACAATTGCTTCACCAAGGCACTCGGTGATCAATTGAACAAAGCTATGATGGCTGAGAAGTTGTACTGCCCACTCTGTCACTTGTTGTGCATGCTAAGTGCGCTCGTGGCCATTTTGGACTGAGTCTGGTCACACCCCCACTAGACATTTGTTTTGGACTTGAGATTCGTACGACACCTTTTGTCACGCCTTGTTCATCACCTTTCTTTTCATAGAGTAGCTGGGATTGGTTGCCACCCGAAATCCAAGCCTACATTATCTCACTCGCTGAGTTGCAACTCGCCTTTGAGGAGAAAAGGGAGCGTGAAATAGTCAATGCAGAAACGAGAAAATATGAACAGTGGTTGTTTAGACCGAAACCACCCAAGTTTCGCGAGTTAGATACTTCAATTTATTTCCGTCAATACAATTCATTTGATAGAGTTGCTGGGATTGGTTGCCGCCCAAAAATCCAAGAGTCTCATTGACAGACGCGAAAGTGAGATCGAGAGAGAAATGTTTTTTTTAGGGTAGAGAATTGACAACGCTAAGTCCACTTTACTATTTCTAGACTGAAAAGAGTCACTGGGATTGGCTACCCACAGAAATACAGTGTTCTGTGATTTCGCTAGCCATGCAGCAACACATTATTGATCGGAGAAGGAAGGAACTATTGGGCAGGCTTCATGAAGAAATTGTGGATTATGCAAGATTAAAGACAGCCTGGGGATATGGTCACGTAGAAATAAAAAAGCGAAAATGTTATCTAACCGTTTGTAAATTGTTATACGGGTGATTTATGTCCGATCACATGGATATCTACGGTCATTATGTCAGTCTCCATAATGAACTAAAGAAACTGTATTTAGGGTGCAGCGTTAAAGATGCCTTGAATGATGTAGATGAGAAAAAATCGTTCTTGTTCTCTGCTGATGTCTGATTGGTTCTTACAGAGTCACTGGGATGGGTTACCACCCAAAATACAGGATTACGTGCTTTCCTTGGCTACCTGGCAACCCAAACTCGTCCGCAGAAATAATGAACTGTTACGCAGTCTTCACCAAGAAATCCTAGACTATGCAAAACTGAAGGAAGAATGGGGCATAGGACACATTAAGAATGTTGTATGTCGATGTGGTTTCCCCTTTTGTCGAGGAAAGAAGGAACAATTTCAATATTTGAAAATATACGGATGTTACACTGACGATAAACCTCAAAAAACGTGTATAGTCAACACTTACGAAGCTGCTATGGAACGCGCCCCCTTTGTAAAGTTGCTCCTCTACCCCATCGGTTTACGCAGTGCTAAATACAACTTATACAGATATAATAAATCTCTTTCAGAGTCACTGGGATAGACTACCCCGAGAAATACAGTGTTATGTGCTTTCGTTGGCTACCTGGCAACATATCGTTGACCGAAGAGGGAACAGACTGTGTCGCAAGATTCTTAGAGACATTTTATATTACACTAATCTGAAAAGAGAATGGGGACACGGTCACATAGAAGTAAAATGGTTTAAATGCAATAGACCCCAATGTATAGCGTTTTACAGACCATTCATTCCCCATCACACTACCGTCCATGGTTGTTATGTAAACTGTCGTAATGAGAAAAAGAAAGCATGGTTAGGGTTCAATTTAGTTCACGCCATGGACAATGTATATGACGAGAGAAGTATGCTTGTATGATTGGATGTGTTATAAGCCAATAAAAAACATTTGTGCTTGACCTCATTAAAAAAAGCATTGTACGTGTCCTCAATCTGTGTGTCCTCATGTCTGCAGACTCCAAGACGAAGTCGGTCACTCTCCACAGTGCCCACGCCCAGACTCAACGTTCCACATTGCACTCGTTCTCTGGACCAAGTCCACGACGACGATGACGACGACAATGACTGGATCTTCGATCCGGCCATCGACCAGATCTTAAACGAAAACAGTAAAAGATCACACGAGCAAGCCTTCTCGGATGATGACGACACGCAATATGGCAGCGGCGCCACCACCCATCTCCTAGACTTTGAACTGCGACCTGTAGGCGCCCCACGCAACTGGAGACACATGGTGAACAAACGTAGATATGAAGCCACTCTCAAACAACACCGAGATGTGACTGCTAGGGACAACCTGGGCCAAGAACTGACCAGCGCCCTGCAATGATGCATCCAGCGACAAATCGACCACGATCCCAGCCTGACTCCCCACTCCACCGTCCATATCACCATGGAGTCCAGCGCCTTCACGCACGCCTTCCAATCCGCCACCTTCAGCGTACTCGAATTCCAAGAAGGCAGCCAAAGACTGGACACTTATCTCCAGTCTCTTGCGGCCAAACTCAACTCCAACCAGGACTTCAGCCCGGACGACACCTTCACCATGGAGACCACCTTCATCCAGACTCCCGGTAGTGGTCACGGCAAGCGATACCAACCCAGCAAAGCCGCCGTCCGGGGCATCGTCAAACGGTGACGCGTGACCTTAAAAAACAAAGACCAACTCTGCTGCGCACACGCCATCGTCACCATGAAAGCCTTGGCTGACACCGACAGCAATGCTCCAGATCACAATTATCACAATCTCAAACAGGGATGCCCTGTCCAAGAGCAATTGGCCAAGGAACTCCACCACTTGGCTAACATCCCTGAAGGACCTTGCAGCCTAAAAGAACTTGACATGTTCCAGGCGGCACTACGTGGGTACCAGATCAAGGTCCTGTCCATCGACCCGCGGCACATGATCATTTACGCAGAACCCGTAGACTCGGACAAGCGCATTCTTCTCATCAAGGAGGCTGGCCTCTACAACGGCTGCAATTCCTTCGGCGGGTTCCTCAGCAAATCGTACTTTTGCCACAAATGCAACCGCAGCTACGACCACAACGACATTAAAAATCATCCGTGTAAAGGCAAATGGTGCCCCACCTGCAAAAGAAAGGACTGTCCCGATTACATCGAAGCCAAAAAGACCGACAAGTTTCCGCATCCTTCTAAACTATGCACCCTCTGCCATCGTGACTTCTTCAGAGACCAATGCTTAGTCTCCCACCTGTTACTACGGGGCCCGAAAATCAAATCCATCTTCAACACCCACAAAAAGTGCCCAGACTGTTGTCATGTCTACCAACTAGGCGATAAAGTGCGTCGCGGTGGCAATCATCGTGCTCCACAACACGTGTGCGGAAAGGGCGAGTGCCGCATTTGCGGCAAACAGGTCATGCTGTCTAGTCACAAATGCTTTATCCAATGCATCCCCAAAGAAGACCAACCCAAAACCAAGAGGGTCAATCACGACCAGGTCAACAGCTGTCCCTTTAGCGAACCCTTGGCGCGTGATCCCGATCGTCATGTGGTGGTAGACAGAGATCCTCCTCTCCAGGTCTACGCCGATTACGAAGCCACCGTGGACCAGGAGGGAGTGCAATCGCCCATCCTCCTCTGCGCTGAGACGGACGAAGATTACGAAGAAGTGTCCTTTTACGGACCCG
>Ga0126339_10002695_pt1 | contig 12781 bp, 6 predicted proteins | sample OrbTmetagenome_2_FD_92532 | JGI IMG/M metagenome (GOLD analysis project Ga0126339, IMG submission 92532) | Coral microbial communities from Petempiche,Puerto Morelos, Mexico - Orbicella T R C metagenome | ecosystem: Host-associated > Invertebrates > Cnidaria > Coral | place: Petempiche,Puerto... | reverse complement strand
TACCATTTGTTACTAAAGATAGCAAACATCTCGTGGGAAAGAGTGGTGACGATTCGTCCGCTCTAATTGAATTTACTCCCTTGTGAAAAACAAGAGTGTCAAATTACACTTTGTAACTAAAAACAAAAATATCTCGTTATATTTGCATGCAACAAGAACAAAACAATTGTTACCCGCACTTACTACAGTAAACGTTAGAACTGTTTCAAATCGAAAGTCTCGTCCCCTCTAAAACATGTCCTAGGAACTAGAAGCGACGATTCGTGACCTCCAATTGAATTTACTCCTTGTGAAAAACAAAAGTATCAAGTTACCTTTGTAACTAAAAATAAAAATATCTCGTTGCATTTGCATACTACTAGCTCACGAACTGTTTCAAACCTCACGGCTCATCTCGTTCATTTAACTAAAATCTTCACCCTAACCCAAAGAAAATGTCGAAGTAAACCCAATATATGAATACTTCCTCCTCTTCTATAGAAGAATAAATATGGCCGTTCTGAACTTTATCGGGATCAAAAAATCTTCTCGCATACCATTTACCTTTACAACAAGAAATTTGATTGGCTGTTTATAGTAGATCCAATCTGATTGGTGTGACATACATACATCTCTCACTCACTCACTCATCCACTGACCCGTCCATAATATACCCGACGCGCCGACTAAGAAGTAGTTTTTTTACAAAAAAATAACTCAATAAAGTTAAGAATTTCTGTTACAAAGAATGCTGTGTGTTCCTAGCAGCGGGTATTAGTGGATTGGACGCGTTCGATAGTGTTGGAAAGTGTTGTACGGTTTCCTGGCTACTAACCCGATGCATTGGAGCCGTCAGGTAGTTCTCTATTGTCCGTCCACAACACACTGCTTTTTCTTCATACAACTTAAGAAGTCGGCTAAATGCTGGCCGTTGTTTGCACTCCGCCAAAGTCTGCAAAATGAAAATTAAAAACTTAAAACCACCACTTGTAAAACAGTATTTCAGTCCTAACACAGTAGGAAAAGACGGCGACACAGTTGAAGGTTGGTACACACTGGTGACTATGCCCTTTCCTGTGTACACATAGGACGCTGCCACATGTTGCAGGGACAGAACGCAAGCTGGTGGACACGAAGCGGATGTTTGCAAGAGCAGTACACAACAACAACAACCATTTTATTTTGCATAATACAGAGAATATCATACAGCAAAAGAATACATTAAACTTAAATAAGCAAAAAAACTACTCAAAATAGTAAAAACTAAACGAGCCGAGTAGTTACAAGAATTATTACGCTTTAAATCGGTTGTAGGAAAAATAAAGAAAAGAAGAGGTAGAAAGATGCGACAACGAGAAAATGTCACACGAGGAAAACTAACGCTGCTTCATGTCCCCGCAACATGTTCCCTAGCGTGTACCGACCTTAATAGTTACAGTATCGCGTTGGACTGGAGGGGTTCGAAGCTAGCCAGCTAGTGTCTTGGGCAAGACACTTTAACCTCATACGAGTCTCGTAGTAACTAAATCGGTCTAAATCTGGAGGGGCAATTTGCGATAGAATAACAACCCATCGAGGAGGGGTAGCAATACGATAAAAGGGCTATGCATGGAACATAATCCACGACTCTTGAAAGCAACTTAAACCAGGCCCTTGTCCATAATTTATTGATTTTGATGAGTGACCAGTTAATTCTGAGGATCGTGATTCAGGTGAACTCGTCCGTGAAAAAACAAGCCTTACAGCTGTCGTTATAGTTAGTCGAGCCAGTTTGCTAGAATTGCTGCTATTCCACGCAATTCAGTGAACGTCAGCCAGGCGTAAAAATCGAATCAGCGGTGGAACGCTGAAGTCAGTTCCAGGAGCCTGGAGCAGACTACCGAGCTCCTTGTTATCATTTTATATTTATTTGTAAAAAGACATGTCATGATGTCTTTTTGAAACTCGTTATTAACCGATAATAAAACTACAAAAGCAGACGGAGTAAATCAGCTGCATTGTCTAGTCTCTGAAACTGATTTTATAGAGTTTATCAATTTAAAATGAAGGTGATATCCAAAGATAAAACACAACGTGCAAATGTGATTCAACAAAAGAAACGAAAAACAAAGTGATTTTTTGCCTTGAAGAGAAGACTATACAGCGAGAAAATTGAAATTAATGCAAATGACTGACGGAAGACAGTAACAAAGCAGCTAAGAACGGAAAATATTACGCAAAACGAATCTTTAAAGCGACGAACTCGGATTTTCTTTTCTTGAACTCTTCCTCTCTTTCGCGTAGTAATGGAAGTAAACGAGGGCAAATTAAAACGGTGGTTTGGCAGTGCCAACAAATTAGAATAGCCAAGGAATATCAAATTAAATCATAACACAGATGATGGCCAAGCATCTGTGGCGGATATTCTGCGATGGTCCATCTGCAAGATGGCACCAAGGCGGTTAATATAAGTACAGATAGCAATAAACTGTATTCTTTACCTGTAGGGAATAGTGATGATTCCTTACGTACTCTTGGTAAATGTTCAACATTGGCAGCAGCATATCAAACAAGTCACCTGTTCAAAGGGGAAATAATTGCCACATCACACGCCGTATCTTCTGTCTAATTGTAACCAATATGCGTTTGCCAAGTCGCTCATCATTTACTTTATGATAAATGTCCAATTTTTGGCACGCTCATTGGCGAGTGTGTATCATCAAGCCTAGCCGAGGACATCAAAAAACTGCTGAAGGGCCCTTCACCAAGGCTATGTATCAAATGTCCATCTCAACTTGGCAGTGAAAAAAACTCTTTAAATAAGCTTTTCTTGTATCTGTCCTAATATTTAATTTTCGCCATAACACTGTGGGGCCTGCGGAACCACAGCTATCTGACGAAAATTAATAATCATATAAGTTGGGTTAGACGCATTTAAAAACCCCGCTTTAACTGGTTGAAAAGAGTATCCAGTTCGCTCCATTGGGTTATTATCCTTGATATTCCTAACTTTTCTCCGGTATTTAATTCTCTCCTTGAGTGATAAAAACAATGATATGCCAGCTTTTGAGTCGCCTTGGTTGCCATACTGTTTTTTATTATTTTTTTTTCAGACACCAGACCGCACTCAGCTGGTTCTGTTGGTCGCTTTTTTTCGCCCTATACCCCACTAGGGAGTCTGCAAACAGGTAGGGCTCAATTCAATTTCCGCTGTATCGTGTTAACTTACAACACAGTAATTTGTGACTGGGAGCACAAAAAAATAGTTCGTTGTAGCGACAGATTCGTTGGTATGGGTTCCAAAACCTGTTTTCGAATGGCTCAGTGGTTCCACAAGATGTATTTGTTAAATCGACTTGGATTGAGTAGAGTAGCCAAATCATTCATGAAGTACTGTTGAAAAAACTTCACTTCTCTTAATTAAGACCACAGATCTAGTCTAATTTCTCCTTAAGGACGTTCGCGCGAAAATTTTCCAGTCGATAGATTTTTTTAAATTTTCACTACAGTCAGATAATGAGTTACTTGCGTCAGAAATGCAAAAAAAAAAAAAAAATTGGGGGTCACCGACTTCGTTTCAGAGATAAAGCGTGTGGAAAACTACCCTGATTTTGAAAAATTGGCGCACGTAATTCAGCATGGTGTACAGGGGTTTCTAGTATACGAAATATCGAAGGTGAGTCAACCCGGGGAGACAAACGATCTTAGTCATTTTTTGTAGAAGTGGGTCTGTTGTGTAAGTAATTCCAAACGTTACCAACGTTTTCACAAAACTTAACCCTTCAAGAGGCATTTGATACCCTCGCACAGATAAACGAAGAGCTAAAAATAACGGAATTTGATGGCGCATTTTGCAAAAAATTGAAACTTCTAGTCGATAGATTTTCTTCATTTTTTCGCTAAACGTAGAAAATCGGTGGAGAGAAGGATCCATCAAAAGAAAAATAGGGGTCACCGAAGGTTCAAGATCGTTAAATCCAGGAAAAGCTATAGCAATGGCCATCTGCCCTATCATTGTTCATTTTATCACTTAGCGCGCGCGCTCATGCATGACGTGGCGTGTGAATTTGCGTGCGCAGTAAGGATGCACAGAAACAATATAAGCGTGAACGTCCTTAACATATCAACAAACGTTTTCAGGTGATGAGAATAAACAAAACTCATCATTTAGATCCTACAACTAACATGATTGAAAGAAAAATCAGAATCAGCAACATTGAAAAAAGTCTTGGTTAACGGTCAACACCTCTTGCTACATTTAGCACCATTCATTCAATTTAATCACTGCTCACCTAAAATCAAGGTTGGCCAACTTTCCATTCGGTTTTGAAGTCCTTGGAGAAAGATTTGATGCAAGAAAAGAATTGTTTCACTGCAATCAAAATACATAAAGATATAAACTTGATCATATGCAAGCACTAATTTGTCTAGTAAAACATTATTGCTTTTATTTTACGCTATCTTTTAAAGGAGTTAAGGATTAGATTTAGAATTAGTGACTAAGATATGTGCTGGATCCATTTAAAGTTTTTACATAAATTTACTGTTAAACATTGATCTCCAGAATTTCATTTCATCAGAATTTCAGTATTTTGTTAAAACTATCACAAAGACAAAAGATTAATTTTATGTTCATTAAATAATAAGCTAGAGGTGGTTCACAAATGAATTTCAATGTGGAGTGTTGGGTTAAACACTAAATGTTTTTAACGGCATTAATTTCAAGGAGGATCTTGAATGCAGAATTTTTGCATATAATACAATATGTCAGCAGAAAAGTTTATTGACTAACGAATTGTACCTGTACTTTAATTTATGGAAAAGCTGTAACAGCCACCATTAGTTTGTGTACAGGAGATTTAGATGGTTATTCTAGCTAACAGTTGGTATCTAAGGTATTGACTCAACAGGGTTATAATTTATAAAGTTATGTGAGAGTATTTTCTTGACATTCTTATGACCTCAGGCTGGTCTTGTTTGACATTTAGTTAAATTGAGAAAAAATTTAATTTCAGGTTTAGTACAATACCTATTTAGAAAGATACAATTGACTTCTTCATGGCTTAACGGAGGCCTCTTCGAGCTAGCAGCCATTTTAAAAGGCCTGTAGAAACATGACACAAGTGTAGAGAGGTTTTGCACATATTCATTCTCTGTTTCCACCAGTTGAAAGCAAATTGAGTTCCTCTGACGCATGCTCTCTGCATGAGGTGACCGGATGTAATTTTGCACTATACTGTGCCAGCGGCGACGACAAAGCCAGCCTCGAATGAGACTTTGAACCTGTTAACAAGTGACTTCTATTATTGTTTATCAAGTTATCATGCTTTATTTTTTACTGGCAAATAAGTTGATCTTTGTTACTTTGTTAGCCTCGGCAGAAATAGCTGCTACAATGTTGGTACTATGATTATTCATATTTATTTAGATTTTATCAAATTTGTGATTTCATTCTAGTCCAAAATTTGATTTGACTTCACTTAGTAGCTTTAACACCTGTAGTTATAATGTACCACAAAACAAACACAAACAAACTTGAAAAAGGTTTTAATTTATAGTTGCAAAGAAAGGTTTTATGAATAAATTCTGTAGAGTTAAAAGATCTGGACATACAGTTGAGTGTATCATTGCATGGAATTTGTACCAAATTTCTACGTTGCTCTATAACCACCCTGAAAATGCTGCATGTAACAATAATTATTGCAAGGTACATGAAGCATGATGTCCTAAGTACAATGTCGAATCAGGAGCAGTAATTGTGTTACATGCAATGATACATGGAATGTTTCACCCTTGAATCTTGGATTAGGATTTAAGAACTAATCTTTTTGCTACTGGGCTGAAATGTTATAGGTTCATAAAATTATACTTGTTTAAGGGACAGCGCATTTAAAACCACATATAGAGTACATGTAAGTAGATTGATTACCTTTTTAATATGTTTTATTTCCTCACTTTCTTCCTCTTGTGCCTCAACTGTCTTCTGCTTTCGAAGACTTGCAACCTGTACAGATAAAGGTTTTCAATTAAGTATTTGCACAATGACACTTCGTCCACTACAAGTCAGATTCAAAGCAAGAAAATAAAACAATGACCCCCACACTGACATTATTGCTATAAATAGTACATTATCACAAACAAGAAAACCCACTAGTATATATAAATAACATTTGAAGTAATTTGCATGTGCCTTGTTAGTAACATATATGCAAAGCATAAGCCAATATTTTATTGTAATCTGCAACATAGCCTGCAAACAAGTTCATGTTTGGGTTATACACAAAAGTTATGCCACAAGAAGACAGTGGACAATGAAGCAAGAATGGCTGGGTGAGTGGCATGAACTGAATGAGGCAAGTGAAAGCAAGCTTGCTCTGATCTCTGTAAACGTTTTGATAGCTATTTATTATTTCTGTTTCAACTGGTTCAAGTGAAGTACCATTGGCCAATGAGAGCAAGAAAAGTGGGAAAACATCTACAATGTAATTTGAAGTGTTCAGTGAATTACTAATTTACTGACCAGTTTAGTTTTCACAAATATGTCAACATGGAGTCAGAGAAAGACTGAGAGTGAGTGAAAGTACATGTATCTTCAGTTGCAAGTTGAAAGTTACTTCCCACCTTCAACGGCACAGAAAAATTGTTTTTCTTTTATTTGACAAAATTTAAGTCAGTCATTTTATCTTAACTTTACAAAACAAAAATATTGAAAATCTCAAAAGGGGCCAAATTATTTAGAAAAAAACGTATTTTCAAATAATGTTAATAAACCAGAAAGGTGTCATAATCACTTGAACGGATGGTTCTGCCGGGGGGAATTTTGGCAGCAAACGCTTATCTTGGAGCTCGTATATCATGTTATTTGATATTGTTTATATCACACATTTGTTCTTTTGTCTTTGGCTACTTTGCCTGTTTTAGTCTCTTTCTCTTCAATGTGACAGTGAGATAGAAAACGTGTTGCAGTGTGATGCTTTTCCCAGGAAATCCTGATCCATTGTCATTGATGCTAGGAGGTCCTGTCGTTCCGTTGGTTTGCAGTTTCATAAGGCGAGATAATCTCCTGGCATGGCACGAGTTGTTCACAAACCTTTATGAGCTAAAATCTTGCATGCTATTTCTGGAGGAATACATCCACTTTGAGCGAATTTATAGGGTATGCAGATTTGACAGATTTCCATGAAATTTTGCCAGAACATTCCAGGGATAATGACAAATGAAAGGGTGTTGAGAAATTTGGATGTTTATTAAACATATTTATCCTGTGGAGTCCATTTATGCAACACATCTTACACATTTTTAGCTACTCCAACTTTAGATGCCAATATCTAGACAACCAATCAGAATATCAAAAAAGTCCAAAACACTTTTGTTGATTGATGCCTTGTAAATAAGACTGTGCAGCCATTTTGCTCGTGTGGCAGCATCCGATACCCGATAAATTCCTTAGAAAGAACCTTTAGTCCTTTCACGCCTTACTGGCTCCTGACACTTTTAAAAAGAAAAACTCACTTAAATTTTATTTTTACAGTAAAGTACATTTAAGTACTAAGCTTTCTTCTGATATATAGTTTGTTGGGGGTTTCATTGAAACTGGCGGGTGTATGAATTTTTTCCCAAAGGACACCCGTGAAGGTGGGAAGTAACCTTAAACAAGTTCCAGCCAGTTCTGGTTAAAACTGAGCATCACAATGCAATAAAAAAATCTGATGATGAATCACCATGTACTTGACATGCTGCCAACTGGATATAGAAAAGTGTAGTGTTTCAAATGTGGTGACAATAATATTATTAGCAAATTACGAAACAACACCAAGTTCTGTGTCCCCATAATCTATCTGCTTACCACCATCGTTCACTACAGAACAGACTGCACATGTCTTTACAAGACATGTGCATAAGCTCACAAGAACTTAAGGACAAAAGTTTCAGCATGTGATTCACAAACAAAATAATTGATATTCACTTGGCCATTCAGTACACTGCAATGTTATTGTTACAATCTTATTTTTTTCACTGATGGCTTTTGTTAGTACTACAGCTTATCACTGTTGATTTCTTAGCTTCACACCAGTTCTTCAACAAACAGCTGTATTTGAGTCACCATCCCTTACCTGACATGGGTCAGTTTATAGAAACATTAAGTTGAAATGGTGTACCTCAGTTTTTAGGCTTGACACTAATGCTGCCTGCTCCTCACACTGTTGAAGCAACTGCCATTTAGCAGTCTTCTCGCTCTCCAGAATCTGCAGCACATGGATGTACTTCTTTTCCAGCTCTTCCTTCTCTGATTGTAACTCAGCAAAACTATACCAAAACCACAAAATAATGCTACCGTAAAATATTGTCTTAATATGTAAAATGATACATTGAGTAAAATTTCTTTTACATTGAGCTGCAACAGGGCATTGGGTGTGTGTTGATGGCATCTCAGAGATACTTCCCCAGTTGTGTCAGAGTACCCCTTTACACTCTTCAGTGTACAGTCAACTCTCACCTTGCAGACACTTTGCTATAATGGACACCTCACTATAATGGACACCTCACTATAATGGACAGAAGCAGTACATCCCTGGCTGAAACTACAAAGTCATGTGTGGGAACAACTCCCTCATCTATTAAGGACTCCCGCTATTACGGAACTACTGACACTTCATGTGGTCCCAAACTAATATATTTTTTATTGTTCTTCTTTTGTTACCATGGACAACTTGGACAAGTATCAAATGACATAATTACTCTGCAGACTTGGAAGTTTCACTTGTTTGTAAACTATGCAGACCTAGGCTTTTAGCCAGATGGTTGTCCAGGTGTCCTGTGGACGGCCACTTTCTGAAGAAAATTGACAGTTTTATAATTTTTCATATGTTGCCTTATAAATTACCCATTTGAGCAGGCCCTTTAGCACATTTTGGATGGGCAGGTTTCAAATTCTGGCAAAAAGCCTGTGCTGACCTATATTATATGATTATGTGTCAAAGTAAATGTGTACAGCAGTTTTCATTCTTCCAAGCAAGAACATCCAACCATACCTAAGTTGCCTAAAGAAGTATGGACTCATTTACCTGAACAGGTGGCATTGGTAATGACAACATAGAATAGTACTCTACCCCAGCATAAAACTTTCAATCATTTTTTCTGGAAGAAGGGCCTGCCTCTGGACCCCCTAGATACTCGAGCACCTCAGGAAATCACTTAGAATATGTATGATTTCGGTCTCCAGCTAGGTACCTGACATACGCTTTCAAATTACTTTCTAAAAGAAGGCTATCTATATACATTGTGCAAACACTGGGTCAGATTCAATTCACATGGATCGTCGCAGCTCCACAATAATGAAAGATCAACACAATAAAAAATATTTGAAGAAGAAGAGTGGAAAAGGGAAAAAATATTGTTAAGTATAATTTTCTGACAGTTCTCAGCTATATATTTGTATGTGGAGAATGGCACTATCAGACATAAAATTCTTGCTAAAGCATGCGAGGGCAATTGTTTAGACCACCTCCATGAATACATATAATTTAGATTGATAACACATATTAGTTAAGTTACCTGGATTTCATGATAGCTTCAATCCATGCTGTGCACTCCTGATTACTGTTTGCTCTTAGTATGAACTGTTGATGTCCATCCCCAGTTGGTACACTGATACTAAAACAATTCTTGAATTAAAAAGAAAAATAATTGTCAGTTTTATCACTGCTATTGTGACCCAAAATCAAGCTGCATATTTTTGCAAAAATTTGAATAAAATAACATGATATAAATGCAGTATATCAAGGACCAGTGAGATAACTTTCATTCTAAACACAAGCTGATCTTCTGATCAGTTAATTGCTTTGTACAGCTTTGTAGAAGGTATTTAATGCTGAATTTTAAGCTCGGTAATGAAATATGAAGGTGAATTAATCAACATGACACGAGTGTGGAACAAAGAAAAATTCTGAGTCCCCGACAGGAATCGAACCCATAACCTCCCGAACACTGGGCGGGCGCTTTATCCACTGAGCTAAGAGAACTCAGGGAGAGCAAGGTCATTTAACTGAGTTCATATATGACAGGTGTCCTGCATACTGCTAGGATCACCACTATGAAAGTTATCGTGAGTAGTGATCGGTTAATAAAGATGGTGAATTTTAAGTTCGGTAATGAGATGTGAAGGTAAATTAATCAACATGACACGAGTGTGGGACAAAGAAAAATTCAAAGTCCCTGACAGGAATCAAATCGCTCGTGTCATGTTGATTAATTCACCTTCACATTTCATTACCGAGCTTAAAATTCACCATCTTTATTAACTTATCACTACTCATGATGACTTCGATAGCGTTGATCCTAGCAGTATGCAGGACACCTGTCATATATGAAATGCTCTCCCTGAGTTCTCGTAGCTCAGTGGATAGAGCGCCTGCCCAGTGTTCGGGAGGTCATGGGTTCGATTCCTGTCGGGGACTCAGAATTTTTCTTTGTCCCACACTCATGTCATGTTGATTAATTCACCTTCATATTTAACACTGTTTGACAAAAGAAACTTCCATACAGGTTACAAAGAAAAACAATTTATGGGCTTGCCCTTCAGACAAGCTGTAACTATGATCTTAGGGCCCATTAACTGATCTTTCTAAGCCGTTGCTAAGGAAAATTCATTCTCATATAACCTTGTCATTTTCAGTTAGTTCAGAGTTATTTCATGTGTCTCAACATTTTCATGGTCCGTAACACCAGTGATGACATCATCAGGCAACAACCATGGTCATGTGACTAATAATTCTGAAAAAATGTAAAGGCTCCCAAGCTTTAATCTTTATTATGCTATGCATAGATTTTGTTTCATTTCTAAAAGGTAAGATCTTGAGAGAATTTCAAAATATTGAAAAATTCATAATTTTCTAAAAAAAGAAAAGTGTGTTTTTACAAAAGGAATGCATAGCTTTGTTTCCAATGTTGGCTTAACTGTAACTTGTTGAAAAAAGATGGATTTAACTAAAAACCACATCTCCTTATAAATAGTATTTAAGGAAACCGGAAGTGCCTGCGATATCTATTGGTAGTTACCCTATCAGAGCTGTAGAGTTTACACTACCAGACCGATAGGATCAAACAAAGCACACAAAAGCCACACAGAGAGGATTTTTATTTTTATTTTTATTTTGTGCTTGTTTTTCTGTTTTTCTCTTAGAAAAGAAAAGAAAAAACATTTAAAATGTACCAAATTTGTAAGTTGTTGAATTGTTTAAATTTTCTGTGCTTGGGCTGACACAAGTAACTGGAAGCGACATTTTCCCTGCAAGCGTACGCATGAATCAGTTAATGGGCTCTTAACTAGCCTGAAAGAGTTCTTACTTGCCCCCCAAATTCCTCATTAGTATGTTTAACTAATTTAATTACACTGATACAATAATTTAATCTCCTATAGTGCCTTTAATTTCCCAAAAAAATTATTTCCCAAAAATCTTCAGGTGCCTGTCAGGAAAGCACAAGACACAATTATCCACAAGCCCAAGTGCAAAATTCGCTAGCCTCATTGGAAAGGACTTTCTTTGCACGGTGCTTTTGTATTAGTAAGAATACCAGGGAATGCAAACATTGATAAATGCGAACAATACATAGCATTTGAAAGCAATATAAACCAGAGTGATTTGATAGGTTTTCACACATTTATTGCCAAGTGCCACCATTCCAGTAAGTCTTTATTTTGGTCCATGATGTTCTAGACTGGCTTCACAATGAAAATAACATCCTTCTGACAACTTTTTGTTAAAGTCTTGCTTTCAACACACAGTTAATTTCAGGCTACATAGTTCCTCATAGTTTTGGGCTAACAACCTCAAGTGACAGCTTGCCTTAGGGAAAAGCTGAATTATTTGAGTTTTTGTCTAAGCCTGATCAAAGGTTCCACAGCAGTTTTCTGTCTCTCAATCAATTCAGAGCAAATTTACAATGTGAGAGAGTTATTATAATATAGTGGAGCAAATGTGAACATCGTGCTAATTTTCCCACATCAGGTGCCAAATTAAAATCATTACAATAATAATTATTGTAATGATTTCAATTCATCACTCTTGCTATTATTATTGTTAATGGCCTTTCAGAAAGAGCAAACATAATTTCTAATAGCTAAAAAAGAAATCTGTTTAGGTTTTAGCAGAGATACCCATTCTATAGCAAAAAAATACCTGGCACAAGTTAGAAATAATATAATGTGGCACTCAATGGTTAATGGTAGTTAACTGGATACATATAGTTTCATCCAATAAGTATCTCTTGGGGTATTACAATTCATTTTCAACTATACCACAGTGACCAAATTTATTGGACAACCCTTCCCATGCCAGATCAGTACTAGCACATCTTGGCATAAATGTCTAGGAATTAAGAGCAGCTTCACCTAAATATCAACTAGACTTGGAAATAACGAAAAAATCGAATTTCTTTAAACTTGCCCAGAATGAAGACCTACGGGCACTAGTTACAAAAATATTGTTTTAAGTTCGATAAATGAAAAATTATTTTTCTGTGCAATTTTTTCGTTTCCATGCCCCAAATCAGCCAAAATCGATCAAAAATGAGTGGCATATTCAGAGTCTCATAAACTCAAAAGTAAAAATCTTCATAACAAACTGATTGCACATTGTATTTGTACTTCCTGTCTTGTACATTTAGAGCTAAACAGATCGCGATTTGATTAGAACTAAAATATTTCACGATTTTTCTAAATTAACGACCCAAGACAGCTAAACGAGAGGTCTACATTTAGCCTATTTTCAAATGCTAAAAAGGTGTTCTGGTACACGGCTTTTCCCAAAACGACTAGTTTGGT
>Ga0126339_10002691_pt1 | contig 12784 bp, 12 predicted proteins | sample OrbTmetagenome_2_FD_92532 | JGI IMG/M metagenome (GOLD analysis project Ga0126339, IMG submission 92532) | Coral microbial communities from Petempiche,Puerto Morelos, Mexico - Orbicella T R C metagenome | ecosystem: Host-associated > Invertebrates > Cnidaria > Coral | place: Petempiche,Puerto... | reverse complement strand
TTTGGCTGGTTGGTTTTTCTGCTTTTTTTTTTTTTGTTTTCCTTTTTTTGGCCTTTTTTGCGTCTTCATTTTTTTTTTTTTTTTTTTTTTTCTTTTTTTACTTTTTTTTTTCTTTTTTTTAATTTTTTTTTTTTTTTTTTCGCTTAAAAAAATTATTATATTGAAAGGGTTTTAAATTATTTTTTTTTTTGGGGGGGGGGGGGGACTATAACTTGTACAATAATTTTTTAACATCAAAAGTGGGGCCTGGATAGTAAAAAGCACTTACTCTTTTGCTCTCTTTTTTCCCACGGCTCCCCTTGCCTGATGTCTTTTATTTTTTGGCCGTTTTTGGTGTGCGGGAATTTTGTCTGGAAATTGCCCAACTCCCCCTAATGTAATGCTAATGTGAGCAACTCACACCCAGTCATGCCACAGTGAAGTTTGTCCTTTCACGATACGGACGGTAAGTAGGAGTGCCCCGCCCCTTTTCATCCCAAATCTCTTCTCGTCTGAAATGTCTCGTTCCATACTCCATGCCTGATTCAGGAGAAAATTCTAAGTGTTTTCCTGCAAAAGATGGCTCAGGGTGGAGCCAATAACCTTCTTAGCCAGGACAACTTTTCTTCTTATAAACTGGTCCCAAGTTATTCAAATTGTTGTTGGTTACCATAAAGATATTTTATCACAATTCTTGTCAATGTTTTCAATGCCCCGCCAGAGCTCAACCTCTTACCCAAAAATTGTTGAAAGCATGAATTTCAAACCCAACAAAATCCAGAGTACCCTTCCCTTTCTTTTCTTAATGTTTTGACCAAGACTTGACTGCTGCAACTATGTAGTTGAAACCAATACCAAGGCAGGTTGATTAGTTAACAACTTTTGTGTACCTTCAGGAAGTTAATTTACAAGACAAGAAATGGCTTCCTTACCAACTCTGAAAGGCCGAAAACTTATGCAAGCAGACGCTGAGAATGACAGTGGAGAACATGACTTTTCTGTTGTCACATACAACATTCTTGCAGACTTTTACCTTCAGTCTGCTTTATCAAAGGGGAGATATAAAAATTGCCCTCAAGAGTTTGTTACACCAAAACAAGACAGAAACTGTCCAAGACATGAACTACTTATGACTGAGGTAAGAACTAGATAGAGACCCAAGAGGCTAAGACATCTAATGTAGGCTATCCCCTCCCCTCCCAGGGGATCCCTCCCCCTCCTTCACAAGCATTCTGTCAGGCTGTCCTACTAGTTCTCTATCTGGTAATTTATCCTCCTGGGGGAGGTACTTCTAGGTGAAGAGAGGTATTGTGAGAGTTACACAGTGAACCTGGTGAGTAAAAAAAGGGTTAAGTTTGCATACAAGCCTTGTGGCCCATCAGGCTGTCGCTTATCTCAGCCCCGACCACACTGAGGGCCAGTTTACAAGGAGAGAGGGTTACCCTAGCAGATAGGTTACCCTAGCACTCACACATTTCCTCTTTTTTTCTTTGTCATGTTAACAAGGCAGCTAGGGCTACCCAGGTAGGCAGGTTACCCTGCATGCTGGGGTTACCCTGGCAGGTGGGTCAACTTTTTCCCTTTTAAATACTCCAGGTAGGGTTAACCCGCCTACCCAGGTCAACTTTCTACTTGTTTCCAGTCCCTTTGAGTATAACTGCGAATTAAGTTGTCCCAGATTGCAGGGTTACTCTACCTGTGAAATTATGCTTGTAAACTTGGACTATCTTTTGCCCTCCAGCTAGGGTTAACCCGCATGCTAGGGTAACCATCCCTTCTTGTAAACAGGCCCTAACACATTTTTAAAAGTATCTGTTTTTGTTTTGTTTTCACCTGTCAACACTAATTTGTTTTCATTCAAAAACGCATACTCTTGTGATGCATTTTTGCCTATGGTCCACCCTAAAACGTGCCAAAAACGCTGAGGGAATCGACATTATCTGGTGCTTTTTTTTGGCACCTTTTCAAAAGCCTCCAAAAGCCTCCTTAAGTCAATCAGACCAGTGTCTCCCACCTGTAAATTATGAAAAATATTAATTTTATTGTTGCACATTTATTAGCTCAAGTGGCTAGATGGTGATATTGTCTGTCTCCAAGAGGTGGATCCACCCTACTTTGCTGGGATCCTAAGTGAAGACATGTCATTACTGGGGTATGAAGGACTCTTTGTCAAGAAGTCTCAGCACACAGGTCGACAAGAGGGTGTGGCCTTGTTTTATAAACAGGATAAGTTTGATCTTGAAGAATCAAAGACACTTGTTATTGATGAAATTGCAACAGATATCCTGGCAGAGGCTGAGTCCAACAAATTTGGAGAAGTTTTGTTACTCGCAGCATTAAGACACAAGAATAGCGGTACTATGGTGCTTACAGGTACAGATTTACCCTGGTGAGGGTCGGCCATGGGGGTAGTGGTGTACCAATATACCTGAAAAGCAAAACCCATTATACTAAAAAATTCCCCCTCAAATTTATGCAAAATACCAAAATTTGGAAAAACAAGGTATACTTTATACCCATAAAAGCCCCAAGTTTTGGCGTCAAAATATCGTATACTTGATTTAAAATCCCCCTGTATATTGCATACCCAAAATCTTTGGCCAACCCTGCTATGTCATCAATCAGCAAATTCTCCTATTTATCAGTGTGGGAGGTGCAATGGCCTAATGTTATGTGCCCTGGACTCTGGATCAGCCAGTCCAAGTTTGATCCCTGCCCGTGGTCATTTTGTCATGTTGTTGGGCAAGACACTACTCTCAAAATGCCTCTCCTAACCTAAGTGTATAAACGGATACTTGTGAATTTAATGTTGGGTGTAACCTTGTAATTGACTGACATCACATCCAAAGGGGAGTAGAAATACCTCCAGTCACTTCATGGTACAAAAACCAGAAATAAGAACTGATCGTATGGGCCACAAGGCTTGAATAAAGGCTTTACCTTTAGCTGCCAGTAATCTCTGATTTCCTATATTAGTACTTAGAGGGGAATTAGGGAGCATTTCAATACATGATAGTACTAATTGACAAAAACGTTTTCAATGGCATAAAATTATTATTTTAATTTGTTGTTTCTCCTCAGCTACCACTCATATTTTGTGGAAGGATCTCTTAGAACCTGTCACACAAGTGTGTGAAATTGCATTTGTCACACAAGCTGTATGTGACATGTTGACATCACTGAGGTCTAGAGCCAAGCATGTGGTTTACATTCTCTGTGGAGACTTTAATATTGACCCTCATTACCCTGCTTATCATCTTCTGAAGGATGGACAACTCAGTGAGAAACAGTTCTCTATACTCCAGACTGTTGATTATTTGCGATTTCCTGCAGACATTGAAAAACCTCCCCAGGTACCATAAGAATATTATAGTGTATTGAGTATATTATATAAGTACAGTATATTACGAGCTTACAATGACACCAGCTACCAGTTGGCTTGATAGCTTAGTTGTTAGAGCACTGCACCGGTATCGCAGAGGTCAGGTTCGAAGCCCGAATTTTTTTCAGCCTTTAATTTCACAACTGCTTAAGTTGTGAATATAATTGCGATAATCATTGATGTAATACTACCCCTTAATTATGATCCTCCGCACCAGGGTCAACTAGAGTTTTGGTTATACGGTATACAGTGGAGTTAACTGAAATTGGCCCTGGGGGATGGTGGTATACAATATTTTCATGCACAAATGAGAGTATTTTCAGTTTTTTTAGTTGCTGATGTAAAGTATTTGTTGTTTGGTTTCTTTTCTCAGGAAAGTGGTTTGATATTTTTGGAAAAATTGTTGGGTTGTTTTTGAGTAGTTCTTTTTTGAGATATATTGATACACCTCTATCCATGCTTCCCCCTTTTTGGAACAAACATCTTAAAAGTAAATTAATTCTCTATTGCCCATCAGCTGCCTATGAACATGCATGCAATCCACTTTCAAAACTCTTTGCCACACAAAAGCCGCTCAGAAACCATACAATTGGGCCGGGAGGGATTCCTTACGTTTCTTCTAGGAGAAGTTGTGACTTACAACCCAGAAGAGACAACGAGTATCAACTTTCCATCTCGGCTGATTTGTGTTTTTTAAATGCAGGTTCCGGCTGAACAGATATCACTTTTGAACAAACTCAAGAAGCATCTTCACAATCCTCTGAAAACTACGCAAAGCGCTTACAAGGTTGCCATGGTATGTACAAGTGGTATCAAACGTTATGCATGTCTTCAGGCAAATGTGAGTCTTTTCCACATAGATTACGCCTCAGAGTAAAAACACCTTAAGAACTAAAATTTGTGAAATTCCTCATATTTACAAGAATAACAGATAAAATGAATCAGTGTACATACAGTTATTTAACAATTATTCTACGAGCGCGCGTAGGCGCGTTGGATATGAGATGGTAGATACAGCGAGGTGCGTTGGCGATAATCATCTGATATCCAACAAGCGCGAGTGGAATAATTGTTTTATTAAAAAAGCACCCAAGGCTAAACTAAAATAAAAATAAGAACGCCCCAAGAAATCACGCGTACGCTTTCCATATTTGTAGAGCACGGTATAATGGCTCACAACCCATGATTGCTAAGCCAATGAAAACTCTCGAATTTCAGTATCAATGATCCAGTCTTTAAGAAAAATAAATGGACCAGTTACAACCACAACCAACTGAGTGCTTGTTTTATTTCAGGGTTCTGAGCCTGAGTGCACGGGTTTTGAGGACGATGCAAGTTGTGTTTGGACACTGGATTACATTTGGTTCGATTCAGAAAATTTAAAGGTCACAGCTGTGTTGGAAACTTTACCCGAGTCAGCTATTGCTGCGTACGGAGGATTTCCGAATGAGTGTTTTTCATCAGACCATTTTTCTTTGAAGGCAAATTTCAAGATCGTTGAAAAACTTTGATTGTTGCGACAGTAAACTACGAACAGGGTTGCCACAAGTCCAAAAAATACAAAAGTTTCTTGCGTGTTGAAATTTGTCCTCCTCTTCAGTTTCTTTGTAACTGACGAATCGTTCCAGTTGGTAAATATAATGGCGCGCTATATAAACTGAGCTCTGGTCAGCCTCCAGCAGTACTCAGACGTTTTGGAGACATGTTGCGTGAGAATTCTATGACAAAAACAGGACAATGACAGAATGCTGTGTTAAGTCATATCTCAGAGTACACATCTTTCAAAAGATTTCATTAACTCGGCCCCGGGTCATCATTACACGAGAGTGCGGTTGTTCACGAAAACACGCATGTCTGGGATGTCTAGTCATGCCAGAACAAGTCTACAGAAAAAGAAAGAAAACATTGCGGTCAAACACGCGATGCTTATTTAACACGACAATTTTTGTTATATTAGACTACAACACGGTGTGGCATCTTGTGCATATAATCAATGGGGTTTTGCCCGGCGTAAGTATTCAGTGTAAGATTGCATGATGCTCTGATCAGTTAATTCACTTTTATCCACAGGGTCAAGTTGTGGTTTGCGGTCAAACGAACACGCGTACGTATAACCCTTTCATGCCTGACTAACAACTACACAGGTTCTCCCTATCTCCATATGGCTTTTGTCTACTTTCTAGCTGGGAGAATTTGATTATCCATTAAGACATGGTTGACTCTGATCGCACTTGGATCTTACCGAGATCAAATCTCGGATAATCTTATCTGCGACACGTTTCCTCCAGTAGTAATTGATTTTAATTTGCTCTCTTTTCCAGCGCCCTTAAATCCGGAAAATGTTTGAAACACTTCTAGCTGGTGTTTTAGAAACTAAGTCAAAAGTGCTATTAGTCAGACAGAATGGTGAAATGAATGAAGGAAAATGTCAGAGTTGATTAAATGGGTCTAACGAAGAGTTGTTTAAACTCTATGACTTTTCTGACGCCGATCGTGATCCATATAATCTTAGACGGGATAGAATGTCTGATTAGAATGACCCTTCTCCCCTCAGCCTAAAGTCTGTAATGAATTTGCGCTAAACCCAACACGCGCTATTTTTCCACCATTGCAACTGGAACGTGATGGTCTTACCTACTTTATTAACAAACAGGTTCAAGGCATCTTAGGCCCAAGTTTGGGCCTAAGATGCCTTGAACCTGTGCTTGGCTGACAGAGGGGCAAGTAGAATTTTAGACTGAAAAGACGGATCATTTAAATGAAACTTAGAAAGGGCCAGTAACTTGAGAAAAAGTCACGAACTAAACTAGCTTACATCACGTCAAGTAAACGCGATCCACTTAGTGAAACAGGGTCGCAAAATTAGAATTTCTTAGGTCTTGTACATCGTAAGGGTTTTTATGGCTGAGCGGCACATCCCCACCCAATGTTTTTGGCGAGTACCCCCGGGGCAGATCAAAGGGAAAGACTTTTTAGTAAAAGGCAGAAGGACTTCTCTCCCCTTTTAAAACAGTAAAAAAGCCACATCTTCTTTATCACTCTCATCCCCTTCCTTGCCGTTTTGAGCACCGTTTGCCATCTAAATCGGCGCTTAGATCCCGTTTTAGGCATAGGAAATTGTTATATGTCCACTTGTCATTTAACTACAACCAGCTGGGAACACTCAAGACTATCATTTTCACTGGAAATGAAGTCATCGATATTCTGATTGTACAAACAGACAGCGTTGAGTACTCAAATTTAGGGCGGGGATGCTTCGCCCACGTGAAAACAATAACTATTTTAAGAAACGTTCGAGCAGTGTTTTATGATTATGTCCTGCGGCAGTGAAATAAAATCCATTCGTATGCACTCACGGAACAGGCCTTGTTTGTTGAGTTCATCTTTTTGGTCTGAGAACTAAAATCATATAAACTGTACCTCCAAATTTACTATCAAGACCTCGTCGTAATAGACAGTTTGCCTGGTGCTGAACTCGTGTTAACTGTAGTTTTATCATTTAACACTAATAAACAAGCATAAACAAGTTCAGGCCATGCTGGAGGAAACAAAACTACTATAAACTCGAGCTCATAACTGACCACTCGCTTCTATAGACACTTTCCTTGGTCCGGAAAGGCCAAGATGCCATTTCTCAGGTTCTAACCGCTACAATAAGAACACCTTGTGTAGACCATAATTTCATCAAATTTTATCACTATTTTAGCAGTGATAAACGCTTGCGTGTAATCCATTTATACCTTCATACAGGCACCTTATGGAGCTGGAATGTACCTAATTAGAGCATGATTATAGATACCCCCATAAATGGCACTTGAGTTTGTCCCTTCCGGGTGTCCGTATTGTATCAACAACGTGAGGATATGCAAACTGTTATCACAACATTGAATACCTCCTGACTACACGGACACTTGACCATCTCGTGCTGTTGGATGTGTCAAACTGAAGTGAGGTCACGAAATTAACACGATTAGCGTTAATCCAAAAAGCTTGTGTCTAATGTGACTGCTTGTTTACAATCTGAAATTATTCTCTCAAGTTCCTGAAATCCATAATACCCTACCATAATCTCTTAGAAAAACGGGAATTTGTATTGATCGTTAGAGCCATCGTTGAAAACGTAAAACTGACAATGACATGGCTTTTAAAAACTGTGCGACAAAGTAAGAGAATGGTAATACAGGGTGGAGTTCCTGCATATGTTCGTGCTTATGGTGTGAGCCATGTTGAGTTGATTACGAGACGGTTATGACCTCTCTATACGGTACCCAGACTAATGAAATCTGTGTCTCTTGTCCACTAAGTGTCGGGCTCTTTTCAAAGCAGGACTGATTAAGCCAAGCCCTACCCTGAATCGATATTGAAATGGAAGCATACGAAAGAGAGGTTTTTACTCTTTAAGTTTTAGTATTCCGAACATTCTATTGGTTATTAAAAAACGTGACGGTGGGTTGTAACAAATTACCGTTATTACATTTCATTCACATCCGGTTTTTCGTCACGCATGTCTATCTGTAACGTAACGAAAATTCCAGAAACTTTCAGTTTAGCAAGTTGTGGTGTCCAACAAAATTATGTTGCAAACGATTTGATTTATTTTTGGTGAGATTTTTTACAGGGAAGTATTTAGCTCTACTTTATTTTTTTAGAAGGTTTTTCTTAATGGGGGAGATAGTGAAACTAAACTGCGAAACATTTTCGGATTTTGTATTTCGTAGGGTGGGGGCGACATATTCGACAGGAGACGAAATGTCTTCTCAAATATCACAATCTATCAAAGATTAGAAAAATAAAAGCATTTAAATCGATATCCTGTTGGAAGCCACAGCAATCTCAAGTAGAAAAGCCGGATCTGTGGGCACGTTCGTTTAGACCAATAGTGTGGGATTGTGTCTTAAAAACAGCCACGCCGTGACTATGGGAAGCCATTATACTCTTGTCCTCTATCCGATCAAAATGTCACAAAAATTGGTCAACCTCTTGTTGAGATTATTTGTACTCGCGTTTGTTCTTCTGGCTGAAAGTGGAAGCGGTTCGTTTAACATCACGAGATACACAGCCGGTGATGTTTTTCAAAACATAAACTCTTCAAGATCTTGTAACGACAGTGGTGCAAAATGCGTTTTCGACGGAGAGAATTCGCCATTTTGTGGGATCAACTGCTGTTTCTGTAGGTGCAACAGTCAAACACCGACATATCTTCAAAGAAACGGCAACTGCAGTTCAGAAGATCGATTGATGTCCATTTTGAAAGTCCAAAGTACTATTCAAGGTAAGCTCATTTTATTATCATGACTAAGACAGACTTCAGTGAAGTCTCGGATCAACAGATAATTTTTAGTGAATTTGGCATCGAGCGCGGGACGTGAGATATTCGTCGATATTCGGCGCCAAAAGGCGACCAACATTTGGAACCTTCCCAGTGAAGGGTTACAATTTATTCCGTTTTGTACACATGGGCGATGGCTAAACTGTACTCTGCGCTGACAGAAAATAAGAGGCGTTGATAGCACGCCTGCTATTTTAGCCATGGCATTGAATTTTAATGAAAGCAAGAAGATTTCGAGTTTTCAATCATCGCTCATATCTTCTTAGTGTCGCGATTTTTTTCAACCATGGAGGGCAAAATTAAACAAATAACAAACAAACTTCCTTTTTGTTCTCCTTCTAATATCTTACACTTAAAGTTGTTTTGTGGTAATTTTTTTAAGTAGCGTACCACGCGAGATCGTCCCATTGATGGATTGCTTGATCTGCTTAAAAAAGTAAAGCCTATTAGGCAAACGATAGAACTGCTTTGTGCCTTCATTCTGTCGCTCACTATTATCCAAACGGTATGTTCATAAGGAAAACCGGCTGTGAAAGTTAAACGGCTATCTAGCTGGTGTGTTGTTGGTTACAACGAATGTTTGATCAATGCTTCGAAGAACCTTCTCTTCGCTTTCGTGATGAACTATGACAGCGACATGTTACGCCATGACTATGTCGAACTGTGGAGACCTGTGAAAGTCCAAGGTCAATGTTTCGTCTGTTGATTTAGCTGTAGATTGTTATCACTAAAGCGGTGTGGTCGACAACGTTAATGTAAAGAAAAAGAAAGAATTGTCTCGAATTAATTCTCAACATATTGTCGTCTAGGCGTTCGGAAGACTCGGAATCCTATGATACCACGGAAGCGCTGGCGGAAAATTGATATATACGATTATGGTATTTATGTCACGGCTGAAATATGTTTATGATCATTACTGTAAACAACTTGGACAAACTATAATTAGTTTTCGGCCGTTTTCAGATCTTTCCCAGTTTTCACTTTCACTATGTTCCTCTTCGTGCATTCCGCGGGAAGAACGCGTTCACAAGTAGTCTCTTGCGTTATTTTGTTTGCACGCATCTTTGGCTCGTCACGCAATCTTTCCCTATTATGTTCTAGTTTGGCGGTTTTTAAGCTTATAAAATTAAACTGCCAAGCTATGCAGGCTAGTACGTAATAGTATAGTGATAAAACGCCCCTTTTACGGAAGTGTGGCCTGAGCGGAAGCGGAAACCACTGCTTAAAACCTACTTTTCTAGCTTTTGGAGTCCTTTTAAGATGAGGGAGAAGAGTAAGATTTTTGCGGTGGAAAAGTTAAGGGGCGTATGAACACTTCAAAAGTGAGGACGAAATGTTAATACAGTTATAGGATTTATCATACGGAACGTTCGATTCTTTAACGTAGGCTTTAGCGCCGGATTGTTAAGATTAGGCGAAAGTTCAGGGACGGAAATCTGGTGGAAGTAAAAGGATGAGAACAAGAACAAGAAGAACAAGAACTCTAGGCGAAAAGACCGTTTCCAGCATTCTAACATGATGTTTACTATGACTCAAAATGTAGAAAACCGCACGAATTATAGCAACTGCGTAATAAGGTTTTCTAACGACTGCACTAATATATAGGCAAAAGCAATCGATGGGCAAATTTGTTTGCGCAAGAAGAGCTACAAATCACGTTGAACGTAAAAGCAAAAAAGAAAAAAAAACGCATTCATTCATTCATGTAGCTTGATTGCATGTGGGGAATAACACCTAACCGATGCCAATCGCGGGAAAACATTTTAACTGATTGCAGGAGCGGGAAAACTTGTAGCCGGTTTTAAGCGAGGGAAAACATTTAGCCGGTGGCAAGCTGGGGAAAGCATGTAGCCAATGCCAAATACGGGAAAGTGTTTGGCTAGCGTAAAGCGCGGGAAAATATTTAACCAACACAAAGCGCGGGAAATGGGAAGTGGCAAGTGTGGAGAAAGTGCAGCCCGCGGCAAGCGTGGGAAAACACGTAACTGTGTACCAGAGCATGCTGCATTCCTGCGCCAAGGAACAAGAATGTTCTGATTGGTTACATCTATCTTTGGTTTTGTTGACAAATGATCTTATGATTCCTAGGTTGTAATCATCGCACGGTTTTGGGTGTGGACCATTTTCAGTGTCTGAATGAGGTTCTTACCACACTGAGCACCGAAATTCCAGGCAACAATACCTTATATCTGTGTCCATGGAAGAAGGAGGTCGGCCTTATTCACTTCCAGCTGGCTAAGAACTTGTTGAGATGTGAGATTCTCTCCAATGAATCGCTTTATCTCTTTAATGGCAGTTGGAAACTTTTTCCACCTGATGAACAAGTCCTGTCAAAGCTAAAGGTTGAAATTCGACCAGATCCCTTTCTTGAAGGTGTGAACAAGCTTTTTCTCAAAGTAAGTGCAAAGTAATGGTTTACGCTGTATAATATTATAAATGATACCGCAAAAGATCAGCGTTATTTTCTGTTCAAGGAGCCCAGTGGGAGGTTGTGGTGGATTAGCGAATAGTACGTTACTTTCGAGTGGTTAGGGCGCCGGACTTGAAATCCGGAGGTCGCGGGTTAAAGTCCCGCTCTGACCACTTAGCTGGTGTTTTTTCAGGGTAGAACCTAGTTCAACTCCTCGGTCATTCTTGTAAATAACCAACTGGTCTGCCTCCTGCCAGCTGGAATTTTTAAGTCTATTATGTTTAGTTGATATATTTGTTTCTTTCAGTTCAAGTGGCATGCCTGTGAACTAGCTAGGTTTAGCTAAGCCCATTGCCCACTATAAACAACAACAACATTCGAATATTTTTGAACATTCAAGAGAGAAGGAAAGCCGGTAGCTGGTCAGAATTGATTTAAAGAGTCATGTGAAAAAATAAGCTGCAAAGAGATTCCTGAGGAATGGATTGGTGAAAAGAAACTTATAATTACAGCCTCTCCTAAGTGCCCCTTCTCCTTTCCACTTTTCGAATGGTGTGTCTTAAGGGAGTTCAGTAACGGCATTTTGCGTTGTTTTGGCCACATACAAACTTACCTTTAAAGTGAAGAAAACGCGAAAATAGTAGTTACTTAGATAGAAAAACACCACAAAGATAATAATAAACCATAAAGGAACAAGGATGGTTAAGGATGGACAAGATTACAGATTACAAACGACGAACTTGAAGAATTTGGGTTAAACTTTTCAAGCCACGCAAACTGTGACGTAGCTCCTTTATTGGTAGCATCATCCTCGTATACATACCAACTGTTTCTTTTCCAAACGGTACGTTAAGTCAGACTCAACTTCAAGATTTGAGCTTTCAATTTTAACGTTTATCGCATATTTTCTACGTTTATTGCTCAGTGGACCACTAACTTTGGAAAGCAGTATGACGGTCGCATTTTGTCGCTCAAGTTGCAATGTCATGGCGAACAAGGAAAACTTTTGAATTCTTGCGTGCATTTCAAGAAAAGTGGATCCCGTAAGTATAACGTTTTGTTTTAGAGACAACTGGAATTTTCGACGAGAACACGCACAATCCTAGCCTGGGGGGATTCCCGTTTGAAAAGGTTGAGGATGCTCATTGCCTCTTATAGGGGTATAAATCAAGGATATACTGGTCTCACTTAGGGTGTTGGTTATGAAACCCCAGTAGTTATAGTTTTCAAAGTATCTTGTGCACTCGAAGAAATAATAATAAAAAACCCACTCATTTTTCCGTTTTCACGCTCGATTTCCAGCGGTCTACTAGCCCGGGCTCCTTTCCCGAACTGCGGCTGGTAATCGATGCTATTCCGTTGTAAGTGCTATCTTTTAGGGATCAGATAAAGCTTGAGCCATGCCCACATTGGTCTCCTTTAGGGGTTTAATTCAAATTTTCCAACAAGCATCCCTGACCTTTTCATATGAGAAACCCACTCACCACCACCCCTTCCCCCCCCCCCCCAACCCCCATTAAAAATCTACCCCGGGCCCCCCCCCCCCCCAGAGTTAAAAAAAGGTTAAGGGTTTTTGGAAGGGGGCTGCCCCCCCCCCCCCCATTTTTCTGGGGGTTCCCCCCCCCCCCCCCCCTCCCCCCCCCCCCCCGCCGGACTTTTATCCACTACCTTTGTCGTTGGATCT
>Ga0126339_10002690_pt1 | contig 12784 bp, 8 predicted proteins | sample OrbTmetagenome_2_FD_92532 | JGI IMG/M metagenome (GOLD analysis project Ga0126339, IMG submission 92532) | Coral microbial communities from Petempiche,Puerto Morelos, Mexico - Orbicella T R C metagenome | ecosystem: Host-associated > Invertebrates > Cnidaria > Coral | place: Petempiche,Puerto... | reverse complement strand
TTTTTATTCATCTATTTTTTGTTTAATTTTTTTTTTCTTTTTTTTTTTTTTTTTTTTTTTTTTTTTTTGGCTGACATTTAACTTTGATCAAAATTTTTTTTATACAGTTTTTAGCTAATCTATTTCAAGCTTCATAATTAAACACATGGGTAATTCTAAAGTTTTTTTTAAATTGGTTCAACGTCAGGCCAAGGGAAAAATACTCTAAAATTTGCTATATTATTTGAATAATATAGAAAGAAACAAGTTCTCGAGAAGTTCCCTACATGTTGTCTTCTCTCACCGTAAACATATTAGATAAAATTATAAATATCTTAATTGACTACTCTCCCATTGGGGCTTTTCAGGGCCAGTGGAAACAAACGATGAAACAAAGAATGCAAATGAACATAACACGGCTAAAAATCGCAACTGGCAGGAGGTAGACCAGTTGGCTATTTACAAACGTGCCCGAGGAGTTGAACTAGATCTACCGAGAAACAACTCCAACTTAGTTGTCAGAGCGGGACTTGAACCCGCGCCCTCGAGATTTCAAGTCCAGCGCCCTAACCACTTGACCACAAAGAGTAATCAATCACGGACTAACTCTTGTTTTTTTAAGGATTACAGTAAAGTTCTACCTTTCATTGAATTAACGTTTTTACTTTAACTGACTCCTGACGATGTTCGAAGCTGCGTGAGTCATTGGTTAATCTGATCCCCAGTGTTCCTCCCCAAAGATCACAAAGATCTCTTCTTCTTAATGCATCAGCTCGTACGTTACTTACACAAGAAAAGTAGGTCATATTTTCATCCTTACACTTACTACGTTCAAAGCTGAAATCTAGCTCAGAACCCCGTTTAAGGACGGTGCCTACTTTTCATAGTGCGCACACTTTCTGCGCATCACGCAAGACATGGTTTAAGCGCGCGCTGGAGTTGACACCTGACGCAATCAACTACGCTACTAATGAAAGCAAAATTTTCCCACTGTGACCAAATCAAGTTTAATGAACCTGTACCAGCATATCACTAAGCAGTAACTGTCAACGTCTTCCAGCTGAAAAACCAGCTATTATCGGTCGCAAATTATACTGAAATCCAACTGTAAACAAGTACCTGCAGATGGCGTAGTGCGAGATACACAATTTTTACTTATCGGGGAGGTGACGGGACAAAAATGTAACGGGCACCACAAAAGTTTTCAAAAGAGATCAATAACTTTTAAAAACGTGTGGTTACCCCTACTTTTTATGTTGTGAAATGGAAGTGGCAAGCCTATTCAATACGTCATTAGTTTCTGGTTGTGAGCAAAAGCTGTTTAGACTGTATTTTAGCTGAACCAGAGGAAGGCTGTCAAAGACGCTAAAAGTGCTGTTGCAACGACTTTGTTATTAAAAACACCAAAAATGGTTTTTATGTTACTATTTACCATGAAGTTTTAAGATCTTTATAAATATGTTTGCTTTTCTGTATTTAAAAGTAAATTCTGTGGAAATTTGTGAAAAAATATCCTTTCCTTCTTTTTCAGAAAAATGCTGATGTCAACATTTTTGTTGAGATTCAAGGCTAATTATCTCGGAAAAATGCGTGGCTACCCCAGGTTTTCTTTGTAGATTCCAATAGCCCTTGCAAAGATCTACTTTTTCCGCGTGGTCCTAACCTGGCGCAAAAACCTTTGTATTTAGTAGGCACCGTCCTTAATTAATTAAATAACAGCCTAATAACTGCGATATTGGAAATAGTAGTGCTGACACTTCATTCTAAATAGTAGTGCTAACACTTCATTCACAGTATTTCCATTCATGAAACTGTAATAAAGGTTTCAACTTTACAGCCACCAGGAGAGATAGCTACGCAGAAGGGGGCTCATTCATACTCAAACGTAAGAACAGCAAATTTGACTTTAGAAGTGGAAGGATCAAGTTATGTCCATACATCGGCTTTAACAAGGCATAAGCCAAGCTAGAGATTAAAACTTAAGATTTCATCACAAGTATCAGTGGTGTTTCCATGTTGGTTAACGTCACGACTTCAGTTAGAAACATCTCTTGCAAAACTTGGCTATATGCATGTTTTCTCTGCATTGCCTTACAGATTAGTTGCTAAAACAAATGTTTTACTTCGTTACGAATATCTTTCATACTGCAGAGGTAAATAAGAGGGTTGACTGAAGAAGACAGAAAAAAAAAATAACCGTAATCTTTTGATCCCATTCTAATACACAATGATGATAATAAAGAAAAGAAAATCCGTTTTCAAATTCCTCCGAAGTAGTGTGGACGGGGTCGGACAGTATTGATTAAAAAAAACATTCAATGATACTCTCGTAAATGAAAAAAATATAATACACACGCAGACATTATACTTCATTAGGTCTAGTAAAACCGCTGGCTATCAAAGATCACGGCTCACCCAACAGTGGTCATCGTCGTGAAGGAAAACCATGTAAGGTCGCCAGTCCCTCTTAAAAATGAGTGCGAGAAATATTCAGTTTTGTTTCTTCTCTCCTGTTATTGGAAAAAGAAACTGAGATTAGTTGTATGGAAAGTACGAAATCTTTAGCTCATGGTGCAAGGGATGATTAATCCGTTAATTTGAAAACCAGAGCGCTGGCTCTTAGAGTAAAATGTTCTTGTGCGCCTACATCTCGCCCTTTTGATGCGAAATGTAAGTTCGTACACTATCAAAAGTGTGCACTTGCAATTTCGTACTACGGCAACTGTTACACGTTCTGGTGTAAAGTGAATACAGTTAACAAAAAATAAAATGGAAAAATAAAACTTTAACAGAATTCGCACATTTGTAGCACATTTCCTTGTATTTTACTGAACACTATCTGCACTCGGTGGTTAATTGCTTACAAGGTGAGCATGATCAAGTCGCTGTTCCACTTTTACTCGCAAAGGTCTTGTTAAGGGACTCGAGCGAACGACCATTGCTACGAGCTAAAGGAAGCCAGCCGTAACAACGGGGTTATTGCATGCACGCATGAACAAGGTGTACGTAAAAGGGAATTCTATCTAACCGCGCCCTTTAAATGTCCATTGAAAGTATTTTGCATACAGCGTGCGTTCCGTCAAGGAACTCCGTAAGGGAGCTAGGTGACGGTTTGCATATCTTGAATATCTTGCATATCTTGAAAATTTTTAAGTTCGTCGTTTGCAATCCGTTTTAGTCACCTCCATCCTTAACCACCCTTGTCCCTTTATGGTTTATCATTATCTCTTTGGTGATTTTTTTATGTTAGAAAACTAATATTTTAAAAGTTATTTCGTAAGTGGCCAAACTTACTTAAAATACCGTGACTGACCTCCTTTAAGACCTATTCTTTTCCTTTGTAACTTCTTTTAAGTGGATACTTACCGCGATCCAGATCAGCACTGCGACAATGAAGCCCATCACCACAATCAGGAAGACAATAGGCCAGCTCCTATTCCACGTCAAGGTGACAACTTCCGTTCTTGACAACTGGCTGGCCAATGAAATAAATGCGATTCCCGGTGACTGAACCACAGGAACGAACACAAATTCCTTCAAGAACTTTTCGTCATCCATATTCCCTAAAACAGGGAAGGTGACGTGCGTTCTATCGTCTACATCGGCTTGTAACTCGCTCATTGAGGTTTTTCTAGCAGCAGCTCCTTTTCCATTGGTCTTGATATCGATAAAAGTTTCGCCATGCCCTCCTTGGCACTTGCCGCACGAATACAAAATCAGCTCTTGAATGAGCTCGCCAATGATTCCGGCAGGTTGCTGGTTGATTTCTGTTACGTAAGGAGGATACAAAGCCCAATTTGTGTACAGTGTTTTGGGACAATTGCAAGTTTCTGGAAAAGAAAAAAGAGTAACTATCGATGCTATCGATGCTAAAATTAAAAGAAAATTTAAACTGATTTGTGAGAAATTTCGAGTTAACCAAGACGCAACTGAATGATGTTGGTCTCATGAAATAATTCACGGGATTATAATAAGTTCTTGTCCTCATTTGGTTATTCGCGAAAATAAGTATATTTTACTTTAGATTGAAACCAACACAAAGGTATCTTTGTGCTAATTAAAAGCTGCGGGTTATTTTCGTTTTCACTTGTTGCAGCAACTTGAAAACTCGAAGGGAAAGCTTAGCAAAATTCAGGCTACGGGATTCGTACTCAGTCGTACCCATTCCATTCGCACCTTGGGGATTCCTACCCAGCAGACTATGAAGCCAAAAATAGAGCTGATCAAGTTCGTTCCAAAAATGAAAAGTCTTCTTCTTAATTTATTTTTTTACCTCCAAGAACAACCTCGCTGGTCTGTCCATCTCCTTCTGCTGTGTATCCTGCTACGGTAATGCTGTACTGAGTAAACGAGCTAAGTGAATCCAAAGTAAACTCATGCTTCCCATTTGCTGGCGCATGCGCAGTTACTGTGAGGGATTCTGTTCCGTCAATACGTTGCTCAGCTATCTTTACTGGTTTGTAAGTGATGTGGTAACCCAGTAGTTTACCTGTGACGTATTCGTCAGGTATGGCAGTCCAAGAAATGATCAGAGAGGTAGTAGTTTTGGTATCGGACAATGATACTACGGGAGCCACTGTGGGAACTGATATGAAGTGAAATTTTGATGAGAAAATAGGTTGAAATTTTTGGAGTTATTCGCATAATTCAGTTTTCCTTTTTAGCTTTTGTCTTTAACGGTGTTCAACGCTACTGCGGAACTGAACACCTCAGTAAGATTTACTTCACGTCGCAGATAAAGAGAAAATTGATTGTCTTGGTTTTGAAATTTCTGGTACTTTTTTTCTGACATAATTTAGTTTGCCTGTTTCGCTTTGTTTTTTTAACGGTGTTCAACGCTGATGGACTGAATACCTCAGTCTATAAAAAAAGTCACCTCACGCCGCAGCGACGCAGTGTGGGCACTGTTAGCCTTCATGATGATCGGAAAATGAATGATCGTTCTGGGAGGCTCACTTCGTTAACTCTTTTTTAGATATACTGAAGAATAATATCTCTAACAAACAAATAGTTAATCAAAATAACGGTGACGGGTCCTTTTCAACTTACAATGTAAGTAAAATGGTGCATCTTACTTTCGTAACAAATCCTATTGATCATTTCCAAACAAATATAACAATTTTCACTGGCTAAAAAGCGATGTAATTTCTCTATTAGATACATTGCAAAACAGGCCATTTACTACATTACCTCCTTCTTTCATGTGAATTTCAGCTCCATCACTTGGGACTCCATTCCCAGCAGCATTGAACGCCGCTATTCTTAACCGGTAAACATCACCCTTCTTTAAGTTTTCCAAATGCATCGAAAAGGTTTGAGAAGTGGCGTATACACTTGTCCATTCTCCGGCGCTGGTAGAACGAAATGCTACTTGATAACCTGCAATTGGCTCCTTTACAGCTGTCCAGGACACTCGCAAACTAGTTGCACTTGTAAGGTATGTTTCAACAATGGCGGGCGTTTGGTTGGGTACTGTAAAAAATGTAAAACAATCGAGAAGTATTTTACATTGTTGTAAATAACTCCTTCTGTACCGATGATGCATGGCAGCAACGGCCATCGTGGTTACGTTTTGTTCCTCTAACTGAAATCCTTTTCTCTTTACAGTCTTATGTCTCAATTCAGGAGCAAGTATACTTTTTTAATGTACATTGTGCGCTTATATCGAACCAATTCCGATCCCCTTGTATGCCACCAGAACGTGAACTAAGCCATTAGTCGTCTACACGTCTTGTGTGAAGGAAAGTAACCATGCAAATATAAGCCAAAAAATGCCAATATAAGAAGTTTTTCTCTTGATCATTTAATGTATTTTACAACTAAAACAAAACTTGGTTAATTGCTTCGCATCGGTAAGATGCAATAGATTTTTACTACATAAAAAGTTTGCATCTGAAAACCAGCCTTAACCTACATGATGATCAAACCGGGCAGATAATTGAAGATTTTTAATTACCCCATTTCTTTTTTCAGGGAACATTTACTCTCAGTATCATCATAAGGACTTTACCTTCCGTGAAATATCGATGAGGCGTGAAAACGCATCAAATATAAGTGAAATAGATGTACATGTCCATATTTTGTCAACTTCGTCACCGTGAAATGCCCGATAAAAGTTCCATTAATCCTCTGTTTGCTTAAGAAATCTCTTCTCGAATGCTCCGACAGTATAACATAAGACTAATGCACGAATTGGAATGCAAAATAGTATTTGTACCTTTTATCCACTTTCTTTGGGAGAAATCATAAATGGCCAAACGAACAAAATTCGGCAAATATCAAAGTTTTATTATACTATACAATATAAATGCGTTCATTGCACTCTTTTCCAGTCCTATTAGATTATAATATTTTCCAGTATTTGATAACGTTAGACCTCCTGCCGTTGATCGTTAATCTGAAACCGATGCCGACGGACGATTCCACTAATCTTGTTTTTAAAAAAATGTGTAAGTTGGAACGGAAATGAAAATACCATGCAGCAACCAGATTGCAGTGCTTTTACAATCATGGAACATTACCTTTTTCAGCTGTAATATTCACTAACGTAACAGATCCAAGTGCAGATAGCAGCCCTTCATTCTCCATGCTGTCCGTTAATTTTACCACCTGTTCTGAGTCTACTGCATCAAAGTTAACACTAAAGGTAATTATTACGCTTCCTCTCCTGCAGCATAAAATTAGATATCACCAATAAATAACTAGAAAAAATTAGCAAAATCAAAATTAAATGACATTAGACATTTCTTCCAGTTATTAACATTTTGTTTGATGGTACAAGGTTTCATTGAAAACACAACACAAAGAGAGTCTACCGGCTGCTATTCAGTGTTAGTAAAGAGAGTACACAAATCTATAATTATAATGGGCCAGCTCGCTATAATGCACCCGTAATACGTAATGCTAACATTTTAAGTGACCTATGATTTTAAGCTGAGGAGAATTTGTTTTGAGTTCCGAGGGTAGCATAAAACAATTCAAGATTAAATAAATAAAAAGATTAAAGTTCTTGGTAAGTTAAGGATCAAAATTTGAAATATTTTTCTTGCAACTCGCCTGCAAGACAGTAGCTTCACGTCGACAGGATTATTCAAATACAACTGCTTGATCTAGAATTTAAAACAGAAGTAACATGTAAGAAAATACTCTAAGGTAGGAATCAAGTCTGCACCAGTAAGTCAGTTCTTTCCTCTGTTCGTTCGTCTATCTTTCCATCTGTCCGCCTCTCGCCGTAAATCCGTCGTTCATTCGTCGTTAAGCTTGTTGGACGTCAATGGATTACAGCTACCAGGATTAATTCATTTCTGCCTAATAGTGCAAATTTCGAGACTAGAGTGGGCTTAAATGGGAATTGCTCCAATTAGCAAGAGGAAAAAGAAAATAGTGTTTGTAGTTATATAACATCATCTATTAAGACTCATTGCTTTCAACTGTGGACCCAGTCAATCAGACACTCAATCAAGATGGCTTACCAGTTGTCGCAGTGTGTCTTCAAGGGCAAAAAAATCAGTGCTACTCTTATCTAGCAGCGTGTCATTCCACAGCCATTCGACTAAAACTGTTGTGATGTTGAAAACGGCAGCTGTAACAGAAAATTAAAGAACTGTAGATTTGAAAATAAACGATGGACATTCGCGTTTCTTTTCTACAGTGAATTTGAAAAACTAACTTGAATTGGTCAAGATTGGAGAGAAACTAGCACCATGAGCCTCTTCCGCCAAATTGTTAAGCTTAGTCTATTTATTTACCTGGGTGGAAAATTAATTCAGACCTATAGAATAGATATTGATCAGCCAGTGACTCAAGGTGCTAGCAAAAAAGTCAAGTTCTTCAATCCCGTCCACACTACGCAGAGAAATTTGAAAACGGAGGTTTCACTCTAAAATGATATGCATTAAATCACTGTTTTCCGTTCACACCACGCCGGAGGAATTTGAAAACGCAACAATAACCAATCATTTTGCATGCGTAGTTGAGAAAAAATCGGCAGTGAAATCACATTACAATCGTGATGTCATCTTTTCGAAAAGCTCCATTTTCAAGATGTTTTCCGTGCACACTAAATCTCAAAGCCGGCGTTGTCAAATCCCTCCCGTTTGAAGAGCGTTTTCGAAAAGTTCCATCTTCGCGACGGATTAGTGTGGACGGTAAGCCTAACCGTAAAAATAAAGCTGCGTTTTTAAATTCCTCCGGCGTATTGTGGACGAGGTCTTGTAAAGAAGCCGAACTCATTTCTCTTCCATCATGAAATTTAAAATGTTACTAGCAATATACTTTACGGTTGTCGCTTTTGAACAGGTTTTGGCTGATTTCCAGGGCTTAGTCTCAGGGCTTCGTGTCTGTGTGTCAGACTTATGTTCCACTGAGAGATTCCTTCTCTCCGAATAGCTTTATATCACCCACTGTTTCCGATATTCAGCCATCATTTCGTTCTGCATAGGACCTTTTATGGAACAATTTTAATTTGTTTGTTTTTGAATCTAGCTAAGGTAAACAAAAACCATAGGATGCAGACAATTTCACACGTTATTCTAAATTACCTTCACAAAAATTAACATTGCACTGTCTGGTCATTTTGCTATCTCCAATACAATCTTCTATTCCCGTTTTATTGCAGAGTCGAGTTCGTGTTTGCTGTCCAGCGCCGCATGGTCTTGAACACGAAGACCAATCACTCCATTGGGTCCAGTTGGTAGGCCTTTCATTTCCTAATAAATTGAATTCGTTAGTAAAATGTATGATTATGAATTATAACATTTAGTGATCAAATTACCAAACGTATATATTAAATGTAGTCTTAAAGTCGTAAATTAAGTCTTGCTTGAGATCCTCAATCCTGTTTCGCAGAAAAGCGAGAAGAGGTTTATTAAATTGTCTAAATAATGACAATCATTTTGCCAGTTGATCAATTCAATCGTTTCTGATTTTCTTTAATATATTCGAGTTGCTTTGATTTTAATCAGCTTTTGCTAAATGCCAATTCTAATCTAGCATCAAAAGCACTAAAATGACAACATTAAGCCCGAATTCCGAAAACAGCCGTGAATATTCACTACAGGAAACTTCAATTTTGCAACATCCGAAACTTAACTCAGACAAAGTCTGTACCGGCTTTTAAAATCCTACCTCGTGAAGTCTTCCCCATACCTTTAATGACAGAACTTGCCACTGATCCTGTGAATGGTTGACTAGGGGTAACTGTCTTGATAGTCGCCTCTGTCACGTGACCATCACGCCGAGTGCTCATGGTCATGTATGACGTGTTTGCTATTAATGTTGTAGACTTACTGGTCGTTGAATCTTTCGTTGCACGTGTTGGGCTCGTTATTGCAACGCTATATGCTAATAACGTTTGGGAAATCCCAAGGGGCGATGTGTAAATTGATGAAACGGTCGCTGTAGTTTGAACAGCAGTGTTGGTATTACCAGAAACCAATTTTTCGCTAATGATGGTGTCCGTATTGGAAATTGAAGTAGTTCTTTTTTGCTCAGACAAAGTCTCTTCCCATAATACAGAACTTTGAAGGTTTAATGTAGGTTTGAAATAAATGTAGGAGGTACCAGTTACCCCGGTAGCAGTGTCAGAAACTAAAATCGTGTTTTGAGTTCCAGTCACAACTTCTGTCCTTGACGGGGACTTTCCGAGGGTTTCTGTGGTTTTAAAATAATTGGAGGTGCTAGATATCGATGTTGAGTCAATGGTGGTAATAGTATTAGAAATTGAATTCGTCCTTTGAAGGTCAGTGACAGTTCCTGTCCATAACAAAGACTTTTGAAGGGTTGCTGAGGGTTTAACACCAATATTGGAGGTACAAGGTATCGTTGTTGAGCATTTGCTGTTACCGGTATTAGCAATTGAAGTCAGCCTCTGGCTTTGAAACAGTAAGCTGTCCAGAGTAGCTGGGGACAGTTCAGAGACACTGGAAGTGACGTCAAGCCAAGAAGATGTGGAATCGATCGGTATGGGTCTGTCTAATGATGATGATGACGTCCACGACGGCGAAGACGACAACGATGACGATGATGATAATAATAATGAGGAGGAGGAAGAAGAAGAGGAGGAGAAGGAAAAGGAATATAAGGATAATGAGGATGTTGAGGATAACGATGACAATGATAATGCTGCTGATGATGATGATGGTGATAATAATGATGATGAGGAGAAGGATGATAAGGATGATGATAACGATAAAGATGACGAGGAGGAATAGGATGATGAGGATGATGGTGGTAATGATGACGGGGAGGACAAAGATGATGGTAATGATGGTGATGAGGATGATGAGGATAAGGATGATAATGATGATGATGATAACGATGACAACGATGATAACGATAATGATGACGAGGAGGAGAAGGATTACGGGGATGGTGATAACGATGATGATAACGATACTGATGATAATGAGGAGGAGAAGGATGATGACGATGATAACGATGATGATGATGAGGACAAGGATGACGAGTATGAAGATGATAATGATGACGAGGATAACGATAATGATGATGAGGAGGATAAGGATGCTGAGGATGAGGATGAAAATGATGATGATAAGGAGAAAGATGATGATGATAACGATAATGATGATGATGAGGAAGAAAAGGATAATGAGTATGAAGATGATATTGATGACGAGGATAACGATAAAGATGATGGGGAAGATAAGGATGATGAGGATGAGGATAAAAATAATGATGATGAGGAGGAGACAGATGAGATTAAGGATGATAATGATGCTAATGATGCTAATGATAACGATAGTGATGATGAGGAGGAGAAGGATGATGGGGATGACGGTGATAACGATGATGATAATAACGATAATGATGATGATGTGGAGAAGGATGATGGGGATGAAGATGATAATGATGAAGATAATGACGATAATGATGATGATGAGGAGAAGTATGATGAAGATGAGGATGAAAATGATGATGATGAGGAGGAGAAAGATGTTGAGGATAAAGATGATAATGATAATGATGATAACGATAATGTTGATGATGAGGGGAAGAATGATGGGGATGATGTTGATAATGATGTGGAAGAGGAGAAAGATGACGTGGATGAGGATGATGATGAGGAGGAGGAGGATGATGATGATGTTGAGGAGAAGGATGATGGGGACAATGGTGCTGATGATGAGGAAGAAGAGAAGACAGATGATGAGGATAATGATAAAGATGATGATGATAACGATAATGATGATGAGGAGGAGAAGAATGATGATGAGAATGAAAATGAGGAGGAGGAGGAGAAAGATGATGGGATTAAGGATGATAATGATGCTGCTGATAACGATAATGATGACGAGGAGGAGAAGAATGATGGGGATGACGATGATAATGATGTGGAGGAGGAAAAGGATGATGACGATGAAGGTGATAACGATGACGATGATAACGATAACGATGATGAAGAGAAGAAGGATGATGAAGGTGAGGATGAAAATGATGCTGATGATAACGATAATGATGATGAAGAGGAGACGGATGATGGGGATGACGATGATAATGATGTGGAGGAGGAAAAGGATGATGACGATGAGGGTGATAACGATGACGATGATAAGGATAATGATGATAAGGAGGAGAAGGATGATGAAGATGAGGATGAAAATGATGATGATGAGGAGAAGAAAGATGTTGAGTATAAGGATGAAAATGATAATGATGATAACGATAATGATGATGAGAAGGAGAAAGATGATGGAGATGAGGATGATAATGATGCTGATGATAACGATAATGATGATGAGGAGGAGAAGGATGATGTGGATGAGGATGATAATGATGCTGATGATAACGATAATGGTGATGAGGAGGAGAAGGATGTTGGGGATGATAGTGATAATGATGAGGAGAAAAAGGATGATGTGGATGAGGATGATGATAATGATGATGGTAACGATAATGATGATGAGGAGGAGAAATATGATGAGGATGAGGATGATAATGATGACGATGATAACGATAATGATGATGAGGAGGAGAAGGATGATGTGGATGAGGATGATAATGATGACGATGATAACGATAATGATGATGAGGAGGAGAGGGATGATGTGGATGAGGATGATAATGATGACGATGATAACGATAATGATGAGGAGGAGGAGAAGGAAGATGTGGATGAGGATGATAATGATGATGATGATAATGATGATGATGATAACGATAATGATGATGAGAAGGAGAAAGGTGATGAGGAGGAGGAGGATGATGATGACGATGATAACGATAATGAGGAGGAGGAGGAGAAGGATGATGGGAATAACGATGATAGTGATGTGGAGGAGGAGAAGGATGATGAAAGTGAGGGTGATAACGATAACGATGATGACGATAACGATGATGAAGAGAAGAAGTATGATGAAGATGAGGATGACAATGGTGATGATGAGGAGGAGAAAGATGTTGAGGATAAGGATGAAAATGATGATGATGATAACGATAATAATGATGAGGAGGAGAAAGGTGATGAAGATGAGGATGATAATGATGACGATGACAACGATAATGATGATGATGAGGAGAAGGATGATGAGGATGAGGATGATAATGATGACGATGATAACGATAATGATGATGATGAGGAGAAGGATGATTGGGGTGATAGTGATAATGACGTGTAGGAGGAGGAGAATGATGTGGATGAGGATGATAACGATGATGATGATGATAATGATAATGATGATGAGGAGGAGAAGGATGATGAAGATGTGGATGATAATGATGATGAGGATAATGATGATGAGGAGGAGAAGGATGATGAGGATGAGGATGAGGATGATAATGATGACGA
>Ga0126339_10002689_pt1 | contig 12786 bp, 8 predicted proteins | sample OrbTmetagenome_2_FD_92532 | JGI IMG/M metagenome (GOLD analysis project Ga0126339, IMG submission 92532) | Coral microbial communities from Petempiche,Puerto Morelos, Mexico - Orbicella T R C metagenome | ecosystem: Host-associated > Invertebrates > Cnidaria > Coral | place: Petempiche,Puerto... | reverse complement strand
TCTTTGATCTAAGATTGCGTGAAGTCCTACCGTACAACCCATGATGAAATTTTCACAGCTGATTTGTAGTGGTGGATCACATTTAGAGCCAAAATTGAAAAAAAAATCTGTAAGACATTTTTAGCTTTTTTTGAAAATTATAGGCAAAATTTCACATTTTCTTTGTGTGCAAAAATCTGTCTAACAGATTTTTATTTTACTTTTCTTGAATGTTTAATCACAGCCAATTTCTAATTCGTGGAATTTTGAGGTGCGGTCATCTAGGTAGATTTTGAGGAAAAAGTCATTAAACCTACTAGTACCCAGTCTCTCCTTTGGTTCTTGGTCATTCATTTTGGCCATTTGTTGACGTTTAATTTGTTCAAGTTGCAAATGTAAAAAAACTCAAGCAAACAGTAAATGGAGAAAGGATAAACAACTTGGAATATTTTTCAAAAGAGTCAAAAGTTGGGTGCTATTCCCTCAAAACTATAGTAAGCCACCTTAATTCTCGCCACCTTTTCTGCATGATTAGAGTCAACAATAATGTAATGGAGTGAGTTATTCGACAATCGGCTAAGGATGCTGTACATGACCAATTTAAAATTACGAGCTTCATTACTCCCTGAATCGTACAACACAAGGACCATTGATGCCTGTGCCGGCTGTAACCGGCCGTGACAAGTGTTGGCCTTTTTTCCACCTCTGACATCATCACCTTTGACCAATATTAGCATCACTTATACTCAAGTTCTGCAGAAGGAAAAGATCTTTCCAGTGATACCCAGATAAGTGATTCGGTCAAGTGAGCCTGAAATATGCATGAAAATGCTCAGAATGAAAAACTTGAAGCTAAATTTCCATCAGTTACCCTTGGCTACTCCTTTGTAAGAATTTCCTTCTCAATGATGCTTACTCGGCTATTCTTGAACTGGAAGCAAGTTCAGTAGAAGGTCAACAACTGCAGCAGAAAGATAAGAAAAGGAGAAAAAGAAAAGGCGAAAAAAAATTAAAACAAAAAGCCTAAAGAGGTAGGTTGTCTTCTTGTCCAAAAACAAAAGTTTTGTGCATTCCCAAGCAAAAATGTCATAGTGGAAAGAAAGTCATGCAGTCTCATTGCAAATGCCTTTTTGAGAAGATTGGATCTAATTAAGCTCATATGCAGCCTAAAAATGTCCAAAATGTTGAAAAACTGCACTTTTGGCAAGAAGCTTCAGGTGTCCATGGACATCGAATTCATTAATGGCAGACCACTTGGCTAAGCTTCGGTACAAGAGCATGAAAACAAGGTGGGTGAGGATAGAATCCCTAACTCCAATGTATTTGGTGATAAGTGAAGCAGAGATGTCTACAGTTCCAGTTTCACTAATGGAAAGTGATATTTCTGAAGCTAGTCCTGCAGGAAGAAAACCAGTAGAGTTGGAAAATACTGATCTTTTGTTTTGGCAGCAATTTAAGCGTGATCGTGAAAGCACAGCTTGTAAGATGATGATATGTTTACGTAGAATGATCCTCTGACAATGAAATTTCTGCTTATAATACAGGTCCTAAGATCCAATATTTCATTTTCTCTAGATGTTCACCTCTTTCCATGACTTGCATGTAGAGTTGTTGTAATACTTAACTGAATAAAATTTAAATAAAACTTTAAAGATAATCGTTAAAGCACAGTTAATGGAGCGTGACGCCATTTATGTACAGTCACCAGCTTACTTTGGTTAAATGTAACGCAGTAGTCTTTCTTGTCTATTTTAAGTAATATTTACAATAGCCTTTCATGCGTGCATGTCGCAACAACGTCTGGTTTAATTATATCATGCGTTTTGTATGGCTAGTCTTTTAAGTAGCCCTATTCTTGTTTTGTTCAAGGCTGCATGGGCTCCGTACTTTCCATGGTACACGATTTACTATTAGTCTAAACCCAGACGTTTGTCTACCTATAAAAGAGTCTTAGCTTGGACTTAAGCATCATTTGCTCATTATATCACTGCTGTAACTTTTAGTTAGCCCTCAAAATTGTATCTATGGCTCGCCCACCTGGTGCTCCAAAACCTCAGGCTCGTAGCCGTTGTCCACATCACCCAGAAAATAGAGAAAACCTCACTTCACTTACCTCAGACGTTCTTGACCTTCGCCTTCAGGCACTTAACCTCCATATATTGACGTTAATGTTTTGGAAAGGGAATTATCCCAGAATCCTATCTGTAATTTAATTTGTAAATAATTTAATTAATGGCTTACGCTATGGCACACATGTTGGCTATACTGGTCCCGAGAAATCCTGGGTACCCCGTAATCTCATTTCCGCAACTCAACACCCGAAGTTGTCTCTACAAATCTTGCTAAGGAGATTAATCTTAGGCGGGTAGCGAGACCTTTTGATGATCATCCTCTTCCTAACCTCCAGTGTCACCCTGTGGGTGTGGTCCCTAAGAAACATTCCACGGAATGGCATACCATTTACCATCTCTCATATCCTGAGGGCGACAGTGTTAATGGTTACATTCCCTCCAATATGTTCAGGTAGATGATGCAATTTGCATCATTAAGTCCCTGGGTCTGGGCTCTTTCATGGCAAAAACAGATCTTAAATCAGCCTTTCACCTGATCCCTGTCCATCCTGGTAATTGGCAACTGTTAGGCATTTACTGGCAGAATCAATACTATGTCAATCTCTATCTCCCCTTTGGGCTCCGTAGTACCCCATACCTTTTCAATCAATCATCTGATGCCCTGGAATGCATTCTCAAAAAAATTATAACTTGGGGAACGTCATTCACATTTTAGATGATTTCTTCATCGCCAAGGCATCCTGATGGCAATGTCTGTCCAGTTTCAGCACCTTACGCTGCTTCTTCGTGTCCGTTTGTGCCCCTGTAGTTGTGTCCAAGACCCTGGGCCCCTCCCAAGTATTGGAATTCATGGGTATTGAGCTGGATAGCACTTGTCTGGAGGCCTGACTTTCCAAGGACAAACTTCTTCGCACTCTTAAATTATTTTACAGGTCGTGGTTCAGTACGTTTAATTGAGCTCCAGTCACTTATAGGTACCCTGCAGTTCACCTGCAAAGCAGTCGTCCCAGGGAGGACTTTCTGCAATGTATGATCGACCTTACCAGGGGCGTACACAACTGTTTCCATCTCATCCATCTTAACAAAGAATTTTTCTAGGACCTTGATATGTGGAAAGCCTTCCTTGCTGGTTGGAATGGGCATTTCTTTTTCCTCAACTCTACCATTACCCCGTCCCCAAACATGAGGTTGTATACCAATGCTTACGATACTATCGGTTTTGGGGGATATTTTAATGGGAAATTGTTTCAGGGCAGGTGGCCTCCTCATATGCAACTTAACAAAGACCAGGGCATAAGCATCAAATGGCAGGAACTCTTCCCCATAGTTGAAGCGTGTGCTATATGGTTTCCCCATTTTACTGGGTAAAGCATTCTCAGTTCTGGTGCGAAAACGAATCAGTGACCACCATCTTGAACTCGGGTCACTCAAGAGCTCCCCGTATTATGGACCTCTGTAGTTTCTTGTCCTTATATCTATGAAGCATAACTTCTTTATCAGGGCCTGCCATGTTCCAGGGCTCTCTAATGAGATTGCTTATGCTCTCTCACGCTTTCGGGTATCTTGTTTCTGGGCAGCTGCTCCAACAACCAAGCGAACCCCTTACACCATCCTGTCTTCGCTCATGACCCTCTAAAAGACGAAGTTACGACGTACGCCAACTGGGGCCTGGCATGGACTACTAATCGTACATATGCCTCTGGGGAAAAACACTTTATCCCATTTTGTCTTATGAACAGGCTCTAGCAATTGGGATATTCTTCAAGCCTCAGAGGGCACCTTAATATATTTTTCCTCTTACATAAAACTTTACTTGGCCACGGTATGCGATCTTCACATTTCATGTGGGTATGGTGACCCCCTCCTGAGTAAACTTTTATTAAAAGAGGTTTTTAGGGGCATTCTCCGCCACCAGGGTCACACCTGTGTCCTAAGGCAACCTGTTACCCTAAGGGTGTTATTAACCATACGCTCCATTTTGCTTTCCTGGTTGGGTGCACAGTATTTTTCTATAATTTGGGCTGCCTTCACACTAGCATTCTTTACATATCAAAGGGTATCTAATTTTCGCCCTCAATTTGACCTATCAGTGGATTGTGTGTCATTTCATCCCTCTCTGGCCAGCCTGCGGCAGATGTCAATTATTCTTAAATCTCTAAGACTGATGTTTTAATTGCATGCTCACCCTCACTGCTGCTTCCTTGCTGTGTGCCCTCGGGGGCCCTTCTTTTCATTTCAGTCTGGCTGATACCTAACTAGGTCGGCAGTGGTACACCTTGGGGACACAGCCCATTAAGCTGGTGTCCCTTATAAATCCCTCAAGGGTCATAGTTTTCACATCGGTGCTGCCTCTACAGCAGCTGCTAACGGTCTCCCAGGCTGGTTAACAGGCCACGTTCAACATATCAATATTCTAACATGGCTCCAAGGCTTTCAGGCTTTCTTATATTTCGTGTTGTTTTCTTTGTATCCAAGTCTCTTTTGGGAATTGAGAGACAAAAGAAAGTTTAGGCTTGATAGAGATGCCAAAACACTGTATAGATATGAAAAATAAACCAAGCTACATGTAATTTGAAAGTCCTTTTAAAGTGGGGAGGATACAGTTGTGGTATATAGTGTTTTGTGTTGTGATGTGTCCAAATCAGATTTTGGCGTACATAGCATGAGACTAAATGTGGGGAATGTATCTGAAAATAATCAGGTTATGGAAACAATTTTCCTTTTTTGATGAAAAGGCTTAAACATGCTTGATTTACTCCTCAAGTCGTATACAGTTAAAGTTATTTTATTGTTACTGAAAGAAAATAGCTGTAACTTCCTTAATAAGAACCCATGTGTCCAACTTGTACCCTCTGTTTTGCTCCCCAGATTGAGCCAGTGCTGTTGTTACATTGTACTGTCTAATAATACTCATCGCAGCATCATTCTACACTGACAATAGACTACAAACCACTTTTATTTTAATAAATCAACCTTTCGATTATTTTGTGACTTTTATGTAGTTTTGCAAGAAGTTGAGGCAAAAATAGAGAGCTTCCGGGAACATCTTAAACTGAAACTAGCTGACTTGCCATCACCTCTAGAAGAACAGAAGAAACTTATTAGGTATATGTATAAACTGTTATTCTGTTATTAGTACTAGGCAGACAGCTCTGAATTCATAAAGATGATTCTGAGCAAACAGAAAACCATACTGTTGTTCCAGAATTAAAGGTTCTAATTATTTAAAATGAGATGAAGAAGGATTGTTCTTCAGTGCACTTCTCAAAAACAGTATATATTAAAGAATGAATCACACCCTTTCTGTTATTTGATTGTACGTACCATTTTTGGATACATATTTAAGTCCAGACTCAGCAGAGTACATGGCAGGGTTTTTTTCTTGATTGTAGGTATCTTGTGGACTTAGACTACCAAGGGGACCCTGCTTGGGAGTGCCTTGTTCTCCAGAAGGATTGGTTGCTCAAATTACTGGCTAACTGTCAGGAAGATCACAAATCTAAGGGTAAGAATTCTCCTTATGTGCTGACCATCAAATTAACACTCTATTTTAATGCTTATTTTCTACAAAATTAATTTCAGTATAGCAGTCAAGTGAACTTGTGGCTAGTTTTAATGCAACCATCATTAAGGGAATATAATTTTACTGATGTGCCACCAGATAATCAGTCCTGTGACAGCCCTGTGGGAAGGAGAATCAACACTTAAAGCCTCAATCTTAATTATTTTCAATATAATAATTATGTTAAGAGTTAATTGATGGTCAGTTGCTATGATGTTATGAAACTACATAATATCAAACTCTTTTTTCATGCATTCTAATTCAGATGGTTCTGTGATTTTTGTGATTTTGTGATTTCTTTGTTAGACTCTGTTCCCTTGCTTCAAGTTGATTCCTCAAAAATGGAGTTGGACATCAGAGAATCAAGAAGTGTTGCCTCTTTAGGTGTGTGTTGCATAATCTCATGATTTTCAGTATTTTCTACAAATAATCTGCCCCTACCAATGAATTTGTTACCAGAAATCATTATTTAAGTACATTTGGGCCCAAGGTGTTCCTACATACTGAATTAAAAAAAAAACTTGTCGTACCATAAGACGATAAGCTACCGGTAACTCTGGGAAAAAGGCCAAAACAAATTGGGGTCACTGGGCTCATTTTTAGTACAGAGTGCACTATTGGGATGATTTTAAGGGCTACCATCCGCTAAGGCACTGTGGAACTAAGGCACTGTGGAACTAATGCTATAAATACTAAGGCAATATGGTGTAAACTTTAAAGTGGAAGGTCACTCCAAGAAATGGGGTTTTTTTGTCAATGCTAATAGAAACCTTGTACTAAGTTTAGCCACCCAGCGAAGTCTCAGCCTCTAAAGTGCAGGTTTTCGTCATGAAATTTGTCTCCAAAGAAACCCAAAATTTGAACATCATTGCCACCGTTTTGAACAGTACTCAGCAGCCAGGCCGTGTTTTCATGACGTCATTCTGTTCGAAAGATTTTGTCCAAATGTCTTCCGAAGAGCCTTTTAACTACCACTCTGGGTTATGGTTGCTCTTGAGCCATATTATTTTGAGCCAAACGTGCTCTAAAATCTGAAATGATAGCATTGCAGGTAGTGAAGTGGTTAATTGCTTAGGAAAAAAAAAGATTTTGCTGACCTTGTGAAGGATGCAAAGTCAGTTGCAGGTTTTCTTCATTCCCAGCAATTTCTAGTCAGACAGAATGACGTCACATAAACATGGCCCGACTGCCAAGACAGTTTCAAAATGGCGGCCTCGGAAGTCGCTTCTTTCAAGACGAATTTCTTCATGATAGCAGGCACTTCAGAGGCTGAAACTTCAGTGAGTGGAAACAGAGTAAGCTTTTTGGAGTGACCTCCTTTAATGTTTGTTTAAAAGAGTCACATTTGGAGTGTTGTTTTGCGAAGAAACTCTTTACGTGCTGGTGGATTTTCTTGTCACAATTTTGACAAGAAAGTGTGAGAAAGACTTACAACTTATTTGGCCACTGAAATATGATACTGTCTCAGAAACTGATCTTCTTGAACTCATCTTGAAGTTTTTAAACTGTTCTGGCCACAACATTGGTCTTTCACCTGTTTTGAAGATTACATTGCATTGCTTTGCTTGTTTTAATTTTTTGTTGTAAAACGTCAATCCAGGACAGTTTTGTCCAGCGCACTATTAGTCTCGGCACCCATCCACATTTGAAGAAAACTTTGATCACATGAGAGCAGAAAAGCAAAATATTAGTACACGTAACTTCTTACAGATAGAAATTTTTTTGTTGAAATGAAGTAAAGGAAGTGATTTATGAAAAGACAAGAGGGGGTCACTGATCATTTAAGAGAATAAACTGCAGGTTGAGATGATGCAACGGGTACTATTAGCCCTTTACTTGCTTATGTTATTTTCTGTGCAGTGTTAGTGTGTGCAGTTGATGTATGACATGGTATGACATTGCAGTGTGAATTGCGCTCGCAGCTAAAATGCACAGAAACAATGGACACAAATGTCCGCAAAGAAAGTATGTCCAATATCTAGAAGTGGAGAGAAAATGACTTATTATCAATTGAAATTAAGTCTGTTGTCTGTTACAAAAGTCATACTGCAGTAAGTCAGTTAATATTGAATGCTGGGTATCTTTTTCAGTTTCATACCGCAGTGACTCTTTGGGGATTTTTAGGGTTACTTCAACTCCCAGTAAGACATCATCTTTGGAGCGTAACCGTAAGTTGTTAAAGGGCAGAAATTAAATTATGTTAACTTTCTTAATTGTTCTAGAAATAATTGGGTATTTGTTGTGTGCTTTTTTGTTCACATGATTGGCTGCAAGTATTGGATTTAAAGTTGGAATGAATGAATAAAGTATTTCACCATTGACTTTGTGCATGTGTTATCTGATTTTTTTTTTAGTAAATTGATTTTAGTAGTTGAACTCTTTTAAATCCCATTCTAATGCATGTACAGTTCCAGCATCTTTTGTATGACCTTCTTGAATCATCATTTAGCGTTTATTGTTATTTTAAGTTGAATTTCAGACTAGTATTGATGTCATTCTTTGAATTCAATGGACAGAATTCAGTATTTAACTGACTTTATGGCATGGTTTATTTCAGTTAAAAGTGGAACTTCAGTGCCTCAGCGAGTGCTGTTTGTGGAAGAATTATCAGAGCTATTGACTGAAGGATTACCTGATGTCTGGAAACTAGGCCAGGCATATTTTAGTGGAGGCCTTATTGGAGATGTATAATATACACTACATTTCTGTTCTCATTTGCCAAATCAAACAACCTTATTCTGACTTAAATCAACAGTATCATGAGTTACACATGTGCAAGCTTTCAATCCAAAGCTTGAAAACATCCTGCAACAATTTCAATATCATGGGCGTCAACAAGTGGAGACTACGCAGTGAATGTACCTTGGCAGTTGAGCTACTTAGTGCATCTTGACCACTAAATTATAATTTTCTCAAGAATCCCTATTCACTTAACTTTCTACTGACGTATTGAACGTGGAATTCTGTGCAGATATACTGCAGAAAACAAGTATTTATGACATAATATTTGAAAGATGTATGGATCGTGTTGCAATTTGATGGGAATTTTCCCCGGGGGAGGGACTCCCATATAAGAAGGATGGAGGTGCTTGTCGTATCTTTTAGGGGGTTTAAAAAGTGATTTTGTTACCTCTTAGTGTGTTTAGCCTCAAAAGGTCCATAGCGGGAGCTTTTGTGGTACCTTTCAGGGTATTGAGCTGAAAAAATATGACGGGAGATAATGTATTGTTTTAGAATTGGTACTTCTAAGGGGTGAGAAAATTTCAAGCCACACCCACAAAACAGGATCTTGGTACCTCAGGGGTTTTTTTTTTCAAAATTTCTGACGAACACTCCCATCCTTTTTATATAGGAGTCCCCCTGGGAAGTTTGATTTAAATTGGCATGACTTTTTGGCTATTTATCGTATCATGGCCTCTAAATCTTAGTGTAGTGCGGAATCTGCATTCACTTAGTTTTCAAATGGAGTAATTAACTTAGAAATCTTTGGAGATGTAGTGGAGAAAGAAAATTTGTTTGCATTAGTTGGTTAGCACTGTGACTGTTTGAAAGATAAATGGATCGTGTTGCAATTCAACAGAAAGTTGAGTGAAATACAGCATGATTTTTTAGCTGTTTAACATATTGTGGCCTGTAAATCATTACGTACTGCAGAATCTACATTCATCTAGCTTTCAAATGGCATATTTCATATAGAAATCTGTTCAGATGTAGTGGAGAAAAAATTATTTACATGAGTTGGTTAGCACTGTGACCAGTTGAAAGACTGAAATGGATTGCATTGCAATTCAATGGAAAGTAGAGTGAAATATGACATGATTTTTTAGCTGTTTAACATATTGTGGCCTGTAAATCTGGAGAATCTACATTCACCTAGCTTTCAAATAGTGCATTTAACTCAGAAATCTGTGGAGATGTTGATGAGAAAAAATTAGTTACATGAGTTGGTTAGCACTGGTGAATTTATGAACTTGTCTTGATCATGCTGTGACCTGACAGGCGGGAAACACGGCACAAGTTAGAAGTTATTTTTTAAAAAAAACTCAAACAGACCTCAAAATAACTAAGTTTTGACAAATCTGCTTTTCCTTAACTACACATTAACACATTACATTAAAAATCCCCTCTAAAAAGAAATATTTTAGCTGATATGAAAAAGCACTTTTAGACATGTGGAGCTTATGATATGTACTGTCCCTTTAACTCAAGTGACTCACTGATGGCTATTTTCTAATGTCTGGTTGTTAAGCCAATGCTTGAATTCTGGTTTTTTTAACCTAACAAGTTTGTGAAATCAGCAGTCATTGCATGCATTCAAAAAGTAGAATGTACTCTAAAGATGTTTTGTTAACTTGCTAAAAATAATAGTGATATCTGCTGAGTACTGATTATGTTTAAGAAGCTCACTGTATAAAGATATCCAGAACTCTTGAGATATGATTGTTTCTACATCAACAAACAATTCAATTTTGTCTTCTCTTTATAGTCCAGTGGATCAGCAAAACAACTCAAGCCTACAGCACAAAAACAGAAAATGTTTGAGGTAGTTCATCATCCATAGTTTTATTTAGCAGTTATTTGTTTATAGTGAATGCAAAATCATGCTAAATTAAAGTAATGTTAGAACAGCTTCAGTGATCAGGGGCCTGTATCTTGAAAGTCCTGGAATATTTTCAGGCCCACAAAGCTATTTTTAGTTAAACTGTATCTAACAACAGACAGGTGTATATGCGTCAAACTTCTTGACTGTGTGAAAGGAACTTCTGGTCATATTAAGAATACGTAAATAAAACAGCTCTGTAATCATAAGATTTGATATTTTGCTCTCTATGGAGCCTATGTGGCTCTCTGGGTGTGAAACTTTTCGGGACCTTCAAGAAACGGCCCCTGGACCCCTGGTGTTATGGTTAATTGGCCAATTATTGGCCAATTGATTTATTAAGGGTGCAATAACTGATCTTTTTGAGCCATTGCTAAGGAAAATTTATTCTCATATATCCTTGTCCTTTTTAGGTAGTTAAGAGTTATTTCATGTGTTTGAACTTTTTCATAATCAATTGACAGCAGTGATGATGTCATCAGGCCATGCCTAGTTCTGACTAATTCTGAAAAAAATGTAAGGTTCCCAAACATATTACTTGATCAGGATTTTTTTATTGATTTAATATTGTAATTTTAATCTTTATTATGCTATGCATAGATTTTGGGAGAATTTTAAAATATTAAAAATTTGTAATTTTCTTTAAAAAGCATGATTTCACAAAAGGAAGACAGCTATATTTCCAATGTTGGCTTTAATCATTGCTCATTGAAAAAAGCTGGATTTAATGAAAAAAATGCATTTTCTTTAGCATTAAAAGAAACCAGAAGTGCCCCCGATATCTATTGAAATTTACCGTTTTAGTGCACGTGCAGTTCACACTAACAGCAGCACTTCAATAAGATCAAACAAAGCACATGAAAGCCACATGGAGATCTCTTATTTTGTTCTTGCTTGTACTTTTTGACCTTGCATTTTGTGAAACACAAAGGAAAAACATTGTAAATGTAACCAACTTTGCAAGTTGTTGAATTGCTCACATTTTCCCTGCTCAGGCTGACTCAAGTAACCGGAAGTGAAATTTCACCTCCTAATCAACGTGCGCAAGCACGCTCGTGAATCGGTTAATGGGTCTTTAAGTCAGCCACTCTATCCATTTGTCTGTCAGTCAGTTGGACTAATTCCCAGATCTCTTAGGGGTAAAATCAAAGGCTAGATCTGGTTAAGTCTGAGTGATTCTTTTCTTTGATTGACTATACAATCTGCTATTCAGATGTATGTGCACCAGGGTTAAAATTGCTCACTCAAATGCTGAATATTATTTTGCAACCAAGCATGCAACTTAAATGCAAGAAAATTTTTGTAAATGCAACCAAAGTAAATTTAGTGAACATGTACTAAAACCAGGTACACTGGAAAAGAAGATCTCTTAGATACTTAGATGATGTAGCCATTTTAATCCTAAGCAGTTGTTGTCATTGTCTCAGGAAATGATACAAGATATGACATCACTGTATGCAGATCTAGTCAAAGCAGCCTTTTTCCCAAGTACCCCAGCAGTTCTCACTGTGCCAGTCAAGGAAAAGCAAGTCTTGTGGTGCAGTCCAATGGATGGCATGGGTGCATGGCTGCCTTCATGTGTTAGATATGTTAGGTATGTGAAAATTTTAATGCATTCCTAATTGTGACTTATTTTCAGGAAATTTAAAGTGGTACTATGATGAAAATCGCAACTTTCCTATCTAATCCATTTCAAAACATAAACAAGTACAGTGAAACCTGTATTAAGCAGACACCCTTGGGACCCTCACTAGTGTCCGCTTAATACAGGGTGTCTGCTCTAAGCAGGTTTTAACATAATGTTATTGTGCAATAGTAGTTAATTATTAACCCTTTTGTAACACAGTGTAACACAGTGTAAGATCAAAGACTGTTCATAGCACAATGTTCAGTCAGTCAATTCATCAATCTGGAATAATCTACTTAGCTTTGAAACAACATCGGTGAACAATGTTAAGGAGTCTGAGCTGAACTTTCAGAAGTAGAAAGCCCTTGAAGTGTCTGCTTATTGCAGGTTTTGTGCAACGAAATGGCTTAATATTGGTGTCCGCATCTGCTTGACAGATATGTCCACTGAATGCAGGTTTATTTTACAGTAAATGTAGAGGAAAGTTTTGGGACTCTAGCTGGTGTCCACTTAATAGAGGATGTCCGCTTAATATGGGGTCCGCTTAATACAGTTTTCACTGTAGTTTTTATGAGAAGAAATTTGCTGTTTACTATATTCAAATATCTCTTTTCATTCCAGAGATATTCAAGTCTTTAAAATATGCAAATTAGCCAAGCAATGATGTCACACACTCAACCAAATTTTGATCAAATGTGATGAAGAAAGATATCTCAGCCAATTTGAATCAGAAATGTTTGATTCTTTGTGGTAATATTCTACTAATTGTGGTCCACAATACAAGCTTGACAGTTTTGTTACCATAGCAACATACTGGGTTTCAGATCTCCCCAATATTAAAGGCTTTTCTGGCCACCTTTGGCATTCCATTCTGATATTTGCTAATGGTGCCTCATATGCATGGTCCAGCAAGCATATTAATATGTTAGCTCAAGCTCGTGGCCTC
>Ga0126339_10002688_pt1 | contig 12789 bp, 10 predicted proteins | sample OrbTmetagenome_2_FD_92532 | JGI IMG/M metagenome (GOLD analysis project Ga0126339, IMG submission 92532) | Coral microbial communities from Petempiche,Puerto Morelos, Mexico - Orbicella T R C metagenome | ecosystem: Host-associated > Invertebrates > Cnidaria > Coral | place: Petempiche,Puerto... | reverse complement strand
TACAAACATCAGTGGAAAATGGAAAGAAAGAATAAAAACACTAGAAAAGTTTTGCAAACTGACCGGTCTATAAACAGGACTAGTAGAAGTAATGGACCGTGACTAAATTTGCAAATATTCCGGCCACGTTTTCCTGACTTTTCCACGTAGCGTCTGGGGATCACTGCTAATAATTCAGCAATGCTACCTATTTAAACCGTTTCTGAGTTTTAGTTTTTGTCGGATCCCTGTATCTTAAACGTGGCATGATTAATTAAAACAACATGAGAGCATTTTGAATGAAAACAATCTGAATTAGTGTGACAACTAATTTGCATAATGAAGTGTGAGATTCACGCAAAGCACAGAAAGTTTGAAGTCGCTGTGGGAAAGAAAGATAAAAAACGCAAGGTATTTTTATATTTATATGCTTCCTAACCCTTGTTTAGCAGAATTCAGTTAGATTTTTGAGCGGCCGGGAAATAAGCGCCAGCGAAGACAAGCTACTTTCGCAGGTTCTCAGAAAGTGATATAACGGGCGGTAAAAGATAAATTTTCAGGATCCCCCAAAACAAAATATATCAAAAGTAACGTGCATTTCTTACCCTTGAAGGATCACTTAATGCAGGGATAATAACAATTTTTTGTTACGTATGGTGGTCTTTGAGCAGCGAGCTCGTCAATTTAGGCAATTTTCCATTCTCGGAACGCTCAAATTTAGGCGTTTCCCAGCTATGATTGTTTTGAGCTCTAAAAAAATATATTTTGACATATTTGCAAAAACTTAAGTCTTTGCATTTACTTATGACACAAGATAGTTCACCGAGAAAAGTTTGAGGGAAAACTTTTTTCTGACCATAAATGCAGTGGACTGCTTTTAGAGAGACTACCACTTAATGACTGATTAATTTATTGGAAATCTATGGATATTCAGTTGTTGATTGTTGATTATTTTCAGTGATAGATGAGTCATTGATAGGCCACAAAATTTGACTCCAGATGATAAGTTACAATAAATTATAAATTATCAATATAAAGAAAGAAAAACATCTAGTCCCTTTTAATTAAGTAAACTGCTTAGCTGTCTCATTCTGCCCCTTTGTTAACTTTTGGCAGACAACTTGTTGATCACGTGATGTGCTCAACAAGATAGCTTTCCGTCCACTATTCAGGGCAGCTAGAAATGCATTTCCTGTAGGAGAGAAGCATAAGTCATGTAACAAAACTTTACATGTATAGTACATAAATCTACAGTTTAATAATCTTCCTCCCCTTTAGTATAAACATTTTCAATACCTCTTTCAGACATTGGCAAAGAAAAGATTGTTACTGTAGTTCTACGTTGTGTACAGTAATGACCTGCAAATTTCTCATTCCACTGTCACACAATCAAATTTTGTCACTCCATTTTCCATGTTAGGTACATCTTAGAAATTAAAATAAGCAAAGAAATACTAGTAAGATAAGTTTTGTACATTACCAACTTATTTACTGCGTCCTATTTCCAGAACAGTGTCCCCATCCTTTGCAAACCAGCTGATCAATAGCTTGTAAAATGCAATGGGGTACTCCTCCCCCAATTTTGCATCAATCACCTCAACAATGTTTGGAGGTGGGGATGAAAAGTTCACATGGCTGTTGCCTACAATCCTGGAGGAACCCCAGTGGCCAACAATAAATGCGGAAACCACCTCTTGCATCTTGGTACCTGCTAGCAGGTACAAACAGACAAAGTTTCAATGAATGATTGTGCATGTACAAACAAGGTTTAGCCAAGATACACCAGTAAACACTTTAAGCTCTCATAAATCTGTTGACAGCCACCCCGTTGACAGCCAACGGCTACATTCTGAAATCCAAACCAGTATAATCCTTTATAATTTTACCCTGTTTATACCACCACTCAAACCAGTTAATTATGTTTATCTTTCCAATGTAAATATTGTATGAACTGATTGAAGTTTCGTTTTTTTAGTTATATCTGCATTTTTTTTGGATGTTTAAAATTAAAGAACAGTTGTTTAGAAGTGCAATTGTTATATATCTGTTAAGACCACTCAATTTAGATCGGCGATGAAATTTTACCCTACCCTGTTAATACGGCCACCCTGTTAATATGGCCAAAGTTTCATGGCCCATTGATGACAGGATTAACGGGGTTCCTTTGTACTTCCCACTAGCAATTCTTGCTAACTACTGTTACTTGCAATGTAAGTAAAGAGATAAAGGAGTCGACCACTTTTAAAACTACAGAGAGCCACATTTACTGATTTGAAAATGACTACTTCTAAGTTCCCATACCATCAAATGTTGTAGGTTTGCTCACCTTGTTTTCTGCTAGGTTGCCTCTTATGATGGACAAACCCTTGCTGAGTCATGCTTGCCCCTTCCCTTGAAAAAACATCTGCCACACTATGTGCCAAAGAAACCGGACACATAATGGTACAGTTGAAAGAGCTTAGGATGGTAAAATTGAGCCTTGCAATCAGGTTTACTATTTGGACACATTCCTGCTCCAAATCCAGATGAGTCTGGTAAGAAAAGTACACGGCAAAATCATAGAAGAAATTGCCAACATCATGTAAAAAGCAGTGAAATTAATTGTAAAAATTCTCATAAAATGACTGGTTGTGAGCTTTTGTCATGATATCGGTAAATAGATAATTGAAACAAAGAAATAATTTTGTAAAGTCTGCAACAATTTTAGTGGTATCTAGAAATCAACAATTTACCTAATCAAAATGTTCAAAACAGTGCGGACCATAGAATTTAATAAATGTATGCTAGATATCATCAAGGCATCTGGAAGACAAGGCACATGACTTGTATGCTTGTGTCTTTCAAATAAACAGAAAAAGTCATAGTCCAAATGTAAGATCCCCTTTGTTATAATGCACAGTTTGTCATTTTATAATAATTTCTGAGCCTTAATTTATCAAGCTCTCCTTGAAATTTGAGATTCAGACATCAGCAATTCATTTTTGATATTATCCCTTTCCCACTTCGCTCCATAACATTACCCACCCACTGAGCGGTTCTGTACAAACAAACATACTAGAACGTTTCTGTACCTCACGATCAAAGCCAACAACTCCAATGGCAAGGGAGATGCCCGCAAAGTTTGATTTAAACTACTGCATACTTTGTGTCACGTGATCAAGATTTGATCTAAAGATGCATGACCCTTCTTACTACCATCATTGCTCGTAAATTCTTCAATCTCACTGCAGGTTCCGTGTTCAGTCTTTCCGGAAGATTCACTTTCCTTCAACCTCTTCAAGAACACTTGGAAATCATGCAAAGCCTCAAAATTTCCCTTAAATGAGAAAACAGTGGCAACATTACCTTCAATTACATGTAGTTACTAACATATAAAACAAAAGGTTTCTTACTTGCACGACCTTGTCAACATTAATGGTTTTATAATGCATGCCTTACAACCCTGTACATCTATGTACAATCTACATGTACATCTCTTCCCCAAACACGTGCAGGCAGAAATTGTACTTCTAGTCTTCTCAAGTTAAATTGTACTTCTAGTCTTCTCAAGTTAAATTGTTTCTAACAAAACCCAATGATACTGCTCAGACTAAATAATCTGACAGCAAAACAGTAGAACTTTACAGAATAACTTTGTTAGTTCAATATTGACCGGTAAAGGCAAAAAAAGAAAGTTAGAATGATTCATTTGCTGTCTTACTGCAAATCGCAACAGCTACCCATCGTCGACCAATGCACCAAATCTTTTGACTGCCTCATTCCAATTTTCCATTTTAAAAAAGGACATCACTGTGGACTGGACAGCATTGAGTGTCTTCATCTTGTCTGCTTCCATTTTCAATTCTTTTAATAATATTTCACCAGAAGAGACCTGATAGGATATTTTAGAGATATTAATAGAAACATGAAAATAAACTGATTGGAAGTCAGGGGTTTCTTAAGTTATGCTAAAAGTGTGTATACTTTAAAGTTTAGTAAGATCCATTGACTATTTATTGGTCCAAAAACTACAATGGAGTGCTCTTCAGAAAAGTATTTATTTAGCTAAATGATCGTAATGCTTTCAAATTGGTACTTAGTCAAAATGAAGCACTAGCTTTAAATGTTAATCAATACATGTATAAATATTAATCAATACATCAGTAGTGGTTCCGTCACCTGCCAAGTTCTATCAAAAAAATGGTGTTTTCTGCAACAGTATAAAAGATCTCTTGAAGCAGATAAATGAACTATTGAGAGAAGCAGACATTTTCAAGGAATGGGAGAGGAAGTTTGGGGATAGGGGATCCCACAGATTCCAGCAAAACTACATGTAAATGCGCATGTATGATCAAGTAAGATGGCAATAGACAGTGGTCTCATGTGATTGCTAGTAAAGTACATCACTGTGCATTTACTAGATATTTTGCACTGCGACAAATAGCTGATAATGGGAATCAATTGGCCAAATAGAAGACAAACAAGATAAACTAGATTCCCTGAAAAAAATCTATTTTTCACCTTGTTTAAGAGACAGAGCTTTGCCTCATCTGGCAGACTCAACAGTGGCTTCATGTACCACTGTTTAAGGGCCAGTGTTCCTATCACTACGTCAGTAGTAGTAAACTTCTGATCCTTTAATTTGCCAGCATCATAAAGGTCATTGACCTTTATGAAAGCATCCCATGTGGCCTTAGACACTTGAGCCATAGTGAAGACTTCGCATAAGATTCTTTTCTGTACCAAAAAAAAATAGATCGTGAAATGGTCATGACTTAACAGTGACTTAACAAGTTGTACACGTAGCTTGGTCAGTGTCAAAAAGACATTGTTTTACACACCTAAACAAAACTGCATGCGAAATTTGAAGCATTTTTGTCAAAGTTCACTTTGACCAAAGATACCTAACACCCTTTTTCCACCAGGCCTTTCAATTACAATAGAAATAATAAGTTTTCAATACACATGGATAGGTTAAATTTAATAAACATGGATAGGTTCGCCTAAATGCAATGACTTATTAACAGTGATGCCCTTATGTGAATCAGAGTGGAACTTGATTCTTACATCTTTGTACAAAATCCGGGAGCAAGTGTCCCTCCATGATGAACTGGGCTTCGGTGGTTCACCATCCAAATGCTGGCCATCATACAGATATGTTTGGCATCTCTCGAGCTGCAATAAAAGCTGTAATTTACAAGTATCCCCATACACTGTGTATATGCCCTAAGAGGTTGCAGTCATACAAAAAAATTGCAAGGGGCTGGAAACTTTTCACATCTTCCATGTTAGTTTATTTTTTTTCATGAACTTTCAAGGTCTTGAGCCAGCAAACCCTGTTCGTGTACGGTAGACACATGCATTTTGTTTCATCATGGTTTCCACAGACATCAGTTTTTAAAATTCCTGACTTGTCCATCATAAAAATTAAAATTTCCCTCACCAAATAGGTTTACAAAATGTAAGATACACATGCAAGTAGCAGCCCCATACTGTATTTTAATTTCTTCCCTGACCTTTTCCTGATGAGGCATCCCTGAGCGTCTTTTTCTACCAGAGATCTTAAATATTGAAAAACTAGTAAAATCACTGATTTCTTTAAGTTAATCAATGAGAACAAGCAGAGCTGATGTTTAGTTTGGTTTCAGGCTTGGTTTGGAAGGCTCATTAAAGATGTGTAATATTAACAAAATGTACCTCTCTGTATGTAACATCATGGCAGAAGGAGGCTGATTTCTGGTGCAGGGCACCTAAGTAAATAGCCTGGTCATCTGTAATGCCACAAAAGATTCTTGCCATTCGACCACTAAAGTACTGGTTATCCAGATACTGGGTATGGAGTCATTTTGTGGCCAACATAAGGTGAGTGCCACCCAGAACTTCATACTCATAAGCATCCTTTTTGGCCAAATTGAAAGTTTCCTTCTTTTCAATGTCTTTAGCAACCACAAAAAGACAGCCATAGCTTCCACAAGGTTCCTTTAAGAGCTCTTCGGTTAGGCTTTCAACAAAAGCATCGTTTACGCGCCTGAACTGTCTTGTTTGTTTCAGTGGCAGCCCAAGCTTTTCTATTGGGATAAACTGAGATGTTTCTGCAATAAAATTTATCATGAAAATATTTTTAAAATAATGCTTATTTTAAAAATTTTGTACCATGACAATTTTGTAATTTTAAAATTGAAAACACTGAAATTTCGTGCCAAAACTAATTGGTCGCCCACCGTAATACATCTTATAATGCACCAATATAAATGAATTAAATCAACGTTTCGCCTGCCCCACTAATCACCTGTTCTGCAGGCTAAAGAACCCACTTGACAGAATCTTGATCTCAACTGTCGAATGTGTGAAAAAATTATATCCAAAGGTCACTTCTGAAGAGACTACGTTTTTGACGGTTTTCCTAAAAAAAGTTATTTTGTTTTAAAAACCGTCGTTTTACAGCATTAAAAACCTACAAATTTGATTTTCTTTTATCATAGATTTTTACTGATTGAAAAGCTGTCAATCTCAGGGCGCAATGGAAATACGATGATCGCGTGTGACAGTTTATCCTATTTTTAAGTTGCGTGATTCAGGGAATCTAGGAATAATAGAAATCAGAAGCACGTGCCTGACAGTCTCAATTAGTTCAGTCAATGATCACCAGTTAATTAGCACCAGATTGTAAACGTGTTCCATCTTTATCAACAAAACATGTAAGTTTGCGTGTCAGGTAATATTCCGTGATCAAAGAAACTGTTTAGAAAAGGTTGTAAGCCAATCAAATTAGGTTTCGCTAAGTGTTGAGGAGTGCCGTGTGTTGAGTCTTTTTAGTACAAGTACACAGTCGGAGCGAGAGAGGAAAGCGAACCTTGTGAATTTAAAATAAACTTGTGAAGTTTGTGAAGAATGGCCTGTTGAGTCTTGACATTCACAACAACCGTTTGGATTCAAAAGAGCGAGCCAAAATTCACACAACAATTTTCATGGAACGTGATGATTTCTCAAAAAGGTAAAAAACAATCGCGCGAAACTAATCCCAGGGAGCAAAGCAGTTAAATTGGAATGGGTGCTGTAAGAATGTGTATAAGAAAATGGCCCTTACAGTGAGTGTGCATGAAAGGAAGCAAAAGTCTCACCTCGATGAAATGCTTCTCGTTCTCTGCATGATAATAGCACATCACGTTGGTCACTATGCCATATCTCTGTCCGTCACTCTTCGCAAGGGGAGAATCGTCTTTGTATACCCTTGCCATGCCTTCCTCTACTTTAATGTTCCAGAGACCCATGTTAAAAAAATACACCACAGGATAAGACGACTTCAGTGATAACTTCGGAACTGAGAAAAGACAAACGACTGCCCTGGAACTCTTGAAAGGATGCGGTTTATTTTGGAAAATAAACCAATCACCGCAATAGAAAGAAACAAAGGATATTGATCTTTCCTGGCTAGGGACCAATGACATTGCGATATATCCCGGAACAACTGCTTACAACAGTGAGTCACATAATACCTTATTTAGCTAGTGAATCTTACTTTATTGTGAGAAATTATATCAGAGGATAAGTTATAGCGCAATTGTTCGCTCGGAAAGAACAACTCATTGGGCTATTTTATTTCTTTTCATTACACTTTACATGAGACGAAACGTGAACCAGGTTAAGTTTTGTAAGCGCGATAGAATTCTTGTTTGTCGGTGTAATAGTACTTTCATGCCCACAAAAACGCAAAACGTGTGTTCTTTTTAGATAAGCAGCCAAAAGCTTCTGCTTTAAAAATTCTTAACCAGGAAACTATTGTTACTCATGACTATTTGTCATACAGGCCACTCTTCAGTTTTTTTTTTTTTTTTAAGTTTGCCTTCATCAACGATTGAAAACTACCACACTCATTTTTCCCATTCAAATTGGCATTGTTTCAGGATCCTTCAGAGGCAGGTAATGAGGTTTCCAAATGAGTAATTGGCTTGGGCATAGTTAATAGAGGGGAATGGTTATGAAGCCAGGCAAACATCAAATGAGCAAACAAAGATGCCAAGATTTACCAAAAAAAGAGAACAAAAACATACGACAAATAAGTTTGTCGAGTTCCATAACCTAACCATTCCCCTCTATTAACTATAGCTTGGCTGGGGATCAGCTTAGGTTTCCGGTCAGGTCATATTTCCATAAGGAGTGTATCTAATTGTTGAGATTCGAGGGTAACTTAAAAAATACATTAAAATAAAGTGAAATATAAAAAATAAAAATAAAAATATAGTATATATGAAATGAATTGCTGAAGAAATCAAGACAGAATTTTCTTTGGCTAGCTTTTCTTCTTTTTTTGTTAATTTTGTTTGCTTGGCAAGTATTAGAACAAGGCATGAAAAAAATGAAAACAAAGATAGTTACTGGTTTATAATAATGTTCTACAGTCCTAAAGGGAGATAATAAGCGTGAATATCAAGAAAGGAAAATTAGCATGCATGTTTCCTCTGATAAGGGTTCACGTTTGCGTGACAGTACAGACAGTGCTGTTGGTATTACCGCGCAAGACTATAAGGAGCGAGAAGTAATTTGGCCATGCCACGCAACGCTTTACTCAAAAAAAAGAAAAGCTGGCCAAAGAAAATTCTCTCTTGATTTCTTCAGCAATTTATTTTATATATACTATATGTTTATTTTTATTTTTTATTTTTCACTTTATTTTAACGTATTTTTTGAGTTACAGTCGACCCTCGACATGTTACCCTCGACTCTTGACATTTTACCCTCAACTCTTGACCCTCAACAATTAGATACATTTTCTAGTAATCAAGTAATCACAGTTAACCACAAAAGTTGGCCATACCTCACATTAACAAAGTTCTTATCTTATCCTTTCTGGTGCATGCCGGGTTTATTTGGCGCAATTTCAGTGCAATACCACAAAAATGTGCGCAGGGTGTGCTGTGGGTTCCTGTTTAGATAAAGCAAAGATAAACCCCATGACTTGGTTTGGGCCAGAATGTCATGGGTAATTCTTTTGTTCTCTTTGATGTACACATAGGGGTTTCCTGTGAGCAGTTTCATGGCGGGAATAACGGTCACACACAAAACATAGATTCCCCATGGGCAAAGTCCTTCTTTTCCGTGGGCAAAAGGCCTAGTGGAACGGCAACTATAGACCTAAGACAAACATGTGGTATTTTTGTCACAGTGAATATATCCCATAGCTCAGGTGGTCTGTTTACAGACTAATCTCCAGGGGCCCGCTTCTGGATAGCCCCCGGAAACTTTTCGGGCCCGCAAAGCCATCCCATACGAAAATGTCTGGCCTGACAATAACCTAATTTTGGTCTAAATTTTTAGCCTGACAGAGACCAAATTTTAATAGCCTAACCTTAACCTTTTTAAGCCTCATGTTAACCTTAAAAATGGACCTTAATTTTTTAAGGCTCGAAGCCTGACATTCTGAAGGCTCGCACAGGCAGAACGGCGGAGCGGAAATATGGCCTGAAAATGGTTATCTTTAAGGCTTACATTTAGCTGTAGTAAGGCTTAAAAAAAGCGGGCTTGTTTGGCTTAAAAGGCAGGGTTGTTAGACTTAAAATTTTAAGGCTTGAAAGAGCAAAATTATGTAGCAGCTTGATGAAAGGCGTTCAGATGGTTTGTGTGACGTGAGGTTTGCTTATTGTACACACATACCTTCACACCAAGCTGTTTGTGACATCAGTGTTCCTTGGCGACTTAGAAACTGTCTAGAACTCCAGCCATACAGATGTTCAATAACTGTTTACAAATGAGTAAATTTCGAGGCCGTTTGTAGTAGGTGTACCAAAGAAATGAATACAGCCAGCCGTACTCGGTCAACAGAGGCAACGCATGCATGGTTGCTGCCGAGCTAAATGTAAACATGCATTACAGCGCAAGATTGATGCTATATCTTCGCTGATCAAAAAACCATTAAAATTAGATGAAATTCTAGAGCAACAACAGAAAACAGCTCATTTATTTAAGGTATAATAGCATGCAAAAAGATTTCTTTCACCCTCGCTTAAGTGATCTACTGCATGAAAGCCGAATTCATCTCCTTGCTGTTGGGATATCCTTTCTTGTTCTGGATGCAGAATGCCATCAAATATTCTGTGAATTGAGAAAAAAACAAAAAGGTCAAATCAGGTACAAATGAAGGCAAGCAGAGAAAAGCAACTCTTACCAATAGAGCAACATGTGGTGCTATAATAACTTTGCAAGCCAAAACATTCCCCTGACCACGAGGTTCGCTTAGCGGACAAATATCACGTGACTTGCTCAGCCTACCTTTACAAGCTGCCACTTTGTAGCTATCCAATGGCAACTTTGTAATGGACTGCTTGGAAGTCGTGGATTTAGTTGTGGTGGTGTGAATTCCAAGGTCGCAGAAATTAGCTAGCTCTTCTTTGGAGAACACCAGAGGTATAAGTTTATTTAATAAAAAAATGGGGCTCTTCCGGCATGCTCCTTGAAGAGCAACTCTCAGTTTGGTTTGATCAACAAAAACGTCATAATTGTCAATCAGCTTCACTGTTGAGGAATTTGAATTGTTCTGTGGAATAAAAATGGGTTGTCAGACTTATATTGTTTCTTTCGTAATATGATCAAAGCTACTTATCAGAACGTCGGAAAGTAGTGGCTGTGTTTTCTAGGCAACAGATGCAGCAATTAGCCCCAGCAACGATCTGAGTTGTGATGTGTCAACTCAGGGCTTATTCAACCTCTCTCTGCGTACGACCTCTCTTTGCGTACAGTCGGTTTTTGTTTCTGAAAATTAGAAAGCAACTTTACACTGAACGATATTCTTCAATACATGTATCTTATAAGATGTTTTGGTGTGTAGTATCGCTATATATTTTTACGAGTTGTGCCGTACTTTGAAGAGCCTGCAGGGCAAGTCAAAATACAAACAACACGTAAAAATATAAAGCGATACTACACACCAAAACATCTAACAAGAGATTTACTGTCCAACTGCTGTAGTCAATAAATTTATCAATGAGAGGGAGAACGACAGTTTTGCTTGTGTGTGCCGACCTGCACGGCAAACAGTTTTTCTACTGTACAATATCGCTGTATATTTGTACTGTTATTTGGACAGTAGTCGCTGGAGTTGGATAATGAAAAGCTTTTCTACAGACCGTCAACTATCCCTTTGTTTCTTGTTGAAAATGATAGGAAACTGAAATGTTGGAAATTTCATTTACAGCCATGTATACATCATGAATCTAATACCATGTCAATAGAATCTGAATGCCAATTAAAGTTCTAGACTTACCATAGGTGGCGAGAGGTTTGCTTTTATCACATATTGCTGGCAAGTCTGCAAGTCTAAAGACGATGGCAAACTTTGAGAAGGAACACTAGAGCGATAGTGTCTAATAAAGCACTCGAGGAAAGATATCAGCTCTTCAGTAGGAGCTGCAATCAAGTAAGCAGTCAATCAATCAATCAGTCAATTTATCATCTTGTGTCCACTAATAGATCGTCTATGAGCTAAAACATTAGTACAAAATGTGCTTTACTAAGGAAAAAGACACTGGCTACAATTGAAAACTCAGAGAAGTTTCAAAACCTCCGTACTTTGCTAACATAAACTTACCAAAAGACCTTGTGCTTGTAAGGCGACCTAAAAGCCCTTACGAAAGTATGTCAGCCCTGAGCTTATCATGAGTTACAACTTACATTAGAAACCAATTATCCGACACTAGGAGACAATTCATCTAACCATAACAACTAATCAGTCTGAGACGAATAGTTTTGTTTAGATATAAATTCCGCCATTATTGGGATCTTACAATTATTATAGATCGTCTTATTTACCTGGATGAGAGAAATCCCTCTGTTGCCTGATATTCATCAGCTGTTCTTTGAGCTGTTGGTTTTCTTTTCGAAGTGCCTGGTTTTCTTCCTAAAGATCGTTGTCAGCATTTTTCTGGTCGGATGTGAGATTTGACATCTGCTCAAATTCTTCCACTTCCATATCCAAAAGAGCTGTCATGGAGGACCTCCACACATCATAGCTAGCACTCCCATTGTTGACTGAAGTGCGAGGCATTCCGTGCAGTGTTGTTGGCGATACCTCTGTAGAAGGTGGTGTTGCTACATCAGACCCTGGCATGGAAGTGGCTTTGGCAATGGCTTCAAAGGAAGATGGAGGAGAGGAGTCTTCTCTTTCCCCAACATTGAGTTGCACTCTTTCTGGAGACCTCTCTCTGCCCTGGTATTGACCTGGGCATTGATAAATAGCGTTTTCTTGCTGCCTGTTGTTGAGTTGCGCCGTTGCTGTTTGTAACTGGGTGAGAGATGTCCTGACCTCAGACCTCTCTCTGGACTGGTATTGACTTGGGCGTTGATTAATGGCGTTTCCTTGCAGGATGCTGTTGGGTCGTGCCGTTGGTGTCTGCAAACCGGTGACAATTAGAGGGGTTGTGCCTTCAGACCTCTCTCTGGCCTGGTATTGACCTGGGCGTTGAGCAATGGCGTTTCCTTGCTGGATGTTGTTGGGTCGTGCTGTTGGTGTTTGCAAACCAGTGACAACAAGAGGGGTTGTGATTTCAGTACTCATCTTTCTGACCTGCATTTGAGCTGAGCCCTGCATAGTTGATGGAAAAGAACTTAGAAAGTTCTTGCTAACGGCCATGGATGTCTGCATTTCCTGCATTGCTTTGACGGATGATTCTTCCCAAGCTTTTACCACCTTTTTTTGGGTCTGTGCCACTGACTTTATTTCAGCAGTGCCCACATTTTGATCTCGTTCCAAAAGAGGGGTTGTTTTTTGTCGTTTTGTCGTCTGTTTTGTTGTCGCGCCATCAGTTGAACGTTTTCGCTTTACAGGTTCGTCTTCACCAT
>Ga0126339_10002687_pt1 | contig 12789 bp, 7 predicted proteins | sample OrbTmetagenome_2_FD_92532 | JGI IMG/M metagenome (GOLD analysis project Ga0126339, IMG submission 92532) | Coral microbial communities from Petempiche,Puerto Morelos, Mexico - Orbicella T R C metagenome | ecosystem: Host-associated > Invertebrates > Cnidaria > Coral | place: Petempiche,Puerto... | reverse complement strand
TTTCCCCCCGAGAGCCGTCGTTTGCTTCCGTTTGCCGTGCACTGATGGGCGTGGGGGTAATTCTTTCCCCCCCCCCCCCGCCCCCGCTAGATGGGATGCTAGTCCAGCGCAGGGCTAACCTCAGCATTAAATTCGCCGGTACCGATTTATACACCTAGGTGCAGAGAGGCACTGTAAGACTAAACTGTCATGCCCAAGTACAAATCTGATCTAGCGAGTCTACAACATACTGCTGAAAATTGTACAAGCTGAGAAAGCCACTCCCAAAAAGCCAAAACCAATCTTGTTTTCTGTAGGAACAATAGAAGGACGATTTCACAGACAGGCGTTAGCTAAGAATGGCCCGTTAGGTAGAAATTCGACAAAAGCAACTGAAGTGCGGAGAAAGACCAATCTATGAACCCTTGTAGTTGTTTAGACCAGTCTATCTGATTGCCATCACACTAAAGAAATTTAACCCTTAGCGCGGTTTGATCATATTTGAGATCAATAAAAATTTGATTTGACATAAGATGAATAGAGAATAGATCGCGCGCACGCTTGCTTAAAGTAATAAAGGAGACACCGAAAAATTTACCGTTTACTTAGATCTAATCAAGTTAAGTTTGACTGAGCGAATGATCCAGGTGAGCCGAACAATAGCGCAAAGCAATGAGGGCCCTGTAGGCACTGATGTCAAGTCCCGGGCCGGGGTAACCGGCAATCCTGCCCATCTCCATCACAGGTTAGGTGGGGGAATAAAATACTGAAATACATTGAATTGATAGTTACATGCCGCTGTTATTGAGCTGTTATGGAGCATTTAAGTCTTAAACAGGCAATGGCAATTCTCCGCTTGTCTCAATTTATCTGAAAGAGACTGTACAGGCTATTGTTGCAAGCACTGTGCTGTTCTGGAACATTTCTACACAGTTTTCTCAAAATACCTTCCTTCCCTCATCTCTTATCGTCTTTAACCGTAAGGTAGAGCCCGTGTTATTGTGAATATCGTTTGCATGGTAACCAAATGTACCTCTTAGATACGTTAGTGCCTTCTACTCTTATAACGATTCGGTGCCTACGAAGAAAGATGCTTTTGATCCAGGACAGAGTTCATACATGCATCAATGGTTTAAAACTTCTTTTTTGTCAATTACTAGTACGAAGGTCTCGTTCCTAATACAGGAAAAATTGCCAGCCTTTTGATTTGAAACCTTTTTTTGTCACCGGTACGAAAGTCTCCAGTTCCTAAGCAAGCACCAGAGACGTGCTACAAGGAAAAATTGCGACTGGCTCAAGTTTGTCTCGATTGTTGTTGACTGTGGCAGGTTGTATCAATTCCCTTACTGGCCTCAAGTTCCATGTTGAAAAATCGAGAGAAATCATCAGAAATGTCTTTGCCAATGACTTTAGGCCCCACAGAAATCTTGATTGTTAGCACTGGGCCGGTCAAGAGTGCAACACGCTAAGGCAACGCCGCTGGCTGGTCACGTTCCGCGCCTATCACTTGGCACGTCCATAGGAAAACGTACACAAGGTAGATTGCTATCATCGCTTACGAGCGGAGATGCATACCAAAGATTGCCATATCCTGATCAACGGGGTCGACTGCAGGCGGATAAAACGTTATATGTAACTTTAATGAGAGCTTAGAAGATTGGCATCATATTAAAACGCGCATCCTGTCTGTTAGGCACGTCTTGGAGCATTTCTTCATTTCTAATTTCCTCTCTATGGACATATAGGTCGAGTGCTTTTTGCTGCTGCCGGGCAATGATAAACGAGATTTTACAAGATCCAATGGAAACACTAGCAATCTGAAACTCACGCAATGACCTTTCTCTTCCGTAGATTGTAACGTTTCGCTAGTTTTAATCAGTGCAAGTCTAGTTTAGTAGCAGTCAGCCTAGCGATGTCAAAATTAAATGTAAAACAGATGCGCGTGTCAGTTGTGATTTCTATAATTCTAAATCCTTGTGTTCTTTGCAATGGTCCAGTAGTCCTGTCCTACAGTGGACATTAAGTCCAGTAATTCCCGCGAGAGGCCCACGCAGTGTCGGCTGTGAACACGTTAGGCGTGTGGACTCCACGCGGGACCCCAACGCCTGCCAACTCAGTAAGCTCCTTGGCTGGATTTGCGCACTTGACTGGGATAAAAAAGGAGGAACTGCACGAAACTAATCGATTCGACAGTTCTGTTTTAATACAGCACACTGGACTCTTTGAAAACAATTCAGGAAGCCGTTCCTGAGATGATACCTGGGGGGGAGCTGTTGGGACAAAACGCTAACTGATTTTCGCTGGCATTTGGTCATATTTCCATAGATTAAAAACGTCGAGTACAAACTTAGGAGCAGAAAAATGTGAGGTTGCAAGCAAATACCAGGTGAATTTAACATTTTCAATATTACCCAGTAGTAACTATTTTACAATGTCAAAAACCTTTCCACCCATATCTTTTGTGCACTTTAACAGGAGGCCATTATGGACTGCTGATACAAAGTAAAACGTTACCAAAGCTGGCGCCCTTGGTTCACTTGGCTATTTGCATAAGGCTACAACTGCAGTCGCCTTGTTATTTTTCTGTTGTTGTTTCTCTCGAGGGCGGGGCAGAGAGAGACCCTGGGAACGAGGTTGTCTCTTTACTACGAGTAAACGTTTGAATTTATCAGTTATTTATAATTTGTCAAATCGTACATGTTCACAGTTTAGCATTTTCGATTATTAAGCAAACGTGCGTTTTCCCCTTGAGCTCTGTGATCTACAACAGCTCGTGATCTAGCAGAGCTGAGCAATGCTAATCAAATTATCGTATTTCCGAAATACGAGATTAACAAGATTGGAAAAACAGAACGCTTTTATCTTAGTGTGCTGCAGTTTTGTTTTGTAGCGCCGTTCTCTCGTTTGCTTCAGTTATTCTCTTTTGAACATTGCGATTGGTTGAAATTTCTGAGATCAAGCAGGTACTGTCACCCGAAGAACCAGCAGGTTAGATGCAACTGCAATCATCCAAAGCACCTTGCATTAATCTTATAGCTTTTATAAATGAACACATGTTCAAAATTCACAAGCTGCATGATATACCTCAGATAGGCATAGCAAAAAAAAAACAAAACAAAACAAAACAAACGATTAGACACACCTGGAGGGAAAGGGATGGGGTTATACTTTTCTTAGTTTTATTTAATTAAGTTTAGCACCTTTGGAGAACGATAAACGTTGATGCAATTATCAGCTCATTAATTCCTTTTGAAACACTTTACCCCTTGGATCGAAGTGACTGCTGTGGTAATCTCAAGAATTAAAACCTGGTTAGTCAGCTTAGAAATATTGATAGAAATAGCAATGCAAACATTTTTCAGATCATCTATAAATTCTGCCACCGTCAACGGCGTCAGAGCATCGACATTTTCTAGTTGTGGGTAAACTGTTTCGGACATAAACGTGACTTCATTAATTGACTTAGCATTTCATATATGAGAACTTACAGTTAACTCTTTGTTTAATTCCGTGTGTGGAAAAGATCTGTCCATTGTTATAGTTTGTTTACTTGGGAGAGGGGTGTATTCCACTAAAGTTGGAAATGACCCCTGGAAGTTTCCTCTCCATTGAATTTCGCTTGTCTTATTGTTCTCAGACCGGTCCCTGTCTTGCAAGGTACAATGCAGTGTTAACCCAACAAAATTAGAAATATAATTCAGTCGTTAAGAATAGTGGTGGATTCATTCGATTGCTCGATTTAGCAAGCAGCTTACAAATTGACTCATTGCATAAGTACACATCTGGTAAAACAATTTCCAGACGAAACAACAACTTGATTTGTGAAGATCATTGAAAGGAAAACATAATTGAACCATTTCCTTATAGGAATTACCACGCGGATATAACAGTACGTTAAAACGTCAAATTTTAGTGAACTGCTAACTTTCAATTTCCTATGTGGTTTGCCAAGGTTCGAAAGATTTCCTGTCAAATCTGTCACTTTGTATGTACCGTAATTCACTTCGCACTGTATACTAATATGCTAATTTTAATGTCTGCCTTTTTAATCACGTGAAAAATTGTGTAAATCATATTATAACTGAGATACTACGCGCGCTCTCATTGGTCGATAGGTGTGTTTAGATGAGAGTATGTAAACATGGTTGTGAAGTTTTAGATTCGCGCGTATTCTTGAGGATATTCATAAAAGCGATGGAGAACTTTTTCCGTGTTTACAAAGCCTCATCTAGACACTTAAGGGGTTAGGAGAATTCTCGAAAGTTATGTAAACCCTGGACTGCGTCTGGGGTTTGCATAACTGTCTCGAATTCTCCGAACTCCCCTCGTGTTAAGATGAGGCTATGTAAACACGGAAAAAGTTCTCTATTGCTTAAACATAATTAAACAAGAAACAAACAATTAAAAAATAATGCTTACTTCAAGTAGCGTGTTTTGCTTTTTCGTCTCAATTCAGACGATCTCACAGGAAGAATTCATGTTGTTCCCTTTATCCGTTGGAAAATAGACTACGAGTAGTCCCTCTCTCGCGAAAGAGGGACTACTGTCACCAGATTTTGCGTTAAGTCGGTTAACATAGTAGAGAGATCAGTCCTTTCATCCCTAAAATTAATCCAAGAATATTCCCACTAATCCCATGAAATACATGATGTTCCCTTTTCCCCCGAAAGCCCTGGGAGACGCTCAATGCATGCAACCTGAATCCCCACAAGTTTTCTATGTAATCAAGCTGCATCCTATATTAGTAAATATTCTGCGGCGATTTTATTGTTTTAGCACGCAAAAGCAAGTTGCAAAAAAAAAAAAAAAAATTCCTAGAGTGGCCTTGATTGAAGCAGTGGCACTGTAAAAGAACGTGACATAGCTTCTTTTAACACTAGAAAAGAAGGTGACAGAAGAAATACGCTGACACTATACCGTTGATATGACCCTCCTCTCTGCCAGAGACAACCAAATGTAACAAAGGCTACAAGACTAAATCGAGTGAAATCATTCTCATACGATGGATCAGACTTCTATCATAAACAAAAAGTTTTCGAAATGTAGAACTGCCAAGTCCCTCAATGAGACACCGCTGCAGGGAATCATGGTAGTTGTATTTACTGCAGATCAAATATCCAACTACCATGATTCCCTGCAGGCACAGACCATAGAGGGAATTGGCCATTGGCAACTGACCTATCAAAGACATTTTCAGCTACCAAGGTATTTACTATTCAAATTTGACGGGATGTAGTTTCATGCATAAGAACAATGTTATACACAAAACAGGACTATGCAGTTGTCCAGATTGGAAAATAAATGGTTCGTTGCTTAAATGGGAATTCAGATACTACAACTGCCTCAGATACTGCTTTACATTTATCGTTGATTATCAAATGTGTGATCAATTTTCATTGTCTATCGAGGAAAATGATCGACCGCAGACCTTTTCTTTCAACGAGTTGACCAAAAAATTCTCAGTTCTCTCAAAATTTAATTTCCGGACTTAGCATGAGGGCACACTGTTCTGGAACAGGAACAATTGTTGCAGTTGTATGCAACAACAAATAGATTTATTTGCATGACCATGAAGACATACAGTGTTGCAAAACCTTTTGTAAACTAAAACTAAAACAGTAATGATTACTGTGAACATATAATAAGGAACAACGACCCCGCTAATAAAGAGCGAATGATTTTGTTTCAGTTGCAAAATTTATGGTACGTTCACAGACGACAAGCTTAGCTTTCGGGAGGTGGGTGGGTAAGGACGTTTGAATAAGATGATCCAGGATATAGGGTATTTCATTTTACAAACATACCTAAGATAGGGGGCGACTTGTTTACTTCTGAAAGACGATACAATTTAAACAACAGCGGTTGCAATCATTGCGACCTTAACACTTAACTAAAAGAAAAAAAAAAAAATAAGGTACTAAACATAAAAATTGCACCTTGCTCAAAACGAAAGACCTTGCTAACCACAACCTTTCTTTCTAGGTTTGGGATCAGGGTCAATCTCCTTTCAACGCATGCGTCGCAACATTGTTATAAATGACGTTGTGGTTGTTACCTAAATTTTTCCAAAAAGAGGCAATGCATAGAAAACTCGTTATGGCGGAGCTGTGTTCAATCAAGTATGCATAAAACTAAAACCAAAGCGTTCATAACAGTCAATCACAAAGACTTAAGTAAACAAATGAACCCAATGAGAATACGAAGCAGATAGAGGTAACCGGCGCAAGCACGGGAAAATCCCTGCAGCCGAAGCGCGAAGGGTTTAGTTTGGCATCTGATTGGCTGAGTAGCAAGTACTAGTTCTTTAAACACGTAAAATCTAAAGCAAATATGGATTACTTTTGACACCCAATTAAAATTATAGTAAACCGCCCTTTTCCAACAAAAACCAAGCAGCTAGCAACTTTTTTTTGCCTACCGAAGCTTGACGACTATCAAGAGTTCTTTTATTCAATCACTCTTTTATTTCAACAGCATTTTTATCTCAGCAAATCAAATACGACGAGACTTTAAGAGGGGGGTGAATAGGGGTATGCAAATCCGCCAATCCGTGCCTTTTTTTTTTTTGCCAAATCCGTCGATCCACAAATATTTTTGTTCAAATCCGAAACCACAACCACATCCGCAAACCAAAATGTAAAAATTCAAAAGTAAACTGGTAAATGTGAATGCCACCGTTAATTTCGCACAAAGAGTAAAGAATAAATAATTTGGATGAATTTAACACACCGACCAAGGCTGAAGAAAGATCTATGATCCAAATTTCGTTTAGAACCCAAGATCCGAACATTAAGACAGACACAATCCGGAATCCGCACCACAATTCACAGCTGATCCACGATCCACTGTGTTTTCAAAATCCACGAATCCGCTCGATATACCGCAAAAATCCGCAATCCGTGCGCTTTTTCAGGCCAAATTCGTCGACCCGAAAACCTATTAAGTCCCTCCTTATACTATAAACAAAGTTGTTATATCCTCAACTTCTTCTAAAAGGAGCAAGTGCTCAAAATTTAAGGTATTCAACAGCAACCTAGATACAATGGCTAGTCTAAGGTCCCAGAAATGTGTTAAGTTTGACCTGATGTTCGTTATAGACCAGTGCCTGCTTGACTATCGAAAGTAATTCGCGTTTGCTTTTGTTTTGCTTTAGAACGCTACGCGACTGGCTTAGAAAATTAAACTCACGTCACCTTGTCATTTGATCAGAAGTAAAACCAAAACTGATCGTGACTCGCGCGCTCGAACGCTTTTTCCCGCACTATGCGTCAGCCACATTTATAACATAGCGCGCGCTAGTCCTACCTAATTCCTATTGAGCCATCATGAACAAAATCTTTATGTATTCACGGCCGTCCGCACGGCCGTACTCAATAAAATGACGTGTGCAGTTTCATTTCCGTCGAGTTTAGTGCGAGTTCCTTTTGTTTAAGTTTCGGCAATGTGGAGATTATTCTGAACAATCCAAACCCTACTTCGAGCCTTTGACCGTCTTTTGCCGAGTTAAGATGTTTACTTAAACTTGAGTATTTTGACTTTGTCTTCATTTTCATTGAGTATTTTTGACTTTGTTTGCCTACATTTTCATTATAATTAAATGGAAGAAGCGAATTTTTCGTTGACAATTTTAGAAACCAGGGCCGGGTTGTTCAAAGCCCGGTTAAGCTAACCCAGGATTAGCGAGAATTTTGATTTCAGGTTTGCAACTTTTGGGTGCAGTTTCCTGTTTATATTGTTTTTCCTTCAGGTTTGAGTTTGAAATATAAAGAAAATGGATACTTCGGTTAACGTCTAATCCTGGGTTAGCGCTAACTGGCTTTCGCACAACCCGGCCCAGGTTAAGCGTTTTCGTTCAACTGATTTTGGCGTGTTGGATCCTAATGACCTTTGTTTTCCTTCACCGTGCACTGTGAGAACTTTGTAGTTAATCACAAATAAAGATTGTAATAAACCCGGCGTTGTTGTCGTCAATGTAGCTCGGCAAATGTTTTTACACAATGACAACTGACCGGCCGGTTTAAACAAGGTTTGTCATTAGGGTGTAGACGCTAGGGTTTCAGAGTTTTCAAGGGAATAACACATCCGGTGTTCGGTTATATCGTTCTACTGAAATCCATCACCACACAAGTATTTTTTGTTTTTCAATTGGTGCTTCAAAAACTTCAACTCGGGTTGCATTCTAAGGTAAAAAGGTTTGCAAATCGCACGTGAAACTTTCTCCTTTTCTGTATATCACTGTCTTTGGAAACAGAAATCTAATCTGCTGGAAACGTTTGTCTTGTTCAAAGCTATTCGTTGGATAAAAATCCTTAACACGGGATAAAAGGAAATCCGCTGATTGACCTCGCCGCTCAGCTCCTTTGCGATCACACACGAGAGCCTGATCCACTCCCCATGCACCTCTTCTCCAAGCCAGAGAACTCTCTTTTTGAGTGAGCTGTATATAAAGTACGAGTTACGATGTTAACCACAAAAAGGCTGGGTTTGGTTTTTAGAGCTGCATCAATTTGACGGGGTTACACTCAACTGTATGTTACTTATCTGTCTTGACATTGTGGTCTGAAACAGGATGAGGGTTTCCGAGACCTAGCAGCAAACCGACATCAAAAGTTCCGAGGAATATCCCGGGATAAGAGATTAATTAAAACCAGTGCTGTTTAAATATGATTTAATACTTTAGAACGGCAGTATATTTCCAGATTTCCCCACACAAAAACAATAAAAAATTCGCTTATCGAGAGAATTGATAGATTGCAGAGGAATCTGCAATTTTTTCAACGAGCCTGTCGAAGTCTCACAATTCTTCTTTAATTTCATTTCGAGTTAGCACGAGAGTGGCCATTTGTTCTTTTCTCACTGATAGTGACTGAAGTTTGAAATGACGAACCTTGATTATCGAATTCCTTCGATTAAGGAACGAATGCACATTTTTGGAAATGCTTCGCTAAAGATTTACATAACACATTGTGAGTCCCAGAGAGCGAGACATGGTTTAAAGCTTGTTTAAATCGACGTTTTTACCTTGTATTTCTCTTGATATTGCGTTCTAAGTAGGATTAACCAGGTAGGATTAATCCCAGAATAAGAATTCATCATCTCCTTCTTCAGTGAATAGTACAAGATATTTTCCTGTTAGCTAACAACACGACTGGCACTAAAACATATAGTAATTTAAAGGAGAAGTTGCCAGCCTCTAAGGCCTCTAAAATACCGGCTGATCCCGCGACACTTGTCATGTTGAGCATTAAACGGATTTTTTAGTATCCTCTAATTAATAACGACAGCTCATCCTATCCTTGACATAACATGATAAATTATTTCTTCTTTGGTTCCTTTTTTCGCTGGAATTTACAAGAGCATATACTGAAATGCAGAAGTTTACAAACAAAAACGCGCATTCATATCAATTCTTTTGTAGTGCATACTGCTTACGAAAACAGAATGCAAGAGAAAAATCAAGAACCTATCCTACCTACAATATACAGATCTAGAAATCCAGAAAGTGAAATAAAACTAATATATTTTTCAAATCTACTCACTGAAGATTAGAATTGTTAAACTGGTGTTGAAATATATAGTCCCAGGTAATGCAATAAATTGATACTCCAGACAAAGAAAATAGAGATAACAAGAAAAGTTCAAAGCATCCTCTTTGAAAATAGGGAGAACCGTTGACCAATGGTAACCGAACACAGTCGATCTTTTTTTTCGTCAATTTTTCGTTACATCGCTGATACTGAAAAACGGAACGAGAAAAAACGACTTTGCCCAAGGATAAGCTAAATGCGATCGCATAATGGTTGCTCAAATGAAAAAGGTTTCTTTCTACGTGTAAGGAATTTGAACAAGAACTGTTATAGAACAGCATTGAAAATCACATAAACCCCGAGTAGCAGTGCAAGTGAAAGATATTGCACTTATCAGGATCAGTCATGGAGGGTAGAGGTATACTAATATACCTGAAGAGAAACCCATTATACCCAAAATTTCCCCTCAAATTCATGCGAAATACCAAAATTTGCAAAAACTGACAAGACATACTCTACACCCAGTGAAAGGCCCAATTTTGGCTTCCAAATACCTAATACACGATTTAAAATCCCCCTGTATGTCATATATCTAAAATCCCTGGCCAACCCTGGCTTATTTCTTGAAGATATATATCGATAGTAAGCACCAAGAGACAATGATCCAGATCATAATCTCTTGTAAACATTAGTTATAAACGTAATCAAGTGAGTTTATTCCTAACAATTTCGGAGCAGGATTTCCGTCCGGGATGGAATCGGTTCTCAACCTTTTCTATCACGTGTGTTGCTATAACATTCTAAGAACAAAATCTTTAAGAAGGCGTGGGGGATATGGTCTGCGATAACTCGATAACGATAATCGATTCATTTATTTTAAAGAAAGTAATTAACAAGGACAGGAAACACGCCCGCTTTTCCTCCACACCATAACGACGGAAATTCTGTAATCGCTGTTCACACATTTTCTTTTTGTACTGTACCAGAGATTCTGTGTTTCGAAGTACCGTATAGTATTTGTTTTCATGTTGGAAATGATCAGGCCCGTCTGGATAAGTTCATTTTCAAACCTTACCTCATGATCATTTAAACTTGTTATAGAAAGATACAACGAGAAGTAAGGAACTTTACATCGCTGTTGGAGATTAGCGTTAATTGTTTTCAAACTTGCTCATGAAAAGGTCTGTTGCTTTTTCAGTCCAAATGACAAATGATTTGATGATTCAAAAATATCATGTTTAATCTATCGTTAGTTTTAAAGTCAGCGTTCTCCTGGCAACCCACCTAACAGGTCAACAATTGTCAATTTATCTGTTGCACGGTTAAAACCACTGCATAAATAAATTGCAGACGGGATAAGAAAACTAAGGAAGATGTAATTGCATTAGCGAATGAATTAAGCGGCTTAGAGGTATAGAATTTCATCAGACACTTACGGCATTTCTTCTAAACAGTAGTGTGTAAACGCAGCGTGTTTTTAATTAAACTTTGTGGGTGGTGTGCAAGCTTGACAGCTTCCTGTGTTTGTGCAATAGCACGATGAGCATAAAAGCGTCATTTGTGTATTGAAACAGAACTGTAAACAAGCGGCTTGATCTGCTTACTTATAACGCGTACACAGTTCCTGATATAAGGCGGTGAAGAGCCTCTTAAAGACGTGTTAGCTATAATCCGCAAGTAAAACACCACGGAAAGATGTCTGAGGGATTGCTGAAGACCAGAAAGGGCCGCCGGCGGACAGATCAACCCAAGCCTCCACACTCCTACATTGCGCTCATAACAACAGCTATCCTCAGCTCGCCTAACAAGAAGCTCACACTAACAGAGATAAACAAACACCTCGTGGAGAACTACGAGTTCTTCCGCGGAACGTACCAGGGTTGGAAGAACTCAGTGCGACACAACCTCTCGTTTAACAAGTGCTTCGTGAAAATATTGAAGGATCCGTCGCGGCCATGGGGAAAGGATAACTACTGGACAGTTCTGTTGGATTCGCTGAAGGAATATGTCAGTGAAGACGGTCATTTTAGGCGAAGACGAAAGCGGCAACCTCGAACAAAAGGAAAGAAGTTTTCTCAAAATTCTTCCGTAAAGGGACACGAGGATAAGCTACCTACAACACCAGATGAAATCAGAAAGAACTTAAGATCTGGTGTTGATAATGATCTTCTTGTCAAGTCCAGCTCAGACGTATTAGCCAAGGGAAATATTGATCTTAACAGGTTCTCCATTGACAGATTGCTAAAGGATAAAGATGGAACTCAAAACGACGCCGAGAAATTTAGTCATCACATGTTTGCTGGTCTCGCAAGATTTCAAGGTATGAAGGGGGAAATGACAATTATTTGAACTGCAAAGCAAGTAATTAAATTATCTTTTATGTAGTTAGGGTAAAGACTATTTTAGAGTGTCAGGGGCTTAGTGTTGAAGGGCCAGGGCGAGTGGATAGCAACCTCTGCGCGTAAAACAAAACTGTACACCGATGGATAAAAGAGAAAATAGTATTATCAGGAGATAAAATATGACGGCAAATCATAGGAACAAAATCTCCTGACACTAAACGTTTGAAGCGCCACAAAAACTGGCGAAGTATTGTAAACTAAAAGCTACTAGACAATCGTCTGATGTCCCGTTCAACTCTTTTGACCCCTTCCTGAGAGAAAAAAATCGGCACAGGTGCATTCTGAGGAAGTGAAATCACTAGCTATGAGCACTTGATCTTTCGAAAAATTATGAAGACAAAAAAGATGTACTAACACAAAAAGGTCTAAAATGCCTCGCCAGTAAGTTAAAATTTCTGCGTTAGTTCTTTAATCTAGACACTAAACAGCTATACACTGTCCATTTTCTCTTGGTCCCTTATTTATAATTTATTATATGTCAAACCTCATTAACATCAATTGCTGTATCCAAGAGCGGGGCTATTAATATTTTCCTTTGTATTTGTAGGAAACACACGACTAGGATCTGACTGCCAAAACATTCTTGATACTCAACATGATGTATGGGAAAGAAGAGTCAGCCCCTTTCTCAACCCGCCTCATTTGCACGGACAGACCACACCCTTTGGTCCGCCATCTTGGATTCGCATGGACTCACCTCATTACAACAAAAACTTTTCTCCTTATCTTCCCAGGAGTCAGGCTGTCACACATACTTATTATGTTTGACACGATCTGCTTGGTGTTACGGCATGGCTTGATGTCGGATGACTTTAGGACTGTTGAATTGTTCAAGTGTTAGAAAAGTACGTACCTCATCCTAACAAAATTTGACTGCGAGC
>Ga0126339_10002686_pt1 | contig 12789 bp, 6 predicted proteins | sample OrbTmetagenome_2_FD_92532 | JGI IMG/M metagenome (GOLD analysis project Ga0126339, IMG submission 92532) | Coral microbial communities from Petempiche,Puerto Morelos, Mexico - Orbicella T R C metagenome | ecosystem: Host-associated > Invertebrates > Cnidaria > Coral | place: Petempiche,Puerto... | reverse complement strand
GGGGGGGGTGGAGGGAAGAGGGCGCTAGGAATTTCTGGTGAGGGCTTGTCCCCTTGTTCGTAAGCAAAAGACCAGGACATTTCAAAGCTGGCGTCAAGATCTGCATTCCCTCAGTATAGTACTATATTTAAGACCTAACTTGGCGAGGTTTCCACCCTCAAAAACTGAATTATCGGCCTTTATCAAATGGAATAGAGAATTTCCCTTAATATTTTGTTTGAAAGCTATTTCCCCCGTTAAGATATCACCCCCGTTGGATATCAAAAAAAGTAATTTTATGCGCCATTTCAAACTAAGAAACTGAACCATCGCGAAATAGGCATTTTGCATTTGTATTTGTGCTTTGTATTTTCGTCGCGCTAATTGTCGCAATTGTCAGTTAAATAGTAGTTTGAAAATATAAATACAGGAGAAAGAAAGAAACTCTGGTGCTTGCTCCAATTTGTGGGCGGCTATATATAAAATGCGAAAATGGCTCTTGGTACGGGAGTGCTTGCTAGTAACTGTTTTACTTCTGAGCTCAAATAATTAAAAAACCGTATTTGAGCTCTCTGGCGCACAAATACCTTTAATACCTTTAGTACCCACGGAGCAAATGTGAGGATAAACAAGCATTACCTCGACCTAAATCAAATCGATAGCCTATAGTTTGACCCTCATTTCCCGTTTTTATACCGCATTACTCACAATTTTGGATAGCGGGAATTTCACCTACCCGCTGTGCTTCGTACACGAAAAATTGGCCAGAGGGTACAAGCATACTGAGGCGTGTTTTAGGTCAGGAGCTATGAGTGTTAGCGAGAGAGTCACGAGAATTTCAACGAAAGACGCGCTTGACGTTATTACTATTTTCGACTGGTGAATTTTGTATTCTTTCGAGTGTTTATTGCATCTGTGGAACATTGCCAACACTGAGTTGATTTGTCGTTTGTGGTCAAAAGAAAACGATCCATTCCCAGGTTTTACCAGCTGAGAGTTTAGAGCGATGACACTATTTTTCCTTCGTAGGCCAGTTACAACTTTAAAAGGCTTGTTCACAGTCAAACTGAAATGGTCTGGAATATTGACAAATTGTAACCAAACTTGAACCAAATTGGATCAACATCAAGCAAGTTTATCCGTCTTTCAGCCGAGTTATCAATTAAAGCCTGACGAATGTCTAAAAGCCACAAACCACTTGAGCTAAAAATAATGTCGATCTCGGCTTCATTGTGTTAGTTCTGACCTAATGAGCTCTTTTGGTATCTCTTGTAGTTGATCGGGGTATTACATTAAATCGTTACCGAGTCGCGATAATACTCAAAATCCTCGCCAGATTGACGCTGTAGATTTGGATGCTAAATTAAAGCCGGTTTGCGTTCCACCGTCTTTACTGAGAAGGATGGCTCTAGTAAAAATTGGCAGCGGACGGACAGAAACTCTAAAGCTAGTGTCAGTAAATTACAACCTAATTTTGGTGAAATGCAAACCTTTTTTTTTTCTGTGCCCCTTTATTTTACTGCGATGACCTGCACTTAAGGCAGATCCGGATGGCCCACTTATCAGTTATCAGTTAGCAGTTGTGTACCTCTTCTTCCAAGAACTATCCGCGCGTGGCTGATTAAAACGCGCGAGCTGGATAGGTACCGTTAGCACGAGCCAGTTTCAGTTTCGGTTTAGCATTGTTTTGCCACGCACGCAGGTGATCGAGCAAGATGACGCGAGAGGGGCCAAATAAAAACAGAGCCGGAAACCCCAAATCCTCACGTGCCAGTGCGACACATCGAACTTCTCAGGAAGCTATTAATTAACATCTGCGTGCAACATGCATTTTAAATGAAATGAATGATGACTGACGATCTGCTATATTATGTGTTAAAAAAACCCTAGGCCGTGTTGTTCGGAAGCTGGTTATACGGATAACCCAGGATTAAAAGTCAACTGAAATATTCGTTATTCCTGCATAAAAAATGTTTTTCACTGCATACTGAGTTTTGCTTAGTTTGAGATCACTCCAGCTCAAAACTGTAGGACAAACAATATAACCAGGAAACCCCACCAAAAAGTGACAAAATGAAACTGAAATCTAAACTAACAACCCGACCCTGTCGTTTAAGTTTAGGACGATGAAACTCAATCCTGTTCCCACTTTGTCTATATTCTGCTGCATGGTACGAGGAAGTAAGTAGAAGTCGACAGAGAGAGAGAGAGAGAGAGAGAGAGAGAGAGAGAGAGAGAGAGAGAGAGAGAGAGAGAAGAGAGAGCAGAAAAACAATTAATTGATATTTCGGCTTATTTCTGTTAAAAAATTTGGCACTTAAAACTGCAGTGGTAAGCGCAAAAGCCACATTAACGGAAACGGATGAAATTTTCTATAGTAATTATTTTAAGAGGAGACACATTGACACTGACACTGGGCTATGCTATCCATTGACACTGGGCTATGCTATAAAACGCCTATTTGTTCAATCCGACGCAATCAATGTCCCTTTAAATGTGGCGCACTTAAGAACCCACATTTAGATGACTCCTCATTTTCTCTTGATGACTCTGTCTATACTGTTAAAATAAAATTTATACTGTCGATCCTGCACAATGCGGCTCTTTCTCTAATCCGCTGGTAGGAGGAGAGCAGAAAAAAAAAAAACATTCTTTTTTTGGGTATTTGGCAATAAAACTGCTATGATGAAACACTAAAATTCTATCACCGGAAAGGATTACAATACCCCTAATGATTTTCTCCAACATACAATGGAAACATTTGGGCTACAAAAACAATCCTATAACGCCGTGAAGTCATAATTGAGGTTATACCCTGACAGGCATTTAAAGTTTTTAATGCTAGCTGAGCGAACATCAGCACTGAGTTCTTGTGAAATCAAATCAAGAGGGTGGACATTCTTTAATTAATTTGCATCTGCTAGAAAACAAAATTATAACGATTGAGAACTGTATAACTCGCTTACTCCTGGGAAACATCTAGTAGGCAGTTCAAAATTTTATCCTTATTAGCTACAAATTGGCTTTCTTCCCAAGCAAAAACAAGCGGAAACGGTTGTTCAGAAGGAAGTTGATTCGGTTTTGTTTCCAAACCAAGAAAAAACGTGGGCATAACCGCCAAGTTTTAATTTATTTCCATATTTCATTGTTTCTGCTACCGACGTGCCCCATGACGGAGACTGATTACATTTATGCAATCACTTCCCGGTTCCGTTCGCGTGCCTTCGCTGGAAATCATTGATCGTTACTGCGATAAGTATGAATGAGCGAAGAGAAAGATAAGAGGGAGCTTACACCATTGCGGAAGGAGGAATGGTAGATCAACCCAACTGTAGCTCTAAGATAGGGAAGGAGGGCGCAATCAAGGACTACCTCTTTATCAATTGTTACTTTGTGCAAAGAATATTAAGCGAACAGAGTATAAATGAGGAAGTGGCATCTGAGCCACTGAATTCTCATAAGAGGTTGTAAGAGAAATGTCCATGATTGACTCGACGACAAACAGTCCGTTAGTACTGCAAGTGCTTTCCGTTCGTGACAAATCGAGCGAAAACCCAAAATGCTTGTTTGCCTCGTTAAAATCAGGAAAACACCGAAATTACCAAGCTCATTATGACTTGAAAAGAACCTAAAAAGGATCAATTAGCAATTTTTTTCAAGATTTAACTAGACTATAAATCATGAAAACTTCATTTTAGCCAACGAGCGCACTTGAAAAAAAAAAAAAAAAAAACCTGGCAAAAAGAAGCCAAAACTACGCACGGTCTGACATTATACCTTTTGTTTAGCTTCGCTCCCGTTAGAGTTGCCGTTCTCGTCGTGGTATAAGGGAGCCTAAGGCTGGTTCTCATAGAACCGCCCCGATCTTTTAAATCACCGCCGTTACTTAATTGAAAACCTGGTACGATCGGGGCGATTATACTAGAGCATTACTCAGACGATCGTTAATGCCGGTAGCGATTGGTGCGATCGCGATGGCTTGGATTGTCCGTGCTCTATCCGGATGCTTGGTCGCAGACCCGGGCGATCATGAACGATTTTATGAGAGCTACTTTCTCGCCGGGAGATGATCCAAGCGATCCAAACTGCCCCATGGTGTGTCAATATTATCCCAGAACTCAACACGGCCTCACAACCAACATGGCCGCCAAAACACCAGAATTTAATCAGGCGTTGTTCATGGAAGAGGTGCAAAACTACGAGTGTATACACCGTATTCACAAATGGCGACCCTCTTGGGGCCAGCGAGCGGTTAAACGCGAAAACGAGGCGTTGTAGGATAAAAATTACAGATGATAGGAGAAGTGACTGAGTTAACATGTCTGTTTTGCTTTGTGAGGATGAAATTCCTGGCTCATCTCTATAGCTGGCAGAAACCCAGCAGAGCTAAAAACTGAAGAGTTACGTTTTGGGCTCAAATGCTGAAACGATCCAGCAAAAGGACTGCGGACAAAACCTCAACTTGTTAAGCGGTGAGCACTTGAATTATTCCAGCGATCGAACGAGCGCTTGGATGTTTATACTTTTTACAAGCACGTAACGCGTGACGCGTGAAATAACAATAAGATTTCCGTAATGAGTAAACGTTCTTTGAACTAGAAGGATAGCATTCATTCAAAGTAAATAGTTAATAGTCTTAAAAAAAGATCGATCAAATCGTGGCAGACGTGACATCTTTTTCTGGTCTTTTTCGTCCTCAGTTTTCTTGACGGTCTGACCATTGACTTCTTTAAGAGCCTAGGAAGCTTAGGCCCGATCTTCCACACCACCGGAGAAATTTAAAAACGCAACAGTCATCGGTCGTTTTATATTTTTGCTTGAGGAAATCTCGGCCAGACAAATCACGTGTTTCTCCTGATCGTATCGTGTTCGAAAAGATCCGTTTTAAGATGTTTTCCGTCCACACGAAAGCCCAAAGCCGGCGTTTTCAAATTCCTCCGGTTTGAAGAGCGTTTTCGAAAAGCTCCGTTTTCGTGATGGATTACTCTGGACCGTAGGCCTAACCGTAGAAATAAAGCTGTATGCGTTTTTAAATTCCTCCGGTGTTGTGTGGACGGAGTCTCGAACAAGCCACGACGTCAATGAGCATCAAATGCACCAGACAAAAAGGTTTAATGACCAAAACAAAGGCTCTACAAGTGTCTTCAGTAAACCTTTGTACATTTCATAGCCGTCCTCTGCAAAACAACAACGCAAAATGACCGCGAACGAGAACGATGAGTCGAACTGCTAATTTTTCGTATTTCCATTTAGAATTAAACGCTGTCATTACATATTTAGCCTGACCGAGGTTTGAGGGCCATAGGCATCCTGGACAAATTCAATTTTACTAGGCGTTGTCCTCAGCATTGTTAAGATCCCTATGCATGTCTATATTTGCATATCGGATGCTGGAAGGTCGATACACTTGTTTAAGGACTGGCGTCTGTCATCCTAAGTAACTGCCGCGTGCTTTGCTCATGTTTTATCCAAAGACTAGTCGAACGCAGATCGTGTGAAAACCGTCAAAAATCACATAAATTGCAGTTCCTTGCCAAGGTTCTTTTTATTTCAGCGATTAAGTTGTCGAGCGTTTCGGTAGGAAGTTTTTCCCTCATGCTGAAACAATCTCGTTTACGTTACTTCGCCGACGCAGTACCTTTTCATCTTCCCCATTATTACACGGTAATCATTTGCATCTTCTTCTTCAGTATGGCTTAAGACTATGATTACTTAAAGGCCATCGTCATCAATAACGTCCTTGAACATGGCGGGTTGATACCCCGGGCTTTCCGCTCCAAATCAAGTAATTATCACAGTATTTCTCTTTCCATAGCTCCCAGTTCTCGGGGATCTCGCTACTTAATTGACCTCAAATCTAAATGTTGCGGAGACAATGATATCTGGTGGAATAACATTGAAAACTGTGGCGCTTTAGGCGGCGAGGCACCCAAAGTTGTTTTCGCTCGTAGGCATTCGTAGACGGTACACGTTGTCGACTAATTTGAACTACCCTTTCGCTTATTAGATGGCAGAGAGAACCTTAAACGAAGGTCATCAATCAACGCTTAATCTGGCTACTGAAACTCGAGATAAACAAGGTGAACGCGTATTTAAATATATAGCTGTATGTACTGCATAAATTACAAAGCCGTTACAGAACATAAGCGTGCATATAAAGAATGTTTGTCAAATTAGCATATTATAGCCTTAAATTAAGGTATCTCCGCCATTTTGAATAATCAAATCCAGCCGGAGTCAAAAACTCGTTTGTCTAGTTTGGCTATGACGTCAATGCTTTCTCATTGGCTCACAGCCAAGCCTTTTGTTCTTTCGCTTTATAAGTGCGACACCACCCGGATGGTTGGGCGGCCAGTTAACTCCATCGTAATTTACGCATCTCTCTTAATCTCTCTTAAAACAATGCCTCCTGGATATCTAACGGAATATTCTTTCCCAACCATCCCCGTAAATATCTCCCCAATATCCCCTCACAGCCCGCATTTCATTAATCCTCTATATGTACCTACACAGCCCACTTCTCATTAGTCTCCCACGCTCTCTCACACAGCCTACATCTTCTTCAGACCCCCACGTATACCTACACAGCCTACATCTGATTAATCCCCCACATATACCTACACAGCCTACATCTCATTAATCTCCTACATATAGCTACACAGCCTACATCTCATTAATCTCCCACATAACCTACATAGCCCACATCTCGTTATTCCCTACATACATATTCCCTACACAGCCTACATCTCATTAATCCCCCACGTATACCTACACAGCTTACATCTCATTAATCTCCCACATATACCACACAGCAATACATCTCATTAATCCCCCACATATAGCTACACAACCTTCATCTCATTAATCTCCTACATATACCAACTCAGCCTACATCTTGTCACATAGATCTACACAACTTTCATCGTATTTATTCCCAACATATACCTACACAGCAATACATCTCATTAATCTCTACATATACCTACACAGCGTACATGTCATTTATCCCCCACACATACTCACACAGCTCTCATCGTATTAATTTCCAACATATACCTACACAGCCCACCTCTCATGAATCTCTAACATTTACCTTCACAGGTTGCATTTCATTAAATCGTTTCTAGAGTCATTACTCATTATATTCAGTGGTTATCAACTCACGTAGAACCAAGTGGTATGAAGATATCTTGGAACAAGCAAATTGACTATCGCTATTCAAATTATCCGTTAACTTGTAGCCTAGGAACAGGCTCCCTGTTGGGTTAATGGGTTTAGTGCGAACTAGCCCTAGTCTAGGGCGAGCGGAGAGATCGAGACCCGAGAGCGGAATGGTGACGAGGGGGAGCGCAATTCCCGGAATTACCGATTTATGCGCGCGCTCGCTTGCGTTGCTAAGGAGGTAAAATTTCACTTCCGGTTACTTAGGTCGGCCTGAGCGCGGAAAATAAAAACAACTCAATAACTTCCAAATACGCTTACATTTTAGATGTTTTTCTTTGTGTTTCACAAAATGCAAAGCAAAAAAAGTACAAGGAAAGACAAAATAAGAGAAGGACAGAAAAACAAGAGCAATAGAAAGAGAAAAACTAACTCCTTGTGGCTTTGTTTGAACTTACCGAAGTACGTTGGTAGTGTAAATTGCGCACGCGCTGATAGGGTAACTTCCAATATATCGGGCGCACTTCCGGTTTCTTTAATTGCTAAAGGAAACGCCGTTTTTCATTAAATCCAGCCTTTTTCGACGAAATTCGATTAAAGCCAACGTTGGAAACATAGCTATACATTCGGTTTTCGAAATCATGCTTTTTCCGGAAAATTACGAATTTTTCAATATTTTGAAATTCTCTCAAAATATGACTTTTTAGAAATGAAACAAAATCTACGCATAGCGTACTGAGGATTTAAATTAAAATATTAAATCAATGAAAAAAAATCGCGATAGTAATTTACCTGGGAGCCTTTGCATTTTTTCAGAGTTAGTCACATGACCATTGGCGTGGCCTGATGACGTCATCACTAGTGTTACTGATCATGAAAAAGTTAAAACACATTAAATAACTCTGAACTAACTAAAAATTATGGGGTTATATGAGAATAAATTTTCCTTAGCAACGGTTCGAAAAGATCAGTTAAGAGGCCCTTTTCTGTTCCCCCCCCCCCCTCATATGTTTTTTTCCGCCCTCGCTGGGAGCCTGTTCGCAGGCTGGTTCACTTGCTGTGCGTTCAGCCGTTCGAATGGATACCGTAAGGAACGTTTTCGCGTGAGAGGTCACAATTGTTTGCCGATGTATTTTTGTGGTTGAATCGGCAAAGTTCTTCTTTTAGCGACGCTTTTGACTCGCGTGGGTCGAGAAAGTAATATTGGCGATGTACTTACTTCTTTTTACGTGACGCGTAATTGGTGAAAAAAATTATCCGTGCTGCTTGATTTAATAGGAAAATTCAGCGTGATGCGTGATTGGTACCCCACCTTTGCCACCCTCATGGCGGCCTGCAATGACGTGCATATTGCCGCTTATGAAGAAGTTGATGGCACGATAAAAAGCAATATTTTTACTTGAGTGTTGAAAGTGATTCGCATATGCTCTGGCTTTGCATCTCTACGCAGTGCAATAGCTCTTATTGCAGTTGAGCCTGCGGTCATATGTTTCTTCGTTTAAAGAGGGATACAAACGAGGCGAACGGGTCAATACAAAGCAAAATTGACCCTTTCGCCTCGTTTGCACGTCCAACCGCTGTAATAACAACTATTGACTTAGCCGAAACAACCCGCACCACATTGTCATCCAATCAGAAAGGAAATCAAACCCAATCATGACTCTACCGAGTTGCCTACCTGGCTAGCTCAAAAGACCACCACAAACAGCATAATATCAAGCCAAGGTTTGATAATTATTCGATCTAAAAGAAATACATTTATAATTCGCAGTCAGAACAAACACAAATAAATCTTTATCTCGAAGCTAAATTCAGAAAACTTGAATTTCAACTTACTTCTGTGGCGGGTAGTTACAACAGTCGCACTTTACAGGTTAGCACTGAGTCTTTAACAGATTCTCCAGGTGAGCGGGTTTAACAAACAGATTCTCCAGGTAAGCGGGTTTAACAGACAGACTAAAATAACTTCTTTCTCACTTCGATTCTACTGAAAAACTGGTTTGAAACACAATAACCTAACACCTTTAAATCAATGTATATAATTTATGTCAATCACGATTCTTGTCAACAAATAAATCTGTCAATTAAGAGGCAACGCTTACTTAATCAACGGAACATTATTGGTCCACTCGATTGTCTGTGTCAGTCCTTTGTGATTGGCCAGAATAATTACTTTAGTGTTTGGTTTTACTGCATTCAGTTAAAAACTGCTGTTGTATGTCTCGGTGTTTTAAGAATATTTCCTTCGTAACATATGTCATCTATCTTCAAGTCTATAAAACCAAAACTTAAAACTAAAACTCAAACACAGAAAGGCTAACGGACAAAATTAATCAGAAATATTTTGAGAAAAGTGTTCGCGTTCACCAACCTTAATGTTTCCACAGAAACCGTATGTGGCAAGTATTTTTTAGTTAATTAATTCGGGTGATGTTTCCAAACTCTTACGTCCTGCTCGGATACAGTGCTAATGCTTAGAATGGACAGGTAAAGATGGGCAAGAGAGACCGCTGACACAAAGCAATCCCTCTCAAGTTATTGTTAAACAGGATACCCAGTTCTTCCGCGAAGAATTTTACCACGCACGTTGCGTGTATGGTTTCATGGACTTAAATCTCTATTTACAGTCGGTCAGTGTCAAACGAAGATCCACCGCGGACTGCAGACTGCAAACTGCAAACCGGGCGTAAAATGCAGACTGCAGACCAGGGGTAAAATGCAGACTGCAGACCAGGAGGTAAAATGCAGACCTGCAGACATTTTTAACTGAATCGTGCTGCCGTTTCTATCATTGAGAGCTAACCAAAACCAGGCAAAGCGGAGCGTTATTCAGGCTAACCAGAGCGATATTCAATCTAACCAGAGTACAGACTTTCTCCACGATTAGCCTGAATAACCTTGTTTACGGTTAGCACTTGCAAATGGAAATAGCACGATGAATAGACTTATACATGTAAAGTCTTTAGTCTGCAGTCTGCATTTTACCCCGACTCTGCATTTTACCCCCAGTTTGTGGTCTGCAGTCCGCACTGCGCTTTTTTCACTGACCGTATTTACAGCACTCTGGTCTTATGATGAGGCTTGGAGAGGATTTAAATCCGCCATCAGACCCTGTTTCGGAAATAGCCATTACTTTTGACACGGAGCTTACTCACATGGACAGCCTATGCGGTTTTACACATATAGTAACGTGTGAGCAAATTAAGCAATGTTGAGAGACTCAATTCAGGACTCGACAAGTTTATCACATCAAGTTTGACCGTTTTATTTGCTTACGAATTCCTTAAATCATAAAATATATGTTGAAGATACCTTCAAGTTCCTACTTTTTTTTGAGCACAAATGATTATTCCGTCATCAGGATTAATAGCTACCAGCTGTAAGCTACTTTGAACAATGGATATACACCTGATTGCAACAACGTTGTGATAGAAAAAGTGAATTATGAGTATATTCTTGGATTTTAATTATTCTCTCGTGCTCTAAAGTATAAAGACAAGTAGTGGAGTTTTCTTTCTCATGCAACAGTTTCTCTAAGACGGTGATACTGAAAGAACAGCGGCATGTTTTCAAAATGGCCAGATTCAAGATATGGTGTGTAAATCACTACCTGAATAGAAATTGCAATCAGTAGTTTCTTCTCGTGACGTTGAATGTTGTTTCTTCATTGAAACTGAATTCAGTTCTCGCAGAGCAGTTTCTTTAGACAGCACCCTTCACAGGTCTCAGGGAAATATCAGTTTTCTCCGTGAATTTTTTCTTTAACGCGAGGGTCTTACTGAGGTGGTGTCTTCTTAATGCTAAATTTTCCCTAAGGTGAACAGAAATCTTAGAAATTAATTACCCTTCTTTTAAAAAGTGGAAAATTAATTTTCATTCCTCAAAAAAGTTAAACATTTATATTGATTACTGTAAAACATATCTAAGGTCTTAGGACCCTTCCGAGATGGAATTGCAATTAGGTGTAAACACACTGAAATACGTTTCTTTGTATGGACCTCAGTAAAAGGATCCAAATTCTGTCAGCATCCACAGGGTGTTCATTCATTCTGCGAAAAAGAAACAAAGTGTTCAGTTAGCAACGTTCATTTCACGGAACCTACCCATAAGGATCAAAGACGACCGTTGTATTTTCCGAATCTAGATGTAGTAGTTTTTCTTGATCACTTTTTTAGATTGGAAATTTCCGGGGGGTATACTGGGCTGTCAATCCTAATAAAGTATGAATGTTTCCTGTTCCTGGAGTTGCATGAAAAGGACGAAGAATGCTGAAGAAAGGAAAATGTATGGGTTATTGACCAATTGTGAGGACATTTCTGGATATGTACATGTCCTCACCTCAGTCCAGTAGAATAATTTCAGTAGAGACTGAATCACTTTTGAGGAAAGGGGCTGGATCGAGGAGGACCAAGCCCTCTGCTTTAGGATTCAAGGGATTTCCGTTTGATATCACAAAAAATGAATTTACCTTTTCTTTCCGGGAAACGATAAACTTGATTGGCCCAGGGTCCTCCTTTACCATCGCTTTTACAATCTTTTGATTCACCGTATTTGTTGTATGTTTCATGAGCGCTGGCACTGGTAACACAAAAACCGCCATCTTGAATTCCAAACATCTTGTACCCTTTTAGCTTTGCAAATACAGCGCATTTCTGGATTGCTTGTTGTCGTGTTTTGTAATCATAGAATAGTAGAGATACACTTGGAAAATAGCGATGAAATCCCTCCACGCTCTCAATAGCTCGTTCACTTGAGTCTTTGAAGCATCCAACAGACTCATACTCCATATATGGTAGCAGGACTGCAAGACAGAAAACAAATCAGCCATTAATTTGCAGTGTGCATTATCTCCGGCATATAAATCATTAAGGGCGATTTAAATAATGATCGTATCTATAACAACAATATTTTTCGATTTCTGACGTAATTGGCTCGAGGTCACGTGGGTGTTCAATTACAGGTATCCTATTACAACTTTTTAACTGGATACCTGAAATTGAATACCTATTCCATTCACGCGTCAATTACATGAGCTTTAATTGCTTCCTTCTTAATGTTTCCTACAGTGTTTAAAACCTATGGAAAGCGCTACTGACTTTTTCGCAAGTTCACAAAATTTGTTATAGATACAATTAATCAATAATTGGACCTCGTGTGATAGAATTCAGGGAGTGTGATTACTCCCTGAATTTTACTCCACCCGGCCCAATTACTATTACTAATCAAAACAATTTTACGCCAACTCGTGATATTTATGCTTAACAAATAGTTTCCAGAATTCTTGGTCGATCATCTCCCATCAGCTTTTTAAAATCGACTTTATGTTTCAATTTATTGTTTTGACCGCACGTGGTTAAATGTTATTCTTCACTGTTCAACATCGCAACTTGATAAACAGTGATAAATTATTCTGTCTTAATATATTCCATCTTAATAAATTTAATTTTTCTATTGTCCATGCCAAGATGACACGGAAACGTCATTCCATTGTTTGGGTTGTTTTTACTCAAAAAAAAAAAAAAAAAAAAAAAAATTAATATTTTTTTTTTAAAAACAAAGAAAAGCAAAAAAAAAAAAAAGGGGGGGGGGGGGGGGGGGGGGGGGGGGGGGGGGGGGGGGGGGAGGTGAAGGTGCTGGCAGTTTGTTGGT
>Ga0126339_10002685_pt1 | contig 12791 bp, 5 predicted proteins | sample OrbTmetagenome_2_FD_92532 | JGI IMG/M metagenome (GOLD analysis project Ga0126339, IMG submission 92532) | Coral microbial communities from Petempiche,Puerto Morelos, Mexico - Orbicella T R C metagenome | ecosystem: Host-associated > Invertebrates > Cnidaria > Coral | place: Petempiche,Puerto... | reverse complement strand
TCAACCGTGAACTCGCTTTAAGGTCGAGGCTGCAGGTCACGAGGTGAAATGTAAAACCTGTTTCTCTGTCACGGGAAACCATGCTTAGTTAAAATAACAACACTTTCCAGATGCCGAAGATACATGAGGTGACAGTCGCTGAAACCGCTTTAACAAGATTATAACGCCTGCAACAACCGCAAAACAAAAATCTCTGCGGGAGGAGATACTAACAGTAGACATCACTTGTGTCTTCTCATGTTATATCTATATACTTTTTTATTTTATTTCATTTTATTTTATTTATTTTCTCTCCTCTTTACATTATTTTTCCTACAACCGATTTAATGCATAATAATTCTTGTAACTACTCAGTTCGTTTAGTTCTTACTATTCTGAGTATTTTTGTTTTTTTGGCTTATTTAAGTTTAATTTATTTTTTTGCTATATGATATTCTATGTATTAAGCAAAATAAAATGGTTGTTGTTGTTATTGTTGTTGTTAAACAAAAAAAGGTTAAATTCTTTTCTTTCCTGGTAAATTAAACATGTACGTTAAATGTCGACACTAGCTCATAACCTTGAGGGAATACTTCTAATAATAACTGTATAGTGGTTTCAACAAAAATATATAACGATAGTTCATCGGCCTCGTGATCTTCCCTCCTTCACACTGATACTTATTGGAAAGCTTACTAAGACAAAGAAACATATAAAAAATTGAGGAATCATATAGAGAAATAGAAAATAGAGTTAACAAAAGAAAGTCCAGCCTTATTTAACAGCTTCATGCCATATGAATTGCTAATAACTGTTGTGATAGCTGAGGGATCATTAGTATTCAAACAGCTTCCACTTTCAGTTACTTTATGTTTGAGGCCCGTTCCAAACGCCGCTCCATTCATGCGCCGAACCTAACTGATGAGTTAAGTACGGTAGAAGAGCGGTGTTTGAATCAGTTTGGTTCGGCGGGTTAGGCTTGGTGCGGCAAACAACATGAAATTCGGCAGGGTCTGTCGCACTATGTGACGTTGGAGCGGCAGCTGATTCATACGGTGTTCTCCTCATGTGTTGAACCTAATGCATAAATTACTGTAATGTATACCTCGATTTATGAGAAACGGGACTGTATAAGGGAGTTCCTTTAGCGCAAATTAATTTTTTGCTTTTTCTTCGTGATAATAGCCCAGCTTATGAGATTTCCCTTTAACAAGTCGAATTAACCGGGAGAAACCCTGTCTAAATACAAACACTGAGCCTTGAGTTTGAATTTGCTTCCCTAAATATTGCTATAACAGCAAAATGTTAGTCACAGCTTTTCTATTTGGACAGAGTTCTTGAATTCAGAACACATATTTTCTCGTCGAAAATTGTTACCACCGGCTTCCCAAATTAGGTTCGACGCAAGTACGCCGTCTGAACCAGCCGTCGCTCCAAAGTCGCTCTAAAGTCGAACTTTATCAAGTTTGGTTCGGCACGTGAGTGGAGCGGCGTTCGGACCGGGCTTAAGTCAATGAATTAAAATATTTCACGCATAAAGAACTTAGTTGATCTGAAGAATTTAAGCCCGACGCAACGAAAACGCGACGTGTTAAGCTGAAAGTCAGATAGCCCAATTATGAACCGATCTTGATATCAGTTGGTTGTACTCATCAAATTATCTAAAATTTACATGAACCGCAAGACTGAACTTAACTTTTTCACTGACTGAAGGTTGAATATTGATATCCAATTCATACCTGCAAAATGAATTGCTTACAACAGTCTGGTTGATCAAAATCGGCCCAGGAAACTTAAAGAAGTTCAATTATATCATAATAAGGTAAATTAGGCCGCATTTAGTTGCACAGGAAAATATAAGCGGGCACATTCACTCATAAGTGAGTCCAATCAAGCGGCTGAGAAACGCAGGACTAAATCAAAAGCCATCTCTGCTTTCCACCTGCATTTCCCGGTCTTTCTAGGTACACTTTATCGTGCTTAAGATAATGTTTACACCATTAGTGAAGACTAGGCCTAACGAAGGCCATTCAGATGTTTACAAATCACAATGAAATTTCAGTGTAGCTAGAAGTCGCACCTTCTAAAATGTTCCTCGAGGCATTCTTTACAAAACCTGTGACCGCACCTCGTTTGAACAGGTTCCTTGAGCGGCAAATGACATATTAAACAGAGATTTTCATCTTCAACTGCATTCACAAAGTCCTCATCGCAACCCGAAGGTAGCCGATTTCCGGGAGCTTCCGCCATGTTGTAAATTATGACCGGGTCGGTACAAAACGTGGACCCCCCAATCTGGACCCCCTACTGGACCCCCTTTTGGACCCCATCTGGACCCCTTCTGGATCCCCTTCTGGATCCCCTTCTGGATCCCCTTCTGGACCCCCATTTGGACCCTCTTCTGGACCCCCTTCTGGACCCCCATCTGGACCCCCTATTTTTTCTTCCCGAAAATACGGGCTCCTGCTTTAAATAATTTAACTTGGAACATAACACAATGAAGTCTATTAAGCAGTGAGCAAAATTTGAAGAAATTAATGAATTCACGCAGCACTGTGTCTAGAATAATATACTGGCTGCGGCTGCACTATCAGAGTTAACCGGGTTATTTCTAATTAATCAATTACGATTAACCGGGTTACCGAAAAATCGTGAGTGGCCGCTATTTTCGGCAGTTCACTGAACTTAAACCGGGTTAACGGTTACCATGGAAATTAATTAAAGAACAATAGATTATTTAACCGAGTGAGGTTAATTTTAAACTACCTTTCTGCGTGGTCTAACCCAGGTTAGTGGTCTCTTATCAGTGCCGTACATTGGCTTCTTCGTGAAATGTGTCAGTCATTACGGTCTGTTAATGAGAGTATATTGACCATAATGAAACAAATTTGGACTCAAATGAATGGATATTTTCTGTAAATGAACAGCAAAAGGTGTAAAGCAATGCGCAGTATTTGTGAGTACATGTAAGCCAATAAGAGAAAGGTGCGGCTCCCATTATCGAGTAGATAATGTAGCGATTTATCTGATGGATAGTGTTATCGCGGGTGTTTTATCCTCTTTTTGAACAACTTGAACCTGTTAAAGAGCTCACGAAGGCCTCAACGCCTGCAGCACGCTTCCGAAAGCTACAGTGATAAAAGTAAAAGTAATTGTTTGATCCCCTGGCTATCTATACAGGTTGAGTGGAGGCATGCTTACCCCTATACAATGTTTACACGATTTTTTTTGCCGATAAAAGGAAAGACAAGCGTCTGCGTCTGTCCACATGTGACACATACATATTTTAATGTTCCATAACAAACGTTGTGTACAACCATGTATATATTATGCTTACTCCTCCAAGGAGAAGTAAGTTTACTTATTATCACTTATTACTACAGGCGCTCTAAATTGTTTTGTATTCATAACCAACACAAACATTGCAGATTGACCAAATGCAATATACAATGTAAGGTTAAAACCGAAGCTTTTTGAAGAGATGAATTTGCCAGTGAATAATCCTCCGTCATCTCTGTGGGGTCTTGTGGAAACTAAAAATGCCTTCGCGGCTTTATTCTCTCGTGCAAGGTGCGAATCCAGTTTCTTTTTTTTTTTGCTTCTTTTCGTTTTTTGTTTTTTGACGAGTCTTAAATGTTCATGAAGACAGAGTAAGGATGAGGTATTAGTTGTTTAGGTAATAGTAAATAGGAAAAGACGATGATTAGATCACTGGAAACAGGGTGTAATGAAATTAAAGACAATAGAAGCAGGTATTATTTCATTGCATTTAATCTTGACTTAGCCAAACACTAAGTTCTAAACAACATCCAAGATCGTACATCAACTGAATACGAGTACTCATTTACAGAGGACTTCTAGCTGGAATATGATAACAGAGGCAGGAGTTACTTCATATTGTAAACTACAAGGTGCCTTTTTTCACCCACGCAGTTTGCTGAAAGAAAGTTGCGATTTTTCATGAGTCAATATTTATTTTTTCATAAAGGGCGTAAAATTATAGAAATATCGCTATATGTTCTATACCTGTTCTAACAATGAAAACGATCTAGGGAGAGTTTTTTCCGTTACCAACAATAATCGTTGAGAAAGACCATTGATTGTTGGCGCGAAAGCAATTTTGTTTATTTACAAGCTATTTGTTTGTTTGTTTGTTTGCTTTTTTAATGAAGTCTGTATTTTCATGGGATCTAAGTGTCTTATTTTTTTGCTATTTTGAAAGCTCGCCACGCATGAAATAACTATTGAAATCGGTACCCAAACCTGTTAAACTGACCATAAACTGACTAATTCCAATTTGTAACTGGATTTACTTAACAAGTTGACCCCATTTCCTCTTTCGAGTCATTTCCATTCACGTAGTAACTATACAGTAAAAGTTGTTTTATATCTATTGTGGCGAAACACGTTCACGTTTGTAGGCGCGGAAAGTTATGGCGGGCTAACTTCAACTTGAATAAACAGAACGTCATCTACAAGGTAACGCCTTGAATAAAGTGTTTTGTGAGATATAGCACACCCACACTCTTCGTTTTCTTCTTTCACAGGTCTTGCAAAAGCTTTTGGTTTATTGTCTGGAATTAACAGGCCCGTAATGTTTTGCCGTTCAACTGGATCTTCCTGTTGATCAATCAATGTAAATTTCAATTTCATTTTGAAAGGCCAGGGTAATATAGCATCATATTCACCTTTCATTACAACAATGAACACTGACAGGCGATGGCTGAAAAACCAATCGTCGTTAGGATAAATACGTACTTTTAACTTGTATCCATAACTTTCTGTTCTATCTGTATAGAAAGGAACACTTTCTTTACTGATTTTTCCTCTGATCTTTGCTTGTCTCACAGCTACACTAAAGTTGTTAATTCTCCAGATAAATATTCGGCTCTCTAGTTTCTCTACAACTTTCCGTGTTGCTTCAAGTTTCCATCCTGTCTCATTTAACTTTACTTGCGTCTCATTTAACTTAATATGTGCATCATTTAATTTTGCGTCAGTGTCATTTAACTTAGCTTCTGTTTTGTTTAACTTAACCTCTGTGTTAGTTAATTTTACACAAGCTAAATCAAGATGAAATCTCGTGGCAGACTGAAGATGGGAATCCACCTGAACTCGCTGAACCTGCAAGTAAAGATGAAATTTCTAAAGATCGTTGCAAACTTAGCAGTAACTTCTTCTCTCAAGTTAGCTAGCAATAAATGCCTGGTACTTATGCCGCGGACAAAGCCAAATTGGCATGTACGAATTCAGCGCTGCAGTAAAATCACGAAATATAGATGTTTCAATTGCTCTTAACGTATAACACAACGAAAAATCTAAAGCACTCTATAACAATCGCAAACTGTTTTCACTTACAGTTATCTCGGGAAGGGATTTCTTAACGAAACGTAAAAAGGCCGACGCAAAGAGATATCAGTCACTTTTCCGTAATCACCAAGTTCATGGATGATCTCAGCGTGATCGAAGGAGAAATCACAAATTCTGTTGAATACAATATATATGATTCTCCTTGGACTTGGCTGAGGTAACATGAACATACGATCAAGCAATAGTGAGCTACCACGACCCAGAATTTGTTAGCATTGTCGCGTACATTTGTACGCTTGACGGTTCTCCAAAACTGATGTACTCACCTTGGTTTCACATCCCATCTTTTCATAAGGGCAAGAGATTAAGGTTAGTGGACAATCATATTCAGTATGATTTCGATTCTGAAAGGAACAAGGAAAAAAAAATCACTTGACGAACGAAGAAACAAGTCAACCAACATGGGATTAAAAAATCAAACACTGCTTAAAGTCTGCTGCCAAGGGCACATTCCTTTCCCTTTGTTTACCCCGTCCCAATCAGGGCTGCGGACTTAGGACCCAGAGAAGGTTGACAGAGACTTGAACGGCTACCAGAGAGACCTTTCATCAAGTAGTTAGGTAACTTATCGGCAAGACGCTACAGTGGATTAAAACATTCGTTAATTAGGCTACTTCCTCTCAAATGCTAAAGCCTGCGTGCGGGAAGTCTGCTTGAAACTTGATAAATGATCTCAAGACGACAAAATATAAGACTCATCAGGCTTTTGGCCTGTCATCCAGTTTTTGAGACATTTACGATATTTTATTTAAATCGCCCTCGAGAAACTGTAGTGTATTTTGGCGTGAAAAAGATAGTGTTCGTAAATCTATGATCATGAACTCGGACGAGAAAAGAAAAATTTATTTGAGAGCGCTGCCGTTGACGTGACACGAAACAGTTAGCGTCGTAGTTCGCTCCCCAAGGGAGCCATTCCGTTTACTATTAGCTTGTCATTACACATTGAGCCGGCGTCGATTGGCTCCAAAGTAATTTTTACGTGATCTCCAACTGATCTTTACAAACAAAGGCTAAGGAATGTGCTGTTTGTTTCAGCAGACGTTCGTAGGGGATGAAGATTGCGTGACGAGCTTAAAGAGCATCTGGGTAAGAGGTTAAATATAACTACCACCTGACCAACCACAGAATAGATTGGGACTGCTCACTGTATCACACTTAGTACAAAACACATTTAGAAAAGCAGGAAACTGTTTGGCCAACTTCGAACAAACACCGCTCAACCTTATTCAGAGAGAAAACTGAAATTCATTTTTCTACAAGGCGTCCTGATGAATTCTGGTGTCGTCGTCATCATTGGTTAAGCTCCCTAGCAACATCGCGCAAGTGTTCTATCGGAAATATTGCAGCGACTGCACTACCGGGTGCGGGTTATGAAATCAAATAGTAGACTACAATATTTCCATATTCCACATACAATTGCATACAATCCTGGCCGTATAGGAATTCCGGCACTGTCTTCATCTAGTCGATCAAAACCTAGAAATGTTTCAACTAAAATGTCTCACACTGCAGACCGAAAATTTGACAAGTAAGCTCGATTAATGCAGGTACGTCAGCCAAAGAGGCAAAATTGAAAGTCTTACCATTTCCCTTGGAATTGAAGCCCCGCAACTATTGGGACAAGTTACCGGAAACTTGCTGCACTTTCCAAAGTGATCCTGCAAGAGAAAAACCACTTACAACTTTTTAAGAAATCGCAATGTGTAGGAACTGTGCCTTTTTTTTTTCTTATAGGGGTGACCTGCTACTTCCCTTGTTAAATCCAGTTGAATTCCAGAGTACATGTACACACTAAAGCTTAGAAGTGCAGCGAATGTAGCCTTCAGGTTTGATAGTCTTAATGATAAATTATGTAACCACAAAACAAGTGAACATGTACAATCTTAGCAAACTGACAAATCACAATCGATATGCAAAACGAACTGCTTTCTTTGGTTTGCAACAGCATAATTTCTATAAGAGAAAAACGAACTTTACTAATTTCATTCAGGCAGGTGAGTAATTGATAGCTAGAAATAACATGCTACAAACCCTTTCGTCAAGTCTGACGCTGTTATGAAAATTGCAATTTTCTCATCAAATTAAATCATACGTTACCTGCATCTTACACTCTGGATGTGGCTCACTGCAGTGATCACATGCAAGGATTCTCCACGTGCACTTGATGGTCACGTGTTCCTCGAGATGTCTCCTTTGCATTGTCACGTGACAGTTTTCGTTGGTACAGTGGACAAGTTTTAAAAGACAGGATGCCAAGTGAACCTGTTGCACAAAAAAATATGCGCGTCAGCGGTTTCAGTATATTCTTAAATTAGAGCATTTAGTCAAGTCAGCACCGCTAAATAAATAAATAAGAATAACTTAAAGCTAAATAAAATAAATAAAAGTCAAATCTGAAGTGAAAGGTTGACCAACACCTCCAGGAAAATGCTGAACTGTGCACATAGTTCAGTGTTTTTTTTGTTTTTGTTTTTTTTTCTATAAAGCCATTAAGTAGAAAAGGCTTTTTACCTCTTTGCTTCTCAGTTCACCAGTCCATTGACAACCATCGCTTGGACATTTGATGGCAAAAGAAAGAATCTTCCTCTCTGTTGCCTTGTCAGGAAAAACATCCTAAGCAACGAGTGAAAATAGCATATCATCCTGTACTCGAGCACTCAAGACTGGTAAAAGTGAGAACGGATGAATTGGAATTCTATATTGTTAAATTAGAGGGCAAATAACAAATCTTGCTTCATTCGAACTATTGAGCTAGAAAACCAGCTGGGGTAGGATACATGCTATTTTGAAACAATGAAAATATCCCAACATCTGGCAAAGGTATGCATTACTGTTTAATCGTTTTCTATTTCTACAACCTCAGAGTCATAATTTTAAGATGCTCGATGCTGTTCCCAATTTCAACTGGAAAATATTTACAGGCTAACATAAAGAGATACCAAGAAATAGCAAAAGTTCATAACAGACATGCCCTCCTCCGATCCAGCGTCACAGAATTCTTCAAGTTCAACGTAAGTTGATTATTTTGTATCCTCTAATAGTGGGCACTGAACTTCTGTAAAACAAGATTAATTATTTACCCGGTCTCGGTCCAGACCCTCCCTGTCGGCGGGACAAGTTATAGGTTTGTCTTGAGCTCCTTGCCTGTTCAAAGGAGTTAATAAAAAGAAAACGAGTTAAATGCTTTCGTATTTTAGCGCAGAAAAAGCCTGGTGAATTCAGTTAACATATAAAATCGGTCTATACTAACTCACAACCTTGGTGGAAGAACTACTGATTATTTATAGCTGTGTAGTGTTTTTAAGTAAAATAGCGACTGTTTCGTCTTGATGTTGAATTATTCACACTGGTTATTATTAGGATGCTTGCAGCGGAAAGAAACAAATACTGAATAAGTAGATTGATATTGATTGTGTTCCTAAAACTACGTCCAAAAAATAAAGCCTATGTCCCAATCTCGTGAACACTTCTTTACAAAAATGCGTCTTTTAGGAGTATTGTTTGAGACTAGACGAGCCTTTTTAGGGAATTAAATAGAGTTAATAGAAGAAAGTCAAGCTTAATTTAAACGCTTCATTCCTGATGAATTGCTGTTATGATAGCTGAGGAATCATTAGAATTCAAACAGCTTCCGCTTTCGGTTATAATTGTGTCAAGTTGTTTTAGTTAATGAAATATTTCAGTTGATATCCCATATATATCTTTCAACTGAATAGCCTGCAACGCTTCCGGTTGATCAAAATCGGCCCAGGAAACTTGAACATATCAAGCTAAATTGTAAAGGCAAACATACTTACCGCCGCACGCGCACTCAATTGCAAGTGATAAGAGTTCAAACAAGCGGCTGAGAAACGCAGGACAGAATCAAAAGCCACATCTGTGTTTCCCCCTACATTTGTCAATCGTTATATTTACTGTATCTGGATCGTCCTTAAAATTCTGTTAACACCACTAGTCAAAACTAGGCCTAACGAAAGCCATTCAGATGTTTAAAAAGTACAATCAAATCGTAGCTGGAAGTCGCACCTTCTAAAATGTTCCTCGAGGCATTCTTTACAAAACCTGTGACCGCATCTCGTTTGAAATGGTTCCTTGAGTGGCAAATGACATATTAAACAGAGATTCTCATCTTCAACTGCATTCACAAAGTCCTCGTCATAACCCGAAGGTAACCGATTTCTGTGAACGCTAGTACCCGCCATGTTGTAAATTATCACTTGAAAGAGAAAGCTTCCTGGGGTCAAACTAAACCCTCCTCTCAAGTCTCATATTTGGTGTAGCTGGGATTGTGTGACCGTCTCACACAAGCTGTTACTCTTTGAAGTACTGTAAATATGTTAGAAAACTAAAACGAGAGAAATGAAACCGTCCCATCACTTTCTCTTGACGAAGAAAGGCCAAACCTCCATACTTTGCAACCACAATTACTTACACGTACCATGTAATTTATTCAATTAGAGTCTCTGTTAGTATAAAACTTGTGATGATGGGCTTACAAGGTTCGCGCCTCTTTTTCATTCAATTAGAAGTAAAACCAAAACCAAGCATGACTTGCTCGTACGTTTTCCCGCGCTTCGCATTAACTATACGTTTCTTCACTTCCAGTTTCGATTGGTTTATTGGATTGTGTCCTTTGTGATTTGCCAGAGTGATTAGAGTGAGTTTCAGAGTGAGAAAATGTCGGATCCAATCCATCTTCACGGTTCGCTGATTGATTTCGCTGCTTGATTTGTACTCAGTGGTTTAAAAGCACTCTAAAAATATTATGGTGGAACCAAGTTCTACGATCAATCGATCATAACGGACATCCATTAATGTAATAATACGAATAGTTTTGTTTTTCGAAACAGAAAGCCCATGTTTTCCTTTACATTGCAAGGTTGTGCTCGCTTAATACAGTCATAAGTTAATACGGATAATGAAATTTCTTTTGAGATACTGACCGTTTAGTTTCCGTATGACCGGGTTTCATGATCAGTTTCATTAATAGCTGAACAAGAAAATAACTTTTAAGAGGCTGAATTATAAAAACCGTGTACTTCCACAGTTTACAAATATATAATTCACTTCTTACTTTTTGCATCCGCGTCAGAGAGATGAATATTTCAAATTTGTAAAGATAATCCGTGAAAGAATCAAATGAAGCAATGCAAGTATTTGCGAGTGGATCAATAACAGAAAGGTGATACCACTATCGGGTAGATAGTGTTATCCCCCTTTTGAACAACTGGAACCCGCAAGAACGCTTTCGGGGTGTATAGTGATAGTGAAAAGTGATTGTGTGATCCCCATGCCATGTACAGCGATTGGGCGGAGGTGTACTTACCCCTAAACAATGTTTACATTGTCGCCCATAAAAGGAAAGACAAGCATCCCGTCATGATCAAAGCCTTATATGACACCTGTATATACTAGTTTACCTGAATGGTACAAAATGCTGCCGAAGGGAAGGAGGATGTAAGGCGTGTCAATGCAGAGCAGTGTTGTTCCCATACAGAACTCCTCATCGTCGGTAACAGTAACAAACTTGTTAATTTAACTTAACGGATTACAGCACTCAGCAGCAGTAGGCTTCACTACATTTTTCATTGCTCTCTTACGGAGCAAACTCACGCTCTTATACCAGTACATCCGGAATTTCCAGAAACTTCTCTAAAGAATATTGATTAACTAGCATTATTGCTAGGTTTCTAAATGCGAATATTACCTGAGAAATAGAACATTCCTGAAGGTTTTAGGCCACGGCTGAATAACTTCCACTTCGCGATTTTAAACAACAACAAGCCGTAATTTTTGCGAAGGGGATGCAGTGTATTCTTCCCCCGTGTCATTTCCAAAATGTTGACTACAGTTGTCCAGATAAAAAAATGTAAACAGTACCGCTACAATCTGTGATTTTTTTTATTTTTAAACTTCAACAGATCGCAAATAACACTTGATGAGAGGGAACTCTGCTTCAACTATAAAACAGATGCCTGGTTAAAAATTAAAATTTTGCTCGCTGTTGTATCAATTGACACAGTTAAACATCATCAGTAGCTCAAGCTTTTTCACGAGTGATTACAACTGGTTTACCTCTATACTTCTGGTTTTGCGAGCTTTAACACTTACGGTGAGCTAACCGGATAAAATTTTGAACTGACTTGGTTCTCTATCACGGCGAGCGCCTTTGAACTACAATAACTTCTTCCTTGCTGTAACTTTCCAAATGACTCCTGTTAGTATTAGATGAGACTCCACAAGAGTGATGTGTTGGATATTCTAGACTGATGTTCCTGTTGTTCGCGATTTGCTATCATCAGTTATTTTCATCGATCGAAGAGAGCACATGGAGAACAGTGCATCTTAATGGAGAGCTGCCTAATACAGAAAAGACTAAGTTAACAAAGCAAAGTTTATCAAGGAAAACAGGAACGATAAAAGAAGCGTCAAAAATAGCAATATACACAGCAGAAATCGTACACTGCGACCAACGATGCAATAGAGAGAGAGTACAAGATCAGACTGCGCATCTTAATCCTGCCATTCGCGCATAACCACAATTCCCTGCGCCTTTGATCTTACCGCTACCACAATTTCTTGCGTTTCGCAAAAACGTGTTCACGGCCCCTATAGTGTGACCTTTCCCCGATCAGAGAGCTGCCTCGTTCGTTCGCTTCAGGCTCACTCACTGCGGCAGCAGTTAATGTTCCATTACAAGCGGAAAAGATCGGAATAAAGTCTTTCATTCTTTTCATTCATTCATTCAAAAACGTTTTCTACACTCATATCTACAAGTCATACCCTTACTGCGTGTCTTACTCGGCAATGGAGAAGTAATATTCACTTATTATTATAGGTGCTCAGAATTGTTTTGCATTCATAACCGACATAAACATTGGGTCACATTGCGGAGCTACCATTTGCCCAATTAAATGCAATATACAATGTTTAAAGTTAAAACCTAAGCCTTTTATTTTAAAGAGGTGAGTTTGAATAATCCTCCCATCTCCCTGTACTGGGGTCTCGTGGAATCTAAAAATGCCTTCAAGACTTCATTTCCCGTTTTTTTTCCCTTTCTTTCCTCTCAGTTTTCTTTGACGAGTCTTACTCAGATTATATGAAGATAGAATAAGGATGAGGGATTAGTTGTTTACGTTACGGTAAATAGGGAAAGACGGTGATTAGTTCACGGCAAACAGGGAGTAACGAAATTAAAGAGAATAGAAACAGGTATCATTTCATCGCATTTAATCTTAACTTAGCAGTAGTATACGGGGAGGCATACAAATACCATTTCGCAGAGGGAGCCTCATTTCACCTTATCGCAGCCCCCACCATCAAGTCCGGCCCTCACTGGCTCGGGCCGGTTGAACCTGGGGGCTGCGAACAGTGAAATTCGGCTCCCTCTTTGAAATAGTATTTGTATGCCTCCCCGTATACTACTCACAACAGAGGCACCC
>Ga0126339_10002684_pt1 | contig 12795 bp, 13 predicted proteins | sample OrbTmetagenome_2_FD_92532 | JGI IMG/M metagenome (GOLD analysis project Ga0126339, IMG submission 92532) | Coral microbial communities from Petempiche,Puerto Morelos, Mexico - Orbicella T R C metagenome | ecosystem: Host-associated > Invertebrates > Cnidaria > Coral | place: Petempiche,Puerto... | reverse complement strand
GCCCACTTCCTCGCCTTGATCGGGCGTCGCGCGGCCCGTGAACCGGTGGGGCGCATTCTTGGCCGGCGCGGCTTCTGGACGTTGGACCTCGCCTTGGGGCCGGACACGCTGGAGCCGCGCCCGGACACGGAGACCCTGGTGCACGCGCTGCTGGCGCGGTTGACCCCGGCGGACGCCCCTTGGCGGCTCCTGGACCTGGGCACGGGGAGCGGCTGCATCCTGCTGGCGCTGCTTTCGGCGTTGCCGGCGGCCACCGGCCTGGGCGTGGATCGGGCACGGGGCGCGGTGGACACGGCGCAAGCCAACGCTGCGGCCCATGGGTTGGCTCAACGGGCGAAGATACGCCAGGCGGACTGGATGGGAGGCGCCACGGCGATGGGGGTCCCCCCTCATAGCCTCGACGCGGTGGTCTCCAACCCGCCCTACATCCCCACGGCCGATCTGGCCACCCTGGCGCCCGAAGTGCGCGATCACGACCCAACCCTGGCCCTGGACGGCGGCGCCGACGGCCTGGACGCGTATCGGGTACTCGTGCCCCTGGCCATGGCCCTGCTCCGCCCCGGGGGCTGGCTGGCGCTGGAGGTGGGTGCCGGCCAAGCAAGCGACGTGTGCCGGCTCATGACGGACGCGGGGTTCTTCCCAACAGCGGTGGTTCCTGATCTGGGTGGTCATGGGCGTTGTGCCATCGCCGCACAGCCGTCAAAAAAAGGCGACCCGTCATGAAAAAAAAGCTTGGAAAGACCGGGCCACCGCCCTACGGTCTCGTCAACGCGCTCTCCTGGACTGCAAACGCCCGAGGCTGAGACCGGCTTTCCGCTGACAAGCCGGAGCCAATGGCTTGCGTTCGCGGGTCAGAGCGCTTGGGGCTCGTGATGGCGAGACTGTCGGATCCTTTGATGGATCCGATCACTCGCGCAGGCGCGACAAACGCGGTGGCAACTGCGCCGGCAGGGATGTCGGGTCGACGGCCTGGGCCTGGTTGTGTTGCTGGGGGTCGGCTGAGACGACGGATCAGGTCGACTCAGACGGCGGCGAGGCGATAAGCATCGGATCAGCGTGCTGGTCGGTGCGAATCCCTGCCAAGCCCCGGCCCCGTATGTTCCATCGGACTCCTCTTGCCCCACGGTCGGCCATCGGTCATGCGGCAGTGTGTGGGAAACACGATGGCAGAAACCCCGGTGCGTCCTCACCAACCGACGCGATGGTGGATACCATTAGGGATACCGCTGGGGGGATACCGTCGGGCCACCACCGTGAACGGTATCCGCGCTGTACACCGAGACGGACGGGCATCGCGACGGAGGGGCACGGGGGGAGAGTCATCAGCCCCAGTCGACCGACGGTGAGATCGGCACGGCCGACATGAAACAGGGCGCCCCGGGCACGGCGCCCACAGGCTTGATGCGCGGGGCGGCATGGGGCGCCGGGAGTCCGCGCGGGTCGATCGCCGCGCGCGACGCGGCGCCAGGCGTGGGTGGCATGCCCACCGCCGGGACGGCCGCCAGCGCAAGGCATGCACGCTTCTTGCAAGCTGTGGCATGTGGGTTTCCATCATTTGACCAGACGGACTCATGAAACAAGGTTCGAACACTAGGGGACGTCCCCGTGGCCGGGTTGGCGGCGGGGGCGGCAAGCGGACACCCAACCGGAACCAGACGTTCGATAGCAACGGACCCGGCGTCCGCTTGCGCGGCAACGCGTTGCAGTTGGTGGAAAAATACACCGCCCTGGCGCGCGATGCCGGGTCCCAGGGGGACCGAGTGCTGTCCGAAAACTACCTGCAACACGCCGACCACTATCATCGCGTGTACATGGCCTTGACCGGCCAAGTGGATGGCGCGCGCGCGTCGACCACGGCACCGCAGACCGGCAACCGAAGCGCCGTCCAGGATCGCGGCCAGGGCGATGACCTGTTCGGAGAGACGGATGCGGACAGCCCCGCCTCCGCCGAGCGCGAGCGCCCGACCACCCGCGCCGCATCCCGGCGTGGCAACGGACAGGACCGCGAAGAGACCCGCGATCCCGAGCCCTCGGACGAGACCGTGACCGTGACCGACGAGGAGAGCGAAGACACCGCCGACGCCCAGGGTGGCGCCCAGGGCAACCCGTCGAGCGGCGGCACGCGAAGCCGGTCACCCCGGCGGACCGGACGCGGCACCAGCAGGGCCAGCACACGCGCCACCACCACGGCCGCCACGACGGCCGTCGAAGACGACCCCAATGGCACGGACCAGGGCAACGGATCGGGCGGGGACGAGACCGGAACCGAAGGCACCGCCGAGGCTGGCGCGGAGGCCGACGCGACCGAAGGCACCACGCGGACGCGGCGCATCCGCCGGAACCCCCGCCGCGCAAGCACGACACGCGCCAGTGGCGGCGGTGACTCCGACCCTGGCCAGCCGACCGCCGAACCTTCTGTGGCCTAGAGTATTCCGAGCGAACTGGAATAGGTCGCGACGACGATTTTCTTCAGAAACAACATGTTAGGACATGTCACGCGATTCTGAAATCACGCAACATGTCCTAACGTCGCCAGGGGTACGTCCTCACGCCGCCTCGGGCGTGCCCCCGTCGGCGATGTCGCGCAAGGCCCGGAGATCGCCGATGGCCACCAGGCTGGGGCTGGGCAGGTCCACGAAGCCGTCGCGCTTCAGGCGTGTCATGGTTCGGCTGACGGTCTCCACCGTCAGGCCGATGTGGTCGGCGATGTCCGCGCGACCCATGGGCAAGATGAGCGGCGACGAGGGATCGCCGCGCCGAAGCGCCCGGTCCGACAGGCTGACCAGGAACGACGCCACCCGTTCGCGGGCCGTTTTGCGGCCCAGCAGCAGCACGTGATCGTGGAAGTGCGCCAGCTTGGCGGTCATGCGCCGCATGATGCGATACTGTACCTCGGGCGCCGTGCGCGACAGCTTCTCCAGCAACGCCATGGGCAGGCGGCAGGCCATGACCGGCGTGATGGTCTCGGCGGTGTAGGCGTAGGTGGTGTCCAGGCAGAACCCGAACATGTCACCCCGGAAGAAGAACCCAGTGATCTGCCGGCGCCCGTCGGGCATCAGCTTGTAGACCTTCACCGCCCCCGAGATCAGGATGTAGATGGCCAAGCCGTCGTCGCCCTCGCGAAACAGGGTGTCCTGGGCATCAAAGCGAAGCGTGCACTGGACCCGCGCCAGGGACGAAATCGTGCCGCTGCCCATGTTGGCGCAGAAGGACAGGGGTCCGAGATCACAGGCCCCGCAGGGCCCCAATGCCCCCAGGGGCGTTTCGGAATGGGCGGTCCGGACCGCCAGGAACTCGTCCGGACCCAGCCTCTGGCCCATCGCGACCGGACCAACCCTGTACGAGATGGCCATGATATCTCCCAAAAGCCCCGTCAGGGGATGTCGACGATTTTGATCTGAATCAAGCCATATCACACTATCCTGATATGGAACCGCGACCAAGCGAAACCGGTGCATCAGGGCAGGGACACGGCGCGAGACCCAAGCCATCAGATCATGGCCGGGGTGGTCCTTTCCAGTCGTCCTCGTCGTCATCGAACAGAATGCGGTGCGCCGCCCCGTCCATGTCATCGAACTGGCCCGACCGCAAGGCCCACAGGAACGCCACAAGGCCCAGCAAGCCCAGCCCCAACGCCAGGGGAATCAGCAACAGAAGGGCGTTCATGACGGAGCCTCTTGGGTCGGGGCGGCCTCCCCCGGTGTCCGGCGCCGGGCCAGCCGCAGGGCGTTGGAGATGACCACGATCGACGACGTGCTCATGGCGACCGCGGCGATCAGGGGCGTCACATGGCCGGCCAAGGCCAGGGGTACGGTGACGGTGTTGTACAGCAGCGCGAGAGCCAAGTTCTGCCGCACCAGCCGGTCGGCCCGCGCGGCCACGTCCAGCACCGACAGCAGGGGCGCCAGCCGGTCGCCCTGAAACACCACGTCGGCGGCGGTCTGGCTGACGTCCACCGCCGTCGCCGGAGAGGCCGAGACATGGGCGGCGGCCAAGGCTGGCGCGTCGTTGAGGCCATCACCGACCATCAGCACCCGACGGCCCGCGCAGCGCAGCGCGGCGAGCCGCGCCACCTTGTCGGCCGGGGTCTGGCCGGCGCGCCACGTATCGAGACCGACGACCCGGGCCACGATCGCCACCACCGCCGGCCGATCCCCCGACAGAAGCTCCACCGCCAGTCCCCGCGCCATCAGCGCCGCGACGACGGCGGCCGCGTCCGGACGCACGGGATCGGTGAACCGAAAGCACACCGGCGCGGCCTCCCCACCATGCAGCCACAAGGTCGGGCCCGCAGAGGGGTCGCGCGCTTCGTCGCCGTTGGGTATCACTCCACAGAAGCCCGGCGAGCCCAACCGCACCTCGCCCGCCGGTCCCACCCAAGACAGCCCCTCCCCAGGATGCTCGCGCACGCCTTCCAACGGCCGCGCGCCAGGCCAGGCGGCGGCAATGGCCCGCGCCAGCGGATGGCGGCTGGTGGACGCAAGGCCGGCGGCCAAACGCAAATCGTCCGGGGTCCAGGTGGTCCCGCTCCCCGGCCCCCCGGGCACCAGGTCCGGACGCCCCAGGGTGAGCGTGCCGGTCTTGTCCAGCACCACCGTATCGACCTCACGGAGGCGTTCCAGGGCGGTGGCGCTCTTCAGGAAGGTGCCCTCGCGCAGCAGCCGCGCGCTGGCGATCACCTGCACCACCGGCACCGCCAGCGCCAGGGCGCAGGGGCAAGTGATGATCAGCACGGCGGCGGCGATCAGCAGCGCCTCCTGCCACGGCAGCCCACCAACACCCCACCACCCCAGAAACGCGGCCAGCGCCAGGGCATGGACAACCGGGGCATAGAGCCGCGACACCCGGTCGGCCAGCGCCACGTGGCGAGCGCGGCCTTGCTCCGCCGCCTCCATCATTCGCACGATCTCGGCCAGCAGGGTCCCCTCGCCCACCGCGTCCACCGTGACCCGAATCGGCGCCGAAAGATTCAGCGTGCCGGCGAAGACTCGGTCCCCGGGGGCGATCCGCCGCGGCACGGTCTCGCCGCTGATCAGACTGGTGTCGACATCACTGATACCCTGGGCAACGGTGCCGTCCACGCCAAGGCGCTCGCCGGCGGCCGCCAGGGCCACGGTCCCGGGACGCACGGCCTCGGGCCGCAGGCTGCGGGTCGTGCCGTCGGCCTCCAGCACGGTGACGGAAGCGCCGGCCAGCGTCAGCAAGTGCTCGGCCGCCGCCCGCGCCCGGCCGCGCGCCCGGCTGTCCAGGAAGCGGCCGATCAGCAGGAAGAACAGCAGCATGACGGCGGCGTCGAAATAGGCGTGCGGGCCGCCGCGCGCCGTCTCCCACAGGCTCATGCCGCTGGCCAGCAGCACGGCCAGGGTGATCGGCACGTCCATGTTGGTGCGTCCCCCCCGGAGCGCCGTGACCGCCGAGCGGGCGAAGGGACGAATGCCGTAGGCGATGGCCGGCAGGGCGATCAACGCCGACAGCCAGTGCATCAACTCCCGGGTCACCGTCCCCATGTCGCCGCCGAACCACACCGACACCGAGAACAGCATCACGTTGCCGGTGGCGAAGCCGGTCACCGCCATGGCCCGCAGCAAGGCGCGCTCGGCGCGGTCGGTCTCGCGCCCCAGCAGGGCCGGGTCGTAGGGCACCAGGCGATAGCCCACCGCGAGCACCGAGTCGAGCACCCGCCGCACGCCATGGTCCTCCGCGTCGTCATCCCCAAGGGAGGGATCCGGCCGCCAGCGCAGCGTGAGCCGGCGCGTGGTCATGTTGACGCGGGCATGGGTCACGCCGGGCTGGCCGGTCAGCAGGCGTTCGATCAGCCATACGCAGGCGGCACAGTGCAAACCCTCGACCATGAGATGGAGCACCGCGTCGCCGGACTCGGTCACGGCCACATGCGCGGCATAGGACGGAAGAGCGTCCTCGGTCTCCGGCTTCAGCAGGCGGGTGTTGGGGTCGAGACAGCGGCGCGCATAGTAGCGCTCCAGTCCCTCGCCCTGGAGCAGCTTGAAGGCGCCCTCACAGCCGGCGCAGCAGAACCCCGGATGCCCGTCGGCACAGCAGTCGCCCACGATCGGCCCACCGCAATGACGGCAGATGGTCCAGCCGCCGACGGGCATGGGCATGCCGTCGAACCCGGCGGTGCCAAAATCGGGCTCAGGATCAGGGTCGGGACCCCGGGCGGCCTCGGGCGGCGCCGCGCGCACCGCCTTACTCCGTGTTCAGGCGGCGGCGCAGACGGAAGGTGTCCTCGCCCAGGCGGGCTGTGAACAGGATGTCCCAGAGCCCCGGCTTGGGCAGCGCCAAGTCGGCCCGGTAGGCCCCCGGGCCAACCGGCGTCAGGGCAACGGTATGGTCCAGGCCTTCCTCGGTGGGACGGCGGACAAGGGCCTCGATGGCCAGGCCGTCCAGGGGACGCCCCTGGGCATCGGCGGCCGTCAGGTGCAGGCGCGCCGCCCAGCCGGACGCATCGGCCATGACGGGGGTGGACAGCCCCACATCCAGGGTCCAGCCCAGGACGGCCTGGGCGCGTTCCTCGGCAACCCGATCGTTGTAAGCCAGGCCCTCCACATAGGCCTGACGAGTGGACAACCCCGAAAACGTGGTCGTGGCGAAATACAGAAGGGCGCCGTTGGCGATGATCACCACGGCGAAGCCACCGACGAAGGTATAGGGAATCCACCAACCGCGTGGGCGGGCTGGGGCGACACTGTTGGCGCTCATGGCTCGACCGGCTCCCTTGAAGACCCTGGAGACAGGCCGTCCGCCCTCCCCGCGCCGCGTCGTGCGAGGTGCACGGACTCGGCGGCCGAGCGGCCCAAGTGCTTTCTTAGCGCGTCGGCACGCCTGGGCCAAGAGCCCGATCAATTGGCTCGGAAAAAAAACGACAAAAAGCCCGCTGCTTTCCCCGAGCCATCAGGACGCAGCGGGCACCGTCTTCGGTGGGCCGACTCTTATGGCGAACCACGTCGAGCCCGAAGGACTCCCAGAACGCCGGTCAGGCGGAACGCGTATCCAGCGCCTTGACCCGCGCCGACAGGCGGGACAGCTTGCGCGCGGCGGTGTTGCGGTGCAGCACGCCCTTGGTCACGCCGCGATGGATCTCCGGCTGGGCCACGCGGAAGGCGTCCCGCGCCTTTTCGGCGTCGCCGCTGGCCAGCGCCACCTCAACCTTCTTGATGAAGGTGCGGATGCGGCTGATGCGGGCGTGGTTGATCTCGAAACGGCGCTGGTTGCGGCGGATACGCTTCTTAGCCGACGGATGATGGGCCATGGGGGCTCGACTTCCCTGAAGTGTGTCGCCCCTGAGGCGGCGACGGCGTGTGGTGATCAATGACGCGACGACCCGTCCCGTGGGGTTCGGCGGTACGATCCGGCGGTTCCGCCCTCCTTCCCGGAAGGACGAACCCGGACGCACACGGCGGGCCGCACACCCAAGGGCGCCGCCCAAAAAGGCCGTCGGAAGGCAGCGGTTATAGGCGCGCGGCGCGGCGTCGTCAACCGTGAACGGCGGTGACGCCTCAGCATGAGTCAGTTTCTCCATGCTGCCCCGAGGGTTGGCCATGGGGCGCATGGCTGGAACAGCGCCTGCGGCCTTCGGATGGCGCGTTTATAGAACGACCTCATGCACGCCTATAGAACGACCTCATGCACCCCGACGAGGGTGCGCCCGAGGTCTTGGGATCACGCCGCCAGGGCGGCTGATGGACCGGCGGCTTGACACCGGGACCTCGCCCCACCTTCTGCATCTGGCCGGCGCGTCGAGGTCGTCGACGACATGAGCGGCGCTTTCGTCACCGCCGGGCGTGAGGAGTTCCCCGCAATGTCGGTCACCGTCGTACCAGCCACCGTCGCAAAGCATGCCGAGCGAATCCGGGAGGGCTGGCGCTCGGGCGACGACACCGCCCACCTCAAAGCCTGGTCCGGGCCGCCAGGATCAGGACACAAGGCTATCAGAACGCCACCACACGGGACCTCAGCTGAGGGGAGCCCTGGAGAAAACGGGTCCGCTGGACGATGGAGATCGTCGAGCGCTCCAAGGCCGCGAAGGGCGTCGGCGTGTTACCCCGGTGCCGAGTGGTCAAGCGCACCTTCGCTTGGCTCAGACGCTGCCGCGGCCTCGCCCGGGACCGGGACCGGGACCGGAAGAAAGCCATCCAGACTGCCGCAAAGGGGTCGCCCACAGCCCGTATATCTGGCGCATCCCGGCTTCTTGCAACGTGCTGATATCCCTCAAGGAGCTTCGAACGAACTCCAACGCTGCAAATAAAAAATTCCGCATGATACTCAACGGCTCATACGGTTTCCTGTATGTATATTTTGGAAATCCCAACTAAAAGGAACAAGGAGTTAAGAAAATCAGGAAAACAACTGCCGCCCGACAAAATATATCGAAGTTTTTATTTTACACATTGCTCAATGGGTTATTTACGGAAAATTTTTGCAAATTTTTCGAAACAAACTTCGCGAAACGTGATACCGGATTGACTCAATGCCCGGTTTGAGAGATATATAGCTTGCGGTGTAAACATAAAGCGTGCTTCTACAGGAAAAAATTGTGCCCGAAATTCCGAAGGAGCACTGCGTTTAACTGGCTTACTTTGCGGATGACGCAACCAATAAGGAGAGGGGAGACGTGGCTGTATCGCTGGCGAAAGACGGACGTGTCTTCTTGAGTCAGCAGGCCTCCAGCCTGACGGCAATTGACGTTACCCCACGACGGGGCCCCCGCGTTACCAAAGGCATCAACTCTGAGGGAGACACCGCCGCGTTCGTGCCGAATACCACAGACAACTCTCGTAGAAACGCAGATTTAAGGTTATGCAGTAAACAGATATCACTCGAACAACCCACTGGCCAACAGGAGGATAAGTCGACACATAAAAGCGAAATCGAAAATGATAATATTCCTTCATCTTCGAAATCGAAGAGCTTTATTGTAGATCAGAAAAGACCACATTCCCTGGCCATATATGAATTCAAGATTCGTAAACATATATTTCATAATTTCAGAGACCTACGTTCTTGTCTAGTCGACAAATTCAATGTAATCAAAATTACTATGCATAATATACTAAAAATTGCTTTGTTAACCTGACAAAAACTGCAAGAAATAGCGCTATTATAATGGCAACACGAAGCTCAAATCTACCTTTCAGAGCTTTAGCAGTAGCGTCGGTTCCTTCGCACAGATTTTTCGCTTCGACGTTAGCTAGAGGAAGAATGTCATGACCGTATCTCTCATCAAAGGCCAAAAAATCAGTTTAGCCAAGGACGGCGTCTCCCTAACCCGTATGTTCATGGGTCTAGGCTGGAATGTTATCAGCAAGAAAGGTGGTTTTCTTAGTAGGTTATTGAGTCAGTCTGAGGACATAGATCTTGACGCCTCTTGTTTGGTTTTCGATACGTCAGATCAAATCATTGACCAGATCTGGTTTCGTCAGCTGAAGGGTATGAGCGGGGCGATCGTCCATACGGGCGACAACCTCACAGGCTCAAGTAACAGCACTGGCGACGACGAAGTTATCAAGGTTGATCTTTCGAAACTTCCCGAACGTGTCAAATCCCTGGTCTTCACCGTCAACTCATTCCGTGGCCAGACTTTCGATGCTGTCGAAAACGCCCGCTGCCGCGTTGTCGATGATGTCTCGGGCAAAGAGATGGCTATCTTTAATCTCAGCGAGTCGGGCCCCCACACAGGCCTCGTTATGGTTAAGGTTTACCGTCACGACAGCGAGTGGAAGCTCCATGCCATTGGGGAAAAGACGAACGGCAGGACCTTCCACGATATGATGCCGGCCATCACGGCCGCCCTGTAATTGTGCTGTCGATGGCGGGTAAATTTGCGCAAACAGTCAGGATGGCCTGTATGATTCGGAGCGAATCAAGCAAGCCGATTTCCCCTCGCCTCTATTACTGCGATTTCGTCTGCGGAAACTCTGATACACGTGAAGGCTTGTCCATGCGCTAAGTAACTTCCGGAATTAGCTTGAATCCATTGGGATTTAGGCTCTGCTAGAAGGACGTTGATCAAATGACACACTTCGGCTTTCCAATCGAAACCATCTTGATATTTTTTTCCGTGATCAGCTTGTCTGTTTTTATGGATCTCTTTGCTCACAGAAATTCAAAGGAAATTTCTTTTACTGATGCCACGATCTGGTCTCTTTTCTGGATAGGGCTTGCCATTTCTTTTTATTTCTATATATGGCTTCGTTTTGATGCACAGTGGGCCGACCTATATCTAGCTGGTGTTGTTTTGGAGAAGTCACTATCTGTCGATAACCTTATGGTTTTCATGGCAATATTTGCATCTTTCAGCATAAAGGGCGCTTTGCAACATCGGATTCTCTACTGGGGTATCATTGGTGCTCTGATTTTTCGCGCGATTTTCGTTGCCGCCGGTACCAGTCTTTTCCATCTGACGCCTTGGGTTGGCTTCGCCTTTGCGGCCGTCGTCGTTTGGTCGGCCTACAAAATGCTGAAGTCACTTGGTGATCAAGAGGAGATCGAAGACTACTCTAACCATTGGTCTGTGAGGCTAACTAGAAAGATCATGCCGATCTTTCCCCGCCTGCATGCCGAGCGGTTTTTTGTGACCCGGACGATCGTCCGCGACCTGGTCGAGGCCGACCCATCCATTCGAACGACTAAGAACGCAGCGATTTACGCTACGCCGGCGTTCCTATGCCTAATGGCGATCGAGACATCGGACGTTGTGTTCGCGTTCGACTCGGTGCCAGCCGTGATCGCAATCACCCAGGAGCCGTTGCTGGTCTATGCGGCAATGATCTTTGCGGTGCTCGGACTACGGTCGCTGTACTTCGTCCTGGCAGCTTTGACCAAGTACCTCGTCCATCTGGAGAAAGCGGTCATCGCACTGTTGTTCTTTATTGCGTTCAAGCTAACGCTCCATTCATGCGAACACGTGTTCGGCTGGGATTTCCTGCATATTAGCCCGAACGCGAGCTTGTTGATCGTGATGGGCACCCTGGCGGCTGGCGTCGTGGCCTCGTTTGTCTGGCCGGAAAAGCCCGACGAGAACGGCGCAGACTTGGATCAAGCCGATAGCAAGCAGCAGCAAGAAGAAGTCGTGTGATGCTGGGAACTATCGTATCTGATCTCAATGGGGCTCTGATCTCGGGAAAGTACGATCATGTTTTTGCAAGCGGTCACGAGCAAGCCAGACAGTCCCGCCCGTGGATCGCGCGGGTGCCGGCAGGGCTGGCCAGGGCTGGACGCGTTCCAATCCAAAGGTCTCAGGCAAATGATCGCCGGGAAGGCCTTCGCGAAGGACATCATAGAGGCAACTCTCGAACCATTCTATTGGATCGCGGATACACTGACCGACTGTGCCCTACCGTGTGACGGTGGCCGGTGCGTCATGGGGACCAAAGGACGCGTTGCCGTCTATGTACCGACGTTTTTTGGATTTAAGGCACCTCGATGTCGACGGGGTGCGTTCGAACGACATCAGAATCAATGGCGAAGCAATTACGGGTGAGATGGCTACACCTCCTGCATGTAGATGGAAAACCTAATGAATAATAAGTGGCTTTCTTGGTCCGAAAAACTTAGGCAAACCTACGTAAACCACTTGAAGACAGGGAGACCCCTAAGGTCACAGGTTATCCAGCGGCCTTACCAGTCTTAAACGGAGGGATAAAATGGTAATCTCACTTAACAAAGGCGCAAATATCTCACTTTCGAAATCTGAGCCAGGCCTCAAGAAGATTCTAGTTGGCCTCGGCTGGGAGGCGAGCACAACCGATGGCACGGATTTCGATCTGGACGCTTCGGCGTTCATGCTCGGCGTTAATAAAAAAGTTGTAAACGACAAGTACTTCATTTTTTACCACAACCTGAAGGCTCCAGATGGGTCTGTCGAACACACGGGCGACAACTTGGTTGGGGGCAGTGAAGGCGACGATGAGGTTATCATTGTGAGCCTCGATCTCGTTCCGGCCACGGTGGACACGATTGCCGTCACGGTGACGATCTACGATGCGGAAAAGCGCCGCCAGAATTTTGGGCAGGTTAAGAACGCGTTTATTCGGATTGTTAACGACGAGACCAGCAAAGAGGTCGCCCGCTACGATCTCTCGGAAGATTATTCAACCGAAACGGCGCTGATCTTCGGGGAGCTGTACCGCCATGGAGGTGATTGGAAGTTCCGTGCCGTGGGGCAGGGCTACGCGGGTGGCTTGGCCGCCATGTGCGCTCAATACGGCATCGACGTCGCCTGACGCTTACACTTGGCGTGTGTTAGGGCCTGTTGATAATCAGAGGATTGAATGAAACCGCTTCGCGGTAGGGCGTAAGCGGCCGGTTTAGGCCGCCGGGATAGGGGCTTGAAGATTACGCGGCGGCGGTGTGGCGGTCTTCGGTTGCGCGCCAGGTCCAGGGCAGCAACTCGTCCAGGCGGTTGATCTTGTGATCGTTGATCCGGGCCAGGATATCGGTGAGGGTGGCCTCGGGGTTCAGACCACTCATCTTGGCCGTCTCGATGAGGGTCATGGCGTCGGCCAGGACCTCGCCGCCGCTGTCGGACCCGGCGAAGAGGAAATTCTTGCGGCCCAGGATCGTTATTGGAACATTCTGCCCACGTCGGGCCTGAATTCGTCGTGCGTTACCCTTGGCACCCGCTTTTCGGTCAGAGAGTTCGGCCGCAATTCTCCGAGAACCGGAAAACTGGGCGCTTCTTTCATGTCGAGGTCAGCCATGGCGTGGTTGTCGTCGTGGCAGGCTGGATGCTGGATCCGGTCGCATGTGCAAGTATGAAGCTCGGGCCCCCGAGAG
>Ga0126339_10002683_pt1 | contig 12799 bp, 4 predicted proteins | sample OrbTmetagenome_2_FD_92532 | JGI IMG/M metagenome (GOLD analysis project Ga0126339, IMG submission 92532) | Coral microbial communities from Petempiche,Puerto Morelos, Mexico - Orbicella T R C metagenome | ecosystem: Host-associated > Invertebrates > Cnidaria > Coral | place: Petempiche,Puerto... | reverse complement strand
GAACGAACGAACGAACGAACTTCATTTAAGTGTCCGAGTATTTAGCTTAAATAGCTAATTGTGCACACAGTTAAAAAAAGAAAATAATTGAAGAGATAAATGGACAAGAGATATAATTTTGGGTTCTGTCCTCGTGTACCGGTTCACAAGAACCGATACAAAAGACCCAACAATGTTCAACAGTTAAACAAAGGTTCGTTAAGAAAGGAGTACAATGGTTATTCCCTCTGTGTACCAGTACACCAGGACACAACCTAATTTTGTACACGTAGGTTAATATGTTAATTGGCCTAATTCTTGTACTCTAAAGGGAATTCCAATCGTAATAGTAAGTGCACCGATTGAAGTACAATTCAGGTGCTAATCAGGCGAGTAATTTCAAAATCGGACGGAGACCGATTTGAAATCAGGTGCTGTGTAAGTTACAGTGTAACAATTTTTCTCTTGTTTCTCCTCGCAGCCACTACCGATGTGTTTTCAGTGAATGAACAATTTACGTCCAAGTTACACAGAGTCAAAATACAAACAGGTAAAAGTCAGCCATGACTAGACTGTGATTTTCTGACCGGTTTTGTTGTTGCTTCTTTGTTGAACGTTTGTTTTTGTCCACAGTTCTCGCTAAAGGTGAAATGGAACCCGAGAGAAAGGAGACCAGAAGTAAAGTCGACGAAGACAGAAAACATGAGTATCCTTTTAAGAGTTGTTACACGTATATAGTTCCGGCATGCCCAGCCCATAGAGGTTAGCGTTTTATTATTTCGGACAAAATTAAACTGAAGAAGGTTTCCGAACCCTATATTTTCCTCGGTACGCAAGACATTTCGGTGCGAAGACATTCTTTTTCGCAAACCTACTTTACATATTGCATCCATATAAGCAAATTACTGAATATATAAGCAAGAGAGCCTTTCAGCAGGCAGGGGGAGACTTATTTTCTTAACAGTAAAAGGCCGAAAAGAATGTCATGCTTGCCCAAGTATAAATATATCAACCGAACGACATCCTCGCGTACCTTATTACAGTCCGCCGTTCTTTCCACCATTGCAAATCCCATTATTACCTGAGTCCGCATGTAGGGCTAGGGATGCACAGAAAGCTGCGCAGTATGTTTTTCCCCTCTGAAGGGGGTATAACTGAGGTACTGGCGAATTAAATGCTGGGGCACACTCGCCATTCGTCAGAGAAAAAATATCAATTTGTGCCCGGGCGACATTACTTACTTACTTAACCCTCTTCGTTCCTAAGTGGAACATAGGTCCTCAACTAGCGCGCGCCACCTAACCCTATTTTGTGCAGTGCAACATTACTCCCTCAAAACGTTTTTTAAGTTGTCGTTGTTTTTGTTTTTTTTAGCCCGCTACCACTTGTTGCTTCTGTTGCTTTAAGATTGTACATGTAATATTTCCAGGAGCACTGTATGTCCTTAACACGGTGCGTGCAGAATCGAAGCTGCCATTGTCAGAATAATGAAGGCGCGTAAGAAGAGACCACATAATCTTTTGGTTGCCGAGGTTAGTATATACAGTAGTTGTTGTCACTAGCTAACTCAAAAATGCATTAACCTCCTCAGTTTACAACAGGTTTGTAGTTCACATGCAGGACCATAGCCATAAAAAGATATGACTGAGGCAATGTCCATGGTTAAATTCTCTTCCTAGGTATTTAGCATTGTTTTAGTTTCCCTCTCCAAAAAATGTTCGCTTGTTTTAAGTTATCTGCGAAAGTCCTGTACAGAAATTTGCAGAGTTCTTTCTGTTATGTGAAATAACGAATTATAGAAAGGCTTGTACTGGGCTTCAACGGAAGAATTCTAAGAGTCTAGCACTCCGATACGCTGGACAACGCAGCGGACTGTTTAAAATGATGTTACGCGGCACAAGTTAATAACTGGGAGAGGGCGGTGGTACTCCCTTATATGGGCTACATAGGTATGTGCGGCTCCAAAGGGTATGGTTTATAGCCGTTTTGGTCAGAAATAGGGTATCGATTTTGGCCATTTGGGTCTCAAATAGGGTTTGGTTTTTGCGCTCTAGTCTTGTATTGGGTATGCTTTTTAGAAGCTACTTTTTCATCATTATCGATAAGACCGTTAAGAAAAGCCCTTCACAATGTCTTCAACGGAACATTGGTCTGAACTAGCGACTAGGGAACTAAGTTATCAAAAGACAGGTCTGAAACAGGGTATTGATTCAAGGGTCAGGTCTTAAATAGGGTGTCCAATTTTTAGTCAGCTCATAAAAAGTGTAGGGAAAATCGCAGATTTTGGGGTAAAGGTTTTGGGAGGCGGGTCGCACGCTCCTACCCAATTTTTCTGGGAGTATCCCCCCCTGCTAATAACTACGTTTCTACGCTATACATTAGAGAAGAAATACCTTTGGTCACACGCGGTGTGTCCTTGTTGTTCCATTCAGGTAACGGAACAGTTGAAAGCACGCTTCATGCCGAGCCCGCAAGTTATTAAGAAGAGAATAGAAGGTTTGATTGAGCGAGAGTACTTAGCCAGGACACCAGAAGACAGGTTAGTAGCAATCTGAACGAGAACCCTGTGTAAATAAAGGCCTAGAAGAGAAGTGCAAACTCAGTTGTCACAAAAGTATCCGAGTCCTTGACGGGAGGCGAAGCTACCGGTCCGACGCCCCGACGCTCCGACCATTGAGCCACCAGTGAGAGAGCTAGGGAGACTAGTGGCGAGTTAGGTCATTACTGCAAGGGGCAGCTATATGGAAAACTGGTGGTGTGGAGATAAACAAAGAGAGATGAAGGCTTACCTACTAACTAGTTCACTCAAAACATTTCCTTTCTTCAATACCCCTCCACACACCTGGGATGTTTGCTTTTTGTGATTGAGTGGAGTCCCTATTTTTAGAACCTCCTGGATGTTGGAAGCAATTTTGTGCTCCCTTTATGAACAAGGTAGTGGAGATGATTTGAATTCCCAATAGACTATAAGCAGCTGCTTTTTTGACCCAACAAGCTGAGCGAGTGTGAATCTATTTTATAGAGCCGTTACGAGTTCGTATCTACTTTGTTACTCTTGCAGGAAAGTGTACGTTTACGTTGCTTAAGCGGGATGTCTCGTCAAACACCATTCCAAACCACATTGTAGTTTGGTCGCCGAGGACATGACTGAATAAATCATTTGGCATCCATCTCTCTTGGGCACGATATCTTTTTAACTTTCATTCTGTCACTTGTTCAAACAAGTTAGCTTCATTTTAACACGAACCTCTGCTGGGGTCCATATTCATTCACGAGCACGTGTTGGTTCAGTGAGGTGCGAAAACGTTCTTCAGTCGGACCTCTGCTATTTTGAGTAAAACTCTTCAAAGGATGGACGAAGAATATTTGTAGCTTAGTATCACCTGGTTGTCTTTGGCGTTGTGTGGATGTGGAAAAGTCGTTAGAAATATTCGCGACGTCACGTGATAACGGAAAAATCACGCCACGAGGCCGTTCAGCGTTGCATACTGCGTCACGACTCACTGTCCTGTCTAAAACGAAGAGAACCAAACAGCTTTTCATGGTTTCAGTGTATCGATGAGCTAATATTATAATTAATTGCGAAGTGAAAAGCCACTTTACGTAAACAGGACTAAGCTACAATCTTGCTGAACTTAAGTATTTTTCCATCGTTACATTACAGTTTCCAAAATCGTTATTGATCTTAAGCTTAAGTTCTCAGGGTAGGGAAAGTGCTACAACCTCGATACTTGAAGATGCATCTGACTAACTAGAGAACAATTGCATTTGGGAAATTCAACGGCCTACGCCATTTTGTTACAATTATAGACTCAATTTGTTTTACTTTAATTTTGTAAAGATTGGGCGCTGTGCCATTTGTTCAGTGCTGTGGTAGACAGTGATACAAGTTACTGCAGCTTAAGATTGCAGATTAATTGAGTAAGGATTCTTAGGTAAGATCTACAGTATTCGATTTGTGAATAAAATAGAAAAACTGTGGTGCTGTGTTGATTTGTGGATATACACTTAAGAGTACAGTCGAGCCTCCACTAACGGCCAACTCCCTACGCAACGCGGGCCTCTTTGTTTGGTCCGGGCGGACTATATCCATACACTAATTCACTGTTATTTTAACCGCCATACAACGGTCACCTGTCGACAACGGCAAAGGCCACTTAAACGCGTCCCAACTGCCAAAATAACCTCTCGAAAACGGCGAGTTAATCAACGACTGACGAATGATGTGTACAAAACCCCATGCTATATTGTAAAAGGTCACCAGACTTGATCCGTACCGCGCGTCCGCTGGTCTCTGTTTCTGTTTGGTTTCTGTTTTATTGATATATTCTGATTGTGTTAGGTATTCTATACTACAATAAGCATTTTTTAAATATATAAATGTTGCAATTGTACCCGGGCCCCCGGAAAAAAACAGCTGTCATATCACCCTACCTGCCCTTAGTGGGGCCGTTGTGGAGAGGTTCGACTGTAGAATGCGAAATTCAGACGTGGAGAGCTTTTAAAAAAATTTTAAAAAAGTGAAGCCTTGGAGCCGACTGGCTCATAGCTGCCGGAGCTTATCCGGGTTTCTGTAGCATGAAGCCGCTAGGAGTATTTTTACTCCCCCTGGACGGGATGCTAGTTCATCGCAGGTCACTCCCCAGCAATTTGTTAGGTTTCCCCAACAATTCGCTGATACCCATTTCTACTCCTGGGTGGAGAGAGGCACTGTGAGAGTTAAGTATGTTGCCCAAGACCACAACTCAGTGTCCCCAGCCAGGACTCGAACCCGGACTGCTCTATGCACCCTTGCATAATTAGTTTTAAAGTCTTATGTAATATGCTAAGTAAGTCATCAGAGGGGATCGGTGATCAATATTGAATAGTGCATTTGTTGTGAAGTTTGCGTGTCCTTGCGTTTCGAGAAACCATAGTTTTCATTTCAAATCCACAAAGACAGATCTTTCATGAATAGTTAACAAGTATCAGCCTGTGATATCTTCCCAGTCTCGAGGTTCCTCACATCATTGGTTCATTGTTTCAAAACATACGCGTCGATATTCCCGGCTAAAATTGCTGTATACAGCCTTGGTCATGAGGAGGAATATGCGTGCCTTAGCTGTCATAATAAGCTGCATAACTCTTACGATCATAGTCAACTTGCTCGTGTTTTGCTCGTTGCCAGCTGTTCCAGATCACGTCAGTGAAGGTATCTTAAACTGATTTCACTTACCGTTACCATATGCTAAGCAAACTTAACATTGTGTTGTCCTTTCTGCTCGGAATAGATACTAATAATGGTCACACTTATTTAAATATTATTATTCGGCATTATTCTTTCTCAGTCTTTTCCCTTCCTTTCCTTTAAGAAGAAAACTTATCACCGAATGAAAGAGACGGCAGACGCCATTGAGACAAATAACTTGACTTTTGCAGAGATTTATGCTAAGCGGTGAAACTGACTGGTTCAATATTTCACCATTTCAGTCAATTCATCTTTCTCATTGAAAACTATTCCGACAGTAAAACCGCAAAAAATAGAAACCTCCCCATAATGTAAATGAAATTTAAAGTATCAGTCAGACGGTAATTCATCCATTACAAGCTAAGAACCTCATTCAGTGGATCTCACGATGCTAAAAAGTCTTGTTTAAATTAATTTCAAATGAAGAGAGTCAAAGTCAAGTCGACTGAACTTGATATACTGGAAATAATTCTTTTCACGAATAACTTTTAAAACAATATCATCTTAATTTAAGAAAACAACTTGCAAGAAGCGCCCGCTAAAGCCAAACTTCTATCTGTCAATTACTGGTATATTATGAGATAGAAATTTATAATTTAAATAAAATTGTTCCTATCGTGTTCCTTAAGTTGCCAGTGGAAACTTCGTCTTAAAAAAAACAAACAAACAAATATTGGGCCGAGAATGAAGTTTGTTAAAAAGCAAGAAAATTTCTAAGGGTAACTATTCGTGACAAACACCTCATAAACCGACATGAATTTATTTATTGAAATTTCAAACACTATGCAAATCTATGCAGGTCATAGAACTTTGTATTTTTGTAGGAAATCGAGAACATGTTCAGTGTTTCTCGCGAGTTTTAGTATAAATCTATTAGCCTACTATCACGAATGCCGTTCTCTGATAAGCTACAGTACTCACTGTTTATTCTGTTGTAGATAGTGAGTAGCGTAGCAGTGCGCGCTTGGTATTTAAACGCGCTGGCGGCCCCTTAATGCGTTTTTGAAGTGTCTGTGAAGAGGATTTAAATAAAGTTTTGAACGAGTAGTAGATTTATACTAAAACAATTACATTATTCGCTCGAGATTTCTATGCGTGATAGTTGACGAGGGCTGCGCCCTCGTCAACTGTCACGCGATGGAAATCTCGAGCTCATAATCTAATTAACAAATAGATTATGAGCTCGAGATTTCTACGAGGTGAATGAATGAGGTTGGCATTTTCGAAGTGTCTGTGAAGAGGATTTAGATAAAGTTTTGAACAACTAGTATATTTATACTAAAACAATTAGATTATTCGCTCTCGATTTCTCTGATGTCACGCGATAGAAATCTCGAGCTCATAATCTAATTAGAAACACGAGAGGAAGTTTGGGAGAACGAGAAATGTTATGGGAACACGAGCTGACAGGCGAGTGTTTTCACAGCTTTTTCGAATTGCATGCATTAGCTACATTACTAGAACTCGAAGGAAGCACAGATAATGTTGTATCTATTTCTGAACTGGCAGGTGTGTAGCAGAAGACTCGCGAATTACGCGTTTTAAGATTGTAAACTATTGTAGCTATTGTAGTTGCTTTCCTTTTTTAACGAGTTCCTACACCAATTAAAAAACTATTTTTGATTGTCTTTTACTGTGATCAAGCTTATGACGGAGATTCACAACAGGGCAAAAATCTTCAGACGTTATGAAAACAGGCGACTAACGGGCAACTCCGCACGCAAAACGAATAACACTAAGAATAACAAATAACACTTAAGAACAACGAATAACACTTTAAAATAACGAGTAGCACTTAAGAATAACGAATTCAGAATAACGAATGACACTTAAGAATAACGAATAACCTTTAAGAATAAAGAATCTTTTGTTGTATTCTTGGGCAAGGCACTTCACTCTCACAATGTCACCCTTCTCACAGGTGTACCAGTAGGTTTCTGCGGTGTAAGGCTTTGGTATCCCGCCGAACGACATGACACCCGTCTAGAGTGGACTGGCACAATTAGTCGCCCCATGCCACAAGATACTAAAGGTAAGTTAAGATATTTTTTATTGACGGACTTATTGGTGTTTTAAATCTCCGTTTGTCTTTAACAGACATGACCCTTAATAAATTGCCGTTGTGAACAGTTTCTGTACTCCATATATATATTTTCGAGCTTGAGTTTCAACTTATCATATTCAATCCATACCAGCCATAGTTATCTTCATAGCTTTACATTACAATGCATTTTATGCTATCGTATGACATTATTTTCCCGCTGCGTTGTGAGCTTACGTAAACGCCACGCTACTTCACTTACTCGCGTTCATACCAAATTTACTTAAATTGTGCGAAAAAAAGTTGTAATACAGCTATAAAGGTTTTTGTTTTGCCAGCGGAACCCTTGTCAAGTCCTGTTCTCTTGGATAACAATCCTTACGAGGCTGAGGTGAGTGTTTATTTTAACATAGAATCCTAATTCTACTGTTACTTACATTTTAATACGATTGTGCTATTGGCTTACGAGGTCAAGAAACATTAGCCTGCGAAGCTAGCGGAATTTCACGCATAAGTGCTTTGTCCAGCGTAACAGCAGACGCTAAGGCGAGGTTCTACTTAATCGATGGGATTTCGTTAGAAACTCTAAAACAGAGTGCTTTCGCACGACATCCCACCAGCCACGAAGGCAAAACAGAGCCATCCTCAGAGATCTAGGAGTATTCAGTAGAGGGAAAGTTTAAACCATTGAATTAGTAAAAAAAAGTCAAGAACAGTCTACTGTTCCTCGCAAATGTTATTGAATTATTTTACAGCCACTTCGAGCTTTTTTTCTCAAATGCTAACTGTCCCCGGGATATCCGAGGATCTAAAATCTTCTGTCCGAGGTCAGGTCTGTAAAGTTAGAAATTTATTGATATTGTATTCAACAATTAACTGTGGAAACTAAACAACACTACTAACGCTATTCAAATAAACTCATATGGAGAAAGATCACAAGCTAGTCCTTAGTCCTTTTCGATAGATATCAGCAATAGAGCCCTGGGTACAGTGCTGTAGAAATCGCATGATTTTTTACTGTCATTTTGAAGGGAGATGACGCGTCTTATTACAGAGGAGATGATGGTAAAAGAGACTTGGAACAGAAGCAGCGTCTGAGGCAGTTTTGCGGAGGAAGAAAAAAGAAAACACCAAATAACGAGACTTTAGGACACCTTTACGTTTTTGAAAAACACAAAGTGATCTTCTGTCTGGTACCAAAGGTAGCAAGCAGGAAATGGATGTCGCTCCTCGGAAAATACCGCTTATCTCAGGGTTATCATTCTCCGTACGGTCCAACCGTGGAACAGTTTCCACAGGAAAAAGCACAGAAAATGCTTCAAACTTTCTACAAGTTTATGCTTGTGAGAGAACCTTTCGAGCGGCTTTTGTCAGCGTACAAAGATAAATATTTACATCCAAGAGCCGCTGATAAAGATCCATTCATTACAGTGTTTGGAAGAAAGATCATCCGAAACTTTAGACCCAACGCCACCCAGGAGGCACTGCAGGGCGGGTATGGTGTGAGGTTCCCTGAATTCATAGAGTACATTATAAATGGGGGCGCGCAAGAGGACTGGCACTGGGCAAATTATGAAGACGTCTGCGGGTTTTGCGATATCAAGTACAACTATGTAGGGCACTATGAGACTCTACAAGAAGACGCTAAGTATGTTCTTGAGCGAGCCAATTTAACACAGTTGAAATTCCCATCGTTTCGTTCATCAAGAACTAAAAATGAACTAATAAATTACTACGCACACATACCAAAAGTTTGGATCAAACGTCTGGGGATTGTGTATCAAAGCAGTTTTAAAATATTTGGCTACCCTTTTCCCGGACCCTTAGAGAACTTACTAGGTTCATCCTTATAAGTTGTTATTTAAATAAAACTTCAGTTCATATATTTCTAGGAATTTGTTGTTATCTGGCACGATTAACTAATTTTACAATGTTCTTGTAGCCATATACGTCAAAAATAGTGAAACAATCTTGAAAAGACACATACTTTCAGTGAGGCGAGCCTTACAAAAGAGTGTAAAATAATAAAATAACACCAAAACTAAAGAAACCACTCTTTCCAATCACAAAAACCGCAGTGAAACAATCAAAACTTCATGCAAGTACATATCGCTGACGCGAAACCCGGGAAAACGCGTGGGCCGACCTGCACTGTTTTGAAGGGTTTTACTTCCGATTGGATGATAAAGTGGCGCGAGTTTTTTTAAGCCAATCACAGGTCAACGTAGTAATTAGCCTGCGAGCAGGCTCTTATTGGCTCTCATCAAAAGCATGGAAGGGACGGACCATTAGAGAAGTGATGGGGGAGGGGGGTGGGAGAAAAAAAACATGGAAGGTTGGCAGACTGAAAAAAAAGTTCGTGCAAAGGAGAAGTGAAGAAAAAAAATTCTTGCAGAGTCGATTGCACTGTCGGGCTTACGAACTTTACTCGCCTAAAGGGCACCTTGGCAGCCACTTTATACTGCAGTTTTAATTTGAATTCTTGGTCCTGGTGTAATCCCCATTTACCTGGTTTTCTCTACAATTAGGAAAACGGACATTTTTCTATTTCAAGGCTGATAAAATACATTTTGTGCGCAGCAAAACTACGAGCTATAAACAACCATCCTGCTTGATTAGTTTCCGATGAAGCAAGCACAGACCGTGTTTTGAAAGACTCGATATATAGGAGTGATTTCACAACTGACAACTCTCAACTTTTGACAGAGTAAACGACGCATTATCATTCAAGTCCAATCGATACATTAAATTTATCGGCTTAAAATCGTGGAAAACGCACCAAAACGCTTCAATTTTGCCAAATTTTCTGGGTGGCATACCCCCAGACTCCCCCAGCAGAATAGGTCCTTTGGCCCCACATTTGTTACTAGACGGCCACTTAGAGAATCCTAGCTAAAACCTTGATTCACTGCATGCCAAGAATGAGTTTTATTACAAGGGGAATGAAAAAATAAAATCAATTTTTCTCTAGACATCAAACAAAAAGTGTAACGCAGCTCCATCACTTAGGCAATAGCCGCTTAAATGTGTCTGATACCTTCAGTATGTTTCCCCTGCGGAGTATAATTTTAACAGTAAAGCAAAACGACTGTGTGAAAGATAAAAAAAAAATATTTGTTTGAAGCATTTTGCAGGCAATCAGATTGTATAGCGAGTGTCAAGATTAAGATTGCAGGGCACTTGACCCCGAAAAAAAACCCTGCAGAGGCACTAAACGAAAAAAATCCTGCAAGCTGAAAAAGTCCCACCCCCCATCACTTTTCTAGTGGTCGGTCCCTAACCTCTTTTGCTCTCGTACATTCTCGTCCCCAGAGGCCGCGCTCCTCTCATACACGGTCATACTGCCGCGAAGCTGCGAGAGACTAGTCAGCAAGTAAAGCCTGCCCCTCACTGACTCCCTTCGCTCACCTAAAAAAGTCTAACAAAGCGGTCATAGATGTTGCAATCAGAGATGCCAACCTGTGGAAGATTATTGAACACGATACAGAAAACACATTTTCCCTCCCATCCTTTTTGCTTAAAAGTTGATCCAGACACACCAAATACAACAGCTACATAGTTCTCTTTCCCAAATAGTGTACATTTGTTTATAGTATAATCATAAAGCTATTAATTATATTAGAGCTATAATTTCTAGTACTCTTTTCCAAACAGTGTACCTTTATTTATAGCATAATCATAAACCCAATTTAATTATATTAGAGCTAATAATTTCTGATGTTGTGTACAGGCTAGATTGATTTCCTAATGAAGAATTACATGGTTAATAAAAAGTCAGTTGCATTAAGAAACCAGTCACACTAGTCCTACTAGTGTCCGTGACTTCCAAGATACAAAATAGCCAACAGTAGCAGGATGGGAATTTCTCTTTTTCCAGCTATTATGTAATCCATTCATTGTTTCCTTTGTTCCAATCAAATCACACAAAAAAAATCACTTCACATTAAAATGAGCAAAATTTTAATGGAAAAATAACCAGTAGATCAATAATTGATCTGAATTACATGTATTTACGATTATGGCTCCTAGCCAAATATAATTTCAAAGGTATATGTGAATTCAAAAAATGTGATATAGTCACGCCCATGATAACAAATTGATCAGTCTGAAAAATTATTCTTTTTAACTGCTTTCGCCCAATCCCATATACAGTGCTGCTTTACAGTGCTATGCAGCTTACCATTGCCACCTCAGAACGTTTTTGATTAGTTTGACAACTTTTCGACAACTTCTGACATTCAATGGCTTCCATTCAAAATGGTTGATCAAACTGTGACGACTTGCCACCGATTCAATTGTTCACAGATTGAGACTTTTGAAATTCCCACACAAATGAATGGTGAATTTGACTGTCTATTATTTAATATCTCCACTCTGTACAGTCCCCACGATTTGATAGGCTGGTTCAAATAGAAGCCAGCAAAAGGTTGTCAAAAAGATCTTAAAATTTAATCAAACTTTTGCAAGAGGCAATGGTACAGTGTTTAGCATTGTAAGCAACTGCATATCATACAAATACTGTTATTAAGCCTTATTCTCCTAAAACATACACACTAACATCTTAAACATGACTTTTACCATAGATCAAGGGCCTGAAATGAGAGCACTTTAAATTTGAATGTTGAAACATAATAATATAATTGGTTTTGTATTGCTATGCTACATGATTGTTTAAAAAGACCAGCACCACTTTTTCATCCAATCAGAAGGGATACCAAAACCAACTGTTACGCACTCACATGCATTCCCCCATGCTTTGCATCAGGTATATGCATTTACTTTATGTTTTAATTGGTTCATTGGATTGTCTATATGTTTGGTGATTGGCCAGAGTGATAACTTTAGTTTTGGTTTTGAGACACTCAAATGAAAACCTCTACGCTCTTGTATGTGGAAAAAGGAAAGGTTTGGCATGCATTCACTTGGCTCGTGATTTTACTAGAACTTTAACATCTCCACATGTCAAGGTACTTTTAATGAGAACTTCAGGCGGGATCTTTGTATCTGGAGCAGCTTCCAAACGATATTTCTTCAACATTCGTGCCAACAACAGCTTCATTTCCACCTGAACAAACCGCATACCAATGCAGTTGTGGGGTCCGTGACCAAACGGCATGTAAGTGTAGGGATCGCGAGACTGTTTAGCTGCAGCTGAAAAACGCTCTGGGTCGAATTTTTCCGGGTCAGGATAAATGGACGGGTCATGATGAATGCTGTATGCTGGTATTACAGCCATTATACCCTCTTGTATTTTCACTCCTTTGATGATGCATTCTTTTGTACATGAACGAGCCAGAATAAACCCTAGAAAACAAAAGCAAGTAAAGGAAAATTGTGAATCATGAAAGCTCCCTCAAGCGGTTTCTTGAAACATATTTAATACTGTGAAGTATATATGAAATAATTCATATTTGAACTGCGGTAGTAGATGAAAGTGAAGTATGATCATCGCAGTAAATTTTCCAATTTAAGCAACTGGAAGAAGAAGCCTGAAAAAAAAATCAGGGCTTCAACGGGATTCGAACCCGTGACCTCCGCGATACCGGTGCGAT
>Ga0126339_10002682_pt1 | contig 12800 bp, 10 predicted proteins | sample OrbTmetagenome_2_FD_92532 | JGI IMG/M metagenome (GOLD analysis project Ga0126339, IMG submission 92532) | Coral microbial communities from Petempiche,Puerto Morelos, Mexico - Orbicella T R C metagenome | ecosystem: Host-associated > Invertebrates > Cnidaria > Coral | place: Petempiche,Puerto... | reverse complement strand
TTTGAGCCACTGGTTGGTTTTGTGGTGGTCAACATCTGCCTCCTTTATTCTCTTTGGGTATCTTCCATGTAGGGCTTTGTTCTCCCACTGCTTTGTTAATTTTTCTTGGGTCTTATTTCGTGCTTATTATTATTATTATTATTATTATTATTATTGTTATTATTATTACTATCATTTGTTCTCTCACTTTTGATATATCTACTCTCTATGCAGTTGTCTAAAAGTTTGTTGGCTACTTGTGATGCATAACCGCTGACCAAGTATTCCCTATTTTTTTCCTCCAAAGCCAGTAAACCGTTTTAGACTCATGCTTGTGATGGTATACATAAATAATGCAGCTTCTCTCAACGTTAACGTTGACCGTATTACCTAGGAAGACGAGCTATTCGTTTCGAATGGATAATGAGCCTTAAATGTATTATGGGCCTGGATAATTAAGTAAAATGAGACGCATTAAAGGTCACACGAACTTAACAATTCTACGGACTGGAAGAAGCATTAAACAGACGCATTATACATTTCTGAGAGGTGTGCTTTTTCTTGGTAAATACGGCGTTATCAAGCAAGTAATAGTCTCTCTCAATAGAGCTTTTCTCGTCTTCACACGAGTTTTATACATATGCTATGTATATCTGCTACTACTACTACTACGACGACGACGAATTAATTAATTAAGAATAACAATAATAATAATAATTATAACAATAATAATAATAATAATAATAATAATAACAATAATAATAATAATTGCGTTCGACAGAACGCAGTTCTAATCGCGTAATAAATAAAAACTCGAGACCTGTGTATGTATCTGTCTATCGGGGGAGACCAATTTGCCCACCTTCCCCCCCAAAAAAAAATCTTCAGGGGCGAATGACGTCATCTCTTTGTTCATATATGTGCTTTCTTTCGAGTGTTGCGCAATATTATGGACTTTCGAGTGTCGAAGCAGCTTATTGTAGACTAGCGGATACTGAAGTTGGCTATTTTTTAATTCGAAGTCAGTGTTAATGGCATTTGAAAACCTTGCAGACATGTCTTCACGAAATGTATAAGACTTTTCGAGGCAGCTTATTGAAGACTGTAGCGGATAAGTTATTATTTAACGTTCGAAGTCAGTGTTAATGGCATTTAAAAACCTTGCGGACATGTCTTCACGAAATGTGCACGACTTTTCGTACGAACAGAAAGCTTTAGTTTGGCTGCGTGTTGTGTACCCTCTTCTCTTCGACGAAAACCAACGCTGCTTTCTGCTGAATAAATCAAAGGAGGAAATGTGTAGTTTCACTTCTCGTTTTATTATTATTTTATATTTTTTTATATTTTTTTTTCATTTTTTTTATTCACTTCCTCGCATGAAATTAAATAGATCCATCTCCTCCTCAAAAGACCCAACAATAACATCGCAATATGTAAGCGAGAGGCTTCTACAACTCTTGATTTCACTCAAAATTTTTCCATTGACCTCATGCCAATTTAGGCTGATTTAGGTGTTTGTAACCTGTCAATTTTTTTTCTTTTTTTGCGCTTTTATAAACGAGAGTACAAACTGGGATCAAAGACCAGGCATAAGCGGTCCCTTGCCAGAGCTCTCGTCAGCCTGAAATAGCTTAATTGTCTATTGCGATATGACGCAGACATACAACCAGAAAGAGCAATGACGACCACAGTTAACGTCATTGCACCTGAACATGTCACCACGTGCGTATTTTAGACGTAAACACACTCTTACAACTTGCCTTGCTTATGATTGTGCTCAATTTACATGGCACGGCCTCTCGTAATAGATGTGAATACCGATCGACGCTTTACGTCTAAAATGCAGGTGTTCTGGATCGTGAAGCCTCAACGTCATAAGAAACATAATTTTAATTTTAATATTTTTTCACGGCGTGGGTTAATTTGTTTTCTACCGCTGTTAAAAAAAATAGTTCGCGGAAAAAGTAGCGAAAGTTATGCATTGCTTCAATAAAACGATAAAATAAGTTTCCTTCTAGAAAATTACACATTGATTATTGTGAACCATTAAAGCTGGCTTCTATCTTAATTCGACTTTTATCTAAAGTCGACGTTTGTTTCTCCGATTTTTTTTTGTTCACTAGTTTTCAGGGATCCATGAATTTTCTTTTTTATTTCAAGGATGGCTTAAAGTCCTTTGTGCACATTATGATAAATATTCATGTACCGTTGAAACAGGTTATTTCAAACCAGCACATAGGCATAAACTAGATAAGCAGGTGTAAATGAGATGTTGATAACTGAGCGTGGCCTTTTGTCAGAAGAATACCTTTAATGCTCATGCTTAATGCGCCAGTAAAAACCAATCTTTATTACTATCAACCAGACAGAATATTTCTCATAAGTTCTGGCAAGAGACCATGATCATTTTCTTTTGCTTCTGGTTTATCACTACTCTTCCGGCTGTTATTGTTAATTATATAGTAATTTTAGGAATATCTTTCTTGTGGACTTGTCGATGTAAAGAAACATTACCTTCCTTGAATCACTTCATAAGAATTTTGCTAATTAAATATGAAACTGAAAAACACATATATTTCAAATCGGATAAAAAGAATTTGTTTAAAGAAAAATGGAAGATTTTTGAGGAAACATTTTGAACTAATAATTAAAGTCGTACAACGCTATTATTAAGGAAAATCGTTAAGTTAAATAAGTTTGTGGAAAAGAATTGACAATATCTATTTTCTTTATTAATTCAATATGGTGTCATTGTTAACTTCTGTAAACCAAACTTAATTCATTCTTCTGTAACTTAATTGTTAAAAAAAGAATTGTAATTGTTGTAATTATGGTAACAAATAAATAATTATAATAATAGTAAAAAAAAAAGCCTCAGAAAAAGTGAAACTTAATAGTACGTGCTGAAACGATTATTGTGGGTTTTGGTGAAGTCTGAGACGTATGTTAATCATGGCAATCCACCCTTAGGAAGGAAAAAGCGCAGGAAAGGACAGCAGAAATTAGTCGTAAGCAGTTTTTTTGAGACATGTTTCATATAGAAAAACATATATACACATGAGCGACGTAATTATCCTGATAGCTGCTAGGCAACGTAGCTAGCACTGGATCGACAGGAGTAGCTCGACACTGAAGCGATCGGGAGCGAAGGAGCGCCTTTACTTAAGATCTAAAAGATTTGTGAGGGAAAAAAACATATAGAAACAAAACTAAAATTCTCCACTTTGATGCTATATACGCCACCCCACGATATCAACTCTCCAGAACGAAAGTTTCACTTTCACATGAAGTCTTTTCTCTCTAGATTCTCTTTTTTTAGCGTAGTACCAGATGGTGAATTGGGGTAAATACCCAGGCTAGGCAGTCCAACACCGAGAATACGAATATGGCCTAACCGGATAATTTCGTTGGAAAACTTCTTCAGCTTTATCGAATAAACATTTGGCATATCACCTCGTACGTAAATTTTCATTCACTTCCGACTAGATTTGCACGAAAAGAAATGTTTCTTCAACATTGAATGTGAAGAATTTAATATCAAAACAACCGTACTAAGAAAACTCCTACATTTTTGCTTTGATTTTCCAGACTAGGCTGAGCTTCAAGGGTTTATTCAACTCTGTGACGTGGTTATCAATCAGAGCAGAAGCTCTTCAACGCTCAACAATCAATATACGTTAAGCCACACACCCGCGGCGAGCTGAAAGCCTACCAAACGGTTCGTCTCAGACCAGAAGGACTTTCATTTACAAGTCCTGTTGCTACCAGACTAAAGTTTCTTCTTTGGACGTTACGCAGGTTAGATTTGTCTCTTTGTTTTCTCTTGTTACCTTTTGTTACTAAGCGAGCTACCTACCTGAATCACTAAGTTGTATGCACCTTTCGTCTTTGAAAGTAAGTAGTCGTTGTTTCTTACACTGGTAAGTCCTTCTTCGCGCTTTTTTCGGAGTACTGAAGTATTTTCACATTCGTTTTTCGATGAAGATTTTGCAATGCCCTAGTTTTCAAGCTCAAGCACATCTAAAAAATAATCTTTATTCATTTTGTTTTTGTCCCTGACGGTTTCCACGCCTCGAGATGAATAGTAATATATGCTGTGTTTCGCACATGACTTTGTTCGTAAGTATTTGCATTAAGAAGCAATATTGTAATTAGTTTGAAGCATACATGTGTCGTCTCTGTCCGCCGTGTTGTTTGTCCGTGCTCAAATTTGCATCAAGCTGCTCTATCTGTCGTTCATTTTCAATTTAACCGCCTCGCACTGAATTTCACCTTCACCTTCCTGCATCAGGTTTGGAGTAAGTCGACGACTCTTAACTAATGATAGTTTAGGCTTCTCTCATGTTGAGTAGTTCTGTGAGTGCTTTTTGTTAGTGGTTCATGCATTGATTATCACGTATCGCACTGGCGAGTTTGTCGTTGTTTGATTGAAAGATAAATAAAGAAACTATCAAGAGAAAATGAGGGACAGTCTGTCCCCTCATTTCCTCTTGGAAACTACTCAACTCATGGTTTGTCGCGTAGGTAGGTTTGACAATTTGTAAAAACCAAACGTAAAATTCAACGCAACATGCGGATTTCATGGCCAGGAAGTTTGTGAGGATTTCAAGCGAAAATGTCCAAGACTTTACTCGATATTTTTGAAGTAAAAAGGTTGACAGAAGAACTGTGGCTAACCAAATAGCTACTAGCCAATAAAATGTAGCAACAGGAGCGTTACGAGCATATTAAATAATTATATTTACCACGTGCGCACGTGCGTACCCTCACAAATCTGAAAAAAGAATATTTAATTTATATCTTTGGCGAAAAGCGTCTTTAATAATGAGGTCGGTTGGTTATAGACAAAGTTCGTACTAAATGCACGAAGACATGGCGAATATGAAAGACGCTACTCTGTTCAGTTTCGTAGTTTGACAGTCAATCAATCAATCAGTCACTCAATCGATCAGTCAATCAAACGTTAATTAAAGAGCGTAGCACATAATAGTTTGTAAAACTAATGAACCTGTGGCCTCGTTAATAACAATCTAACTCAACGATTGCACTTTACGCTGCTATTAGTCATCACTACGACGATAACAAAATAATAAAATGAATAAATAAATAAATACATACATACATAAATAAAATAGATTAAAACACACCTACTAAGATTTCAGAAAAGTGACACGTTTAAGAAGAGGCAGTTTTGGCGGGAACTGATCACGGACACTGTTTTTAACTACTTGATGGCGGGCACGGGTTTAGCGAAATGAAAACTGTTTGGAAAAAATGTCTGAAATGTGAAGTAGGAACAAGGTTGTGTCAGTTATGTATACAAAAAAGATAAATCGCTGATTCAAATATGTTTTCAATATCACAAGAGGGAAAACACAGGATTAAAAGGCAAGGATAATAAGTTTAGGAAATAAGCCTTATTTACGATAACCGCCATGTTTGTTTGTACGTTATAATGCAAATCAGGCACGTGATTTCTGAGGGGGGCAAACCACCTAAAATCGGCAAATTTCAGCCGGTTTCTTATCATGTCTGATAATTTTTTTTCATAACCATGCTTTGGTTTCAGTATTGGGGTGAAAATATTCCAAGTTTTACAGAATTTCGGCGCTTTTATAAAAGGAAAACGGCTCGCGTAGTTAATAAGTCAAGTTATCGAGAAACTTTTTCAAACTTAAATTAATAATAAAATCATTATTCCATAACTTGGCTCCCAAATGTGATTTTGGTGCAGATACTTATCCATTTAGGCGAGCCGATTTTCAGAAAAATGAGAACCAGTTCAATGTTTGCCCCCTGACGTACGACGTGGCTAATTTGCATTATAATACAAAAACTATCATGGCGGCTATCGTGAATATGGGCTATAAGGGAGAAAGGGTGTAGAGAAAATTCCTTTTGATAAAAAATCTCAACTTAAAAACCCTTTGACCCCCAAGGACGTATATCCCCGTCCTCAGTGGTCGTGCTCCTTGTACCACTTGTGACGTCATCAATTGAAGTGTCAGCAGATATTCTTGTTAAGCAGATAGTAGAGCTAGGATAGATCTATCCGCACACCAACGGTTTTGGATATCGACGGCGTTCTGACGTAGCAAATTGAAAAATAACGTAATCAGTTTTGGTGCAAAAATGGTGGTAAAACGGCCCGTTATACCTATAATTGATCAAGGTCCCATTTCTAGGCTTTGCTCATGATTAACACCCAACGTTTTACGGCAGCCAGAGAGAATATGCATTGCAAAAGGTAGCCAGAGTAAAAGGGTCAAGCAAAAGGAAAGGAAAGGGGGCAAGAAAAAAATTTGGAACGGGTTATGCGCATACATCAAATTGAAATATTGCTCATTTTTGTGCCTAATCTTTAGGAAATATATCTTTCTGTTAAAAAAAAAAAAAAGCTTTTTTTTTTCAGCAAAACCTAGGCCCATTTAGCGTCATGTAGCCAAAAAACTGATTTAACGATTAAACACTGCATTTTTGGGTGAAAATTTCGTAGTCAAGGGGTTAACAACCATCATATATAGGTCGGCCTCTCTCTCAACTTCATTTTGTTCCCTACGTTTTTGACTATTGAATATATTTAGGCGCAGAATGTAGCGCCGGGTCATTTGAAGAATGATCCTATTTTCTTTCCCAACCCGATTAGGTAAACGTCTATTTAAAATCTCGTCTATTTTCAGTTCACGCGTAATTTTGAGCAAATTGATCGTAGGTTGACTAAACATGAGCTGCATATTTTGTTGAGTATGTTATGCTGCATTATGTTGCCACAACAATCCAACACCTGTTCAAACGTTTGACTATCAGATTATTTGAACCAAAAGAATCCATAGTCTGAGATGTGTGATGATGGCCAGTATTTCTTGGCTGGGATGTGGTATCAAGTACTTTCTGTTATTACTTGCTGTTACTGGTTTATCAATCCTCCCACCTGTCTGGTGTCAATATTGCAACCAAAACAAAGCTGGTAAGTTATAATATTAGCAATATATTGAAATGGACTAAATAACAATATACATGTCTAAAAGGTGAATATTGGGCGGGGGTTGCAAAATAGTAAATTTTAGAACATGGTTTATTTGAATAGTGATGATTGATACAGCTATAATTTCAACGCCTCCAAGACGCGTTATTACTAAGGGAAGATTAAACAAAGACACAGATGGCGATTGTTTTAAAAGGAAAAACAGAATTATAGTAAGAAATGAAAGTTAGAGAGAGGAAAAAAACTATGCTCCGTAAAAGTTGGCCGTTTTAAGCACTTACAATTTTGGATGTTTTGAACATCATGGTATTAAGCGCTTAATGACTGGCCCCACTGAAGGGAAACAGTGAGTTTTGTTTCCCCGAGACCCTCAATGTTCTCCAAGGCGAAACCGAGGGGACCATTGAGGTCGAGGGGAGACAAAACTCACCGTTTCCCGAGGGGCCAGTCATTAAGTGTTTTGTTATACCTCCCAACTCAAAAATAGAACAAAAAAATGCGAAAAATTTATTTGCTTGACGCCTGCGGTGGCTGTGCCTGTAGTACGAGCGGCAGTCAAACCGAGCTGTCCTACCGAAACGACACGACAACAGTCTTTTTTTCGCAGCTAACAAAAATAAAGACAATACTTAAGTTGCTTTTCGTTCTTCTAATGCTTAACTGTAGAATTCTGGTTTTGATTTGGCGAGGAACAACGATCAAAGAGCGAGTTGCCGAACGCGGGCGACCCATTTTTGGCACCAAATTAAAAGCTTGAAGACACAAAATGTTCAAATTTGGCTAATCTGATATGTTTTTGCCGAATTATAAATCCCTTTTCTTCAACAATGAATGCCTTCTCTAGTGAGAAAAGTTGCCCAACTTCAATGGCTTTTTGACATCAGGCCGACTCGCACACAAATTTGCCGCCGTTACAGGGTGCACGACCTGATCACGTGCGAGTCGAAAGTTCAAGTTGTTGTTTCCCAAGGGAGTTAGTGAGTTTTTTTCACCCTAGGGAGTTGGTGAGTTTTGACCCACGGCATTTGACACGTCCTCCTCCAATCGGAAAACGCATTTGAGTTGGGAGGTATAACAAAAATCTTTGATCTCTAGCAGATTGACTTGTGTATCGAATTCGTGCATCTATCAAATCCTGTCTTTTGGTCTCTTTTGTTTCTTTTTTTTTCCTTGGAATCAGATGAGCCTCGCATTGAAATAACTTCGCCATCCAACATTCTAGCTGTTGGTGCAGCCGTTAATTTGACTTGCACTGCTTGGCAAGCTGATAGCCACAAGAGTGAAAACGCAAAACCATATTTGATTGAATGGTTTGGTCCACAAGATGAACGATTCGGGGATAAATGTAAAGCTGGATCGCCACGAGCTGCACGTATGAGCTGCACAGTTACAGTCAGTGCCCTGACGAACAAGACATTTGGTAGCTACACTTGCAGAGCGAGGACTTATAATGAACACTGCACCACGAAAATAATTGATCTTCATGGTAAGTAAAGAAAACAAATGAAATGATTGTGATTTCCTAGCGTCGATCAGAAAGGAAGCTTCACTCTAATTTGCTTTAAAAAAATAAAATAAAAATATATCAGCTAAACGTGGACGGCTTCATAGCAGGATAGGTTAAATTGAAGTCTACGCTTATTTTTACACTCAAGCATTTGGTGGAGGACACACTCCCCCCCCCCTTAATAGTAGGGGGGGTTGACGTGTCCGCATGTGCATGTACAGTTCATTGTTTTTATCGATGTATTTCTTTAACCCAATGCCAACAATGCCAAATAAAAACATATCTCTTGGGCCTAACTGACCAACGTGCACGTGACTCAAAGCTTTTTGGTTCTGTAGCGAAGGTAGAATTTATCCGTAGTCCTGTTAATGTCACCTGCTACGATTTGCAAAGTAAGCGAAAGAGTGTAAGCTATTTATGTCATATTCATATGAAAACAACCTTTTCTTTCTCCTTTTTTTGTATTTACTGTATAAATAGCTGGTGTAAAGAAATCCAGAACGGCACTAAAGGAAGGTGAGGCAATTATTTTTATTGTTATTTTTCGTTACGGTATTTCATGTTTAAGAATTTGGGTGTTTTACTGAAAAGGAATCCCAATAAAATTTTAAAAGGCACCTTACGTAAAATATATGACTAATCATTTGTAGTAAAACTGCTTAAGCAATATTCAGTAAGTAATGAATTCTTATCATTCTGTAGACATCAAAAGCCCAGAGTTTGTCAATGTTCTAGTGAACCAGACTGCTCTTCTCGGCTCCAATGTGACTTTTAATTGCACTGCCACTGGTTATCCCAAACCAACCATCACGTTGTCAAAAGGCAATGATTTAGTCTCACTTCCATACAACCCAACGCCAGAGATCTTAACAGGCGATGGCAATAACAGTTTCGGCCTGTTGGTGATAACAGAGGTCAAGAGCAAAGATTATGGTATATATTATTGTGTTGCGAACAACAGTGCTGGAGTAAAGATTTCAATTGTGGCATTAGGATATAGAGGTATTTCCAGTTATGTTTTTGCAAGCACAGTCAACCAGAGCAAAGCTAGAATTTAGTACAGGATGTGAAATTCAGTGCACTTTTAAGGTTGCTGTAGCAGGCAGACTTTTCCACTGGCGCTCATTTGAAAATGCCCGCGAACAAAGTAAAGAGCGATTTGGAGCATTTCATTGGTAAATGTCCCAAATCTCAAATGTTTCTCGGGGAGCCAAACTTAACCAAAACTGGATATTTCTTTTCTAAGAAACAAGCTAGAAACTACGAACATATTGAGGAAATGTTGATTTTTTATTTATACGAGAATAATCGATTTCACTCTTTTTTTTTATTTACTACGTAAATAGATGACGTCAACAAAGCCAGATCTGCTTCTCACGTTGAAGGAACGGAAGGTCAGGAAATTATTAAGATTATCATTATACTGTTGTTTTTAATAATTATTTCATGTTTAAAACTTTGGGAGTTTTGAAAAAGGACTCCCTTAAAATGAAGGGTACGTTACTTCCAATACGTGTTCGATGATTCATATGAAAGGGATATTAAAGAAACACTGCCTTGACTAATTTTTAAATTACCTATTTCATTTATTTTACTTATTACTGTTATAAGAAACATTGTGTAGGTTTTAACTAATTTATTTTTTCGTATATATATAGTAATATAAGCGCATTGCGTTTTCTCAATGCGCCCAAAAATCTTTATTATTATTATTATTATTATTATTATTATTATTATTGTGAACAATACTTTGTTAAGCATTTTTGCTGTGATGATCTGAAAAAATTGCTCTCCTTGCTTTTCTATGACCAAGAGTGATCGATATACATTTCACCGACATTTAGTGCTAACATTTTAATGTGTTTATACTCATAATCAGTGTCAACAGATTTTAATCAATATCAGCAGATTATCTGCAGGCACTAGAACACTGGTGTAAGTGTAGGAATGCCTTCTTCTAACACTTATTTCTATTTTTCAGGGCCATCAGCAACAAGTAAAAGGAAAAATTTCGAGATCATAGCGATCGCTTTGCCTTTGTCCCTTGCGATTATGTTTTTTGGGGGTGTCAGTGTATATTTGCGATACTTCAGAGGGCGATGTCTTCGTAATCAGGTAGTTTAAAATACGACAGTACATTATTTCTGTCAAATATCTCAGAAGTGACAAAATCAAAGAGATGCTGCACTTAAAAGTGTTTATTTACTAAAGCCAGAAAATTGTCTGTAAGTGTTAGTTACTAGCGTTCGACAAACAAAATATACATAATATAAAGCTTTATCCAGGAAACATGGTAAAATATGTGAAACGTAAAACAACGTAAAGCGACTCGTAAAATATCTAACAGAAAGCTGAGGTGTAAAAACAAGAAAATAGAGGAATTTCGATGTTCTGTTTTCTGATGAGCACGGAATCATCCCAACAAAGGACTGTAGATATGGACAAAATTAGAAAGGAGACATTTTTTTTAAGGAAATTCTGTTTGTCCTGTAATATTTACCCTGAAGCGCTTTTAGTTACCGTATTTTCCTGTGTTAGACATTTTTTCATAAGAGTTCACGTTCCGCGTTTCTCGTCACGTTACACTGAGGGCAAAATAAGGAAGGTTTTTGGTCACTTTCTGGGTTGTTCGACGTGGACGTTTTAGTCTAATAGAATTACACCCCTCGATCAGCAATGTATCCGAGTAGCCCCACCCCTGGGTCCATGTTTTGCGTATTTTCTTACACATTTTCCTTCCGTGAAGACACAGTAGTTTTAAACACTTTTTTTTTATGACACTTTAATTGTGATTCACACTACTTACAAACAATGGTACGTCTACTTACACTATTTACAAAAGTAATACAACTACCTAAGTCCATTACATTACCGACAAAACGTTTTTATACAATTCCATTACTTACGCACTACTTACACTACTTACAATTAATGCAATTACAGGTGCTACTTACAATAATACAATTTGTATAACTTACTCTACAAAACAATACGTTTACTTATTTAACTTACGATACCACTTCTTACACTACTTACAAAATAATATGATTACTGATGCTACTTACATTCATATTAAAGCAATGAACAACAAAATAAAAGATACATTCATATTAAAATAAAAAGTCAATAAAATAAGATGGGCATAATTAATTATATTGGAGTGAGCACCCATTTCTTTTCAAAGAAGTTTTTCTTGTTGATATTTTTTTTCAGTTTTATATTTAATCTTAAGCTTTGATTGCAGTCCTTGAATTTTATGTAATGTTTGGCTTCTTCTGCAGTCCCACAAAAATAATTTCCAATTACTATGAAATAGTTTCATAAATTTGATAAAAAGCAGGTTCATCATTACAAAAAGTACATGCATCATTAATTCTAAATCCAATTTTGCATAGTTTGCTGTTAGTGTAGAGAATAAAATTAATTACTTTGTATTGGAAGGCCTTGACATATGACTCCAGTGCAACTAAATGTGGTAACGAGATTTCTCTAAATTATTGGCTTGTGAAATTAACATCACTCTTCACTTTGTGGATAATATTAGGAGGTTGAGCTCTTTTAAAACCAGCAGCGAGTAATAATCTTTTGATTTTTTGTCTTTAATATCGAATATTTTATTTTCAATTATAAGTGATGGAGATATGATTGGTGTATCTAGGCTGATTTCTTTTAAATGTGAAGGTATAGAATGAGGGAGGCCCGCCCATTGTAGAAAATTACTTTTGTCGATTTTGTTCAAAAAATAGTTATAGGAGTCTATTTTTTTATATATATATACATATAGTTTATTTTGTTGATACAAACATATTACAATATTGCAACAAATTACAAAAGTAGTGCAAAAAAGAGGGTTGTTACAACTGATAATATTCTAATGAGAAATAGTCGATAATGTATACGATACTAAATATTACAAACAATATGTCTCTCTAGCTTTGTTCAAATGTATATAGCTGGAGGAAAGGGCAACGTAGTCACGTCAAGTCATTTGTCTATTTCAAGCTGGATGATAAATTTGGATATGAATTCAGAAGTATCTTGTTTCTTTTGAGATTGGTGTTTGGTGTTGGTAAATTGAGAAAGCATTGTAGCGAGGTTAGGCTGACATTGATTTGGTGTAAACTATTGAACCATCGAAGAGACTCGTCACATAATTTCAAGAGAGATTGACAATCAAAGAATGCATGTTCAATAGAGGCATTTTCACCGCACAGAACACATTTGACACAGTCAGTTATTCCAAATCGATTAAGTTCTTTATTAGTGACTAGTATTCTGTGCAACAACTTGAAATAGAATTGTCTTAACTTATTATCCCGAGTGATTTTA
>Ga0126339_10002681_pt1 | contig 12801 bp, 8 predicted proteins | sample OrbTmetagenome_2_FD_92532 | JGI IMG/M metagenome (GOLD analysis project Ga0126339, IMG submission 92532) | Coral microbial communities from Petempiche,Puerto Morelos, Mexico - Orbicella T R C metagenome | ecosystem: Host-associated > Invertebrates > Cnidaria > Coral | place: Petempiche,Puerto... | reverse complement strand
TCGAGAGTTACCTTAAAACTAGATGCTCTAACAGCGTTTGCTCTGGCTTCAAACCACAGTATCAAATCGTACTTTACGAAAACGTGTGTTGGACACAATAAAAGCAAATTAAATAATCAGGATATTTTAGCACAAGAGTTCTGCTTGGATATTTACTATTCAAGTTGCTTCGTTGAGTATCCTCCTCATCCTATCGCAAGTTGTGAGTTTAAACCATTTTCCAAGAATTTGCGACCCTTAACACAGTTTATGACGAAATATTCAAGCTACATATTTTTATTGAATCAAGGCAGGAGTATTTTTAAAAAGGACTCTCATTTATAAGGGAAGATGCGGCATTCTGTTTTGCTATTTATTTTGGTTTCATGCTCGTCTAGTTCATGTCAAGCAACATGATTTTCTTTTGCAGTCAGACACAGAATTGTCGATTGCTAAGACTGCTAAATATATTTGAACTACTAGTGAAATAACTGGCTAAACTATCATCAATGCAGATTTTCCTTAGGACTTGGCAAGAACATTGGTTTGTCAATAATCCGGCACAATGCCCCGCACAATCGAAGGTTCACCTCCCGCACAATATGCCTCCAAATTCACGCGTTATCTTTTTTTTCCTGCACCCTACTAGAAAGCCAACTAACTTGAAGGTAAGATATTTAATTCAAGTTACCGAAAGTCTTATCTTTACAACTTTGGAGATCGACATATTTTGCGCGGTACAAGAAACAAGTCGCATGTTTTTAATGAGCTATGAGTCCAAAAAAGTTTTCGTATTTAGCTCGTTTTATTGCAATATGATTTGTTTTACTACTAACAGTGTCCTAAATAATAACAGTAGTAGCCACATACCGTCATTGACTGCCTATTTTTTGCCAGTGTTTTCGTAGATTTAATTCATACCGCAATTGGCTGAGTTGTTATCTCACGAGAACATTTCGAGTGTGAACTTTGCTTACCTGGCTGGCTTTCAAGCAATATAATTCGTGGACCGACCCTTTCTGAAAATGATCGACATCTTTGTATGTGAGATGAATGTATAAGGCGCAATTCTTAACAAAACTTTCTTCGCAAAACACCGCATTCTGTCACAAAGAGCGAGCTATGTCGCGTTTCTTGTCCCCAGTTTCCATGGTCTACGCATGGAATGCCTGGGACGATGACCCCCCTTTTGGTAACCAAAACGCTAGCATTTTAAGACTCGGGCTTTCCTACAGAAGCCCGAGTAAAACTTAGCACAGCCATTCAAAACAGTACAGTTCCAAGCCTGAAAAATCGCACCTCAATTCAATCCCATCTTAAAAAAAACAGAAAACTGTTTCGAGCCACTTTAAATAATTATTATAACAATGAGGCCTTGATTAATGTCAATGTTTTACTGCCACTGAGCACAAGCCCTAGGATTTCATGGTAACGATCATTTTAGTACTGTGTTGTTGCCATGATTCAGAGATGATGGAACCGAACAACCATTTGCCACTGACATCTTCAGCCTTGCTGATCACAATTCGTTTAATAATTTTTTTTTCTTTTCTACTTCTCGACAAGTAGATCCATTCCTTTGATTACCACTCCGATTATATATGAAACTAAGATGTTGTTTCACGTCACCAGTCTGCCATCTTGTATCTATCCCGAAGTGCATCACACGGATGTGCAAGGCAATCTAGGATGGAATTAAGATGGTAGACAAGTGGCCGAGTCTGGGTGAACCAGCTACAGTTGTTGGTTTTCATCCTAGCAATCAGTTTGCATGGCATCCACTGTGAAGAAGAAGAAGTTCAAAAGTTGACTATGTATAGTTAAAAAACATTCGAGAAGAGGTAGTTTTGCATTTATTTTAAGACCGTTATGGAGAACATCACTTTGTTTATAAATTTAATCTTACCAGCCAAGATCCATTCCACTGAGTACATGTAAGCTTAATATGATATTGTAATATTATAATGTAAAAATGCTAACATTGCAGTCAGGGATGGACATTAACAGTATACAATTGAAGTTGTGTTTGACGCTGACTCTACTAAATGTTAAAACATTTATAGCTACTTATACAAAGATGTCTTGACCGAACAACTTCAGTCTTTGTCAGTTTAAAAAGCCAACTGAAATTACTGGCTATCGAACGGTTCACAGTTCTGTGTGTGCTACTTTATTACGATGTGTTCATGCATTATAATGTGTTCCTTTCATTTCCTTCTCTCTTCTCCAATAGTGTTTTTGCTTTCTTTTTCCCCTCGGGACCAGTCATTAAGTGTTAACTGTAGTCCAAAACTTTGAAACTATTTCTCAAACTGAGTAGATCACATGAACTCTGTAACAGTAGCCGGATGCTGCTCTCTTTGAAACCTGCAAGGTTCACAGTACCTTGACTTCTCCTGCTGCTTTGCTTTGCTTTCTTTTGTTTCCCATTACGTTTATACCTTCTGATTTATATAGTAATTTAGAAATGTATTGTCCCATTTTCACTTGACTTCTCTATAGTTAAATTTGATTGAAATGTACACTGTGAAAATAAATACAGTGAACACCATCTTTTCCTTATTTCTGGTCATTTGTTCTCAACTCCCAATAGCTTGAACTCCTGATAACTCGAACTCTTGATAACTCGAACCTTTTTTAATTTCCCTGGAATGTTTGAGTTATCAGGAGTAGACTGTACATTTTTAAGTTCTGATAACTTATTATGCCTTATAATAAATTAAAAGCATATAATTTATATAACTGTCCCAATTTGTTTTGGCTCAAAAAAGTGCATTTTGTTGACTATTTCTTCCATTTACAGTGTATGCTAGAGAGCAAAGACAACACAATTCCTATGATTTGGGCTCTGTATTGATCTCAGTTCTGTTGGAATTGGTTCAATACACTGTTTTCACTGGTTCGCAATGGGCTTTCATTACTTTACACTAACTCTCTTACATTTTTGATGTAAAGCAATGGGCTTGTAAGTCTAAGAATACTAACCCAGAAGGGCAAGTTCATATCATGATGATTGAATTAATATTGTTCTTAGAGATGTTGTTATTGTCAACAGGAGCCAGAGAATGATCCACGTTATTGCAGCTATTTGTGGGTGGCCAGAGGCCCTCTTGTTCTTGAGAATTGTCCAGAGACACCTGCCACCCTCACTCTATACCAACTGGTGTTTGCATCAAGAGATGTACTTACAGGTTATGGGATTATCTATAAGGTGGGTTTGTTTCTCAAACAATTCTATTTGTGATAGCCTGTGTGGCAGTTATTTAGAGGGGAAGGTGAGGGAAAAAAATGTAAGTGTGAAGCACAATTGTAGGGGTTGGTAGGGGGGGAAGTGCCTGCAGATGAACATAAAATTCCTGATGGGTGAGAATTAATTGTTAAGTAAGTGAACCATTGCTCTGATTGGTCATTGATATGTCATCCAAGTGCTTTGGCTCACCTCACTCAATTATGTTCAGATGAATCAGGAGATGATGCTCTTGAGCAACTCCTTCAAGAAACACTCCTTTAATTGGAAGAAAAACAGTTTGTAAGTATGATCTAAAAGTGGTGCAGAACAAAGCAATCAGACAACTGTTTGAATGGAAAAAACTGCTAGCCATTGTGCCAACAGACAATGGAAAGAGCTTGGTATCATAGCTGCTAATTTTGGTTGCACGAAGAACCTACCTGCAAGCTAAAAATTTGTCCACCTTCACAGCTGTTGAGTTAGTAAGCAGATCTACTTGGAACAGATAGAAGGCAAGTGTTTAAGAGGGGGCCAGAAGAAGTGCTTCAAAGGTGTGCTGAAAGCAAACTTCAAGAAGTGCAGCATCGATGTCACTCTTTGGGAGGAGAGAGCAAAGGACAGGCCTCTCTGGAGAACCACTATCAGCGAAGGAACTGCAACTTTCGAAGTGAGATGTCAAGAGTTGGAGGAAAATGAAGGCCTAGGAAAGAACGGCAACAACAACCATGGCCTGCTCTTCTGCCCGGTACAAGTTGTCCACAATGGGGTAGAACCGTTGGGGCAAAAATTGGGCTCAAAAGCCACCTGCAGACACACCTTTGATCAATACGAAGACTATTGTCCCTGACCTAAACCAGGGATAGCCACAACGACGAATGCCACTAACCAGCATTGTAAACAACCAGATTTGTTGAAGTTGAGGCCATGAATTTGTCTGCCTGTAATTTGGCAGAAAAGCTGGAAAGATTGGATGATGTTGAAATAGGCAAATTCGAGATTGTGTGTGCATCAATGCCAAGTGTCAGAAATAGAAGTTTCTCTGTAAATTATTTACTGCAAAAGGACTCTGTCTTCAGTGGATGTCTATTGGCTTGTGTAGTTGACAAGTCACATACAGGTTGTATAGTAGAAACATGGACCAGTTTAGGGTGAGAGATGTTATTTTTTCAGTGTTTTCAGTGTTCTGAGTTGAATTGCATACTTAATTAGGGGGGAGAATGGCAAAAACAATGGCATCCATGCAGGCATCCTCCCCCTCCCATCACTCTTTGAGCTTACTGTTTTCCCCTGTCCCTCCCCTTTAAAATCATTTTTCTAAAGAAGCTGTAATTTTTTCATCAGGACCTTAGTGGTGTTGGTCGTAGGTTTGAACATCAACTCACTGCTGATGCTCATCATCTTGCTGATGCTACCTCTGTTGGAAGTAAAATTATTTGCTGCTACACGTTAGGTAAGCACTTAGACTCTCTAGTTCAGCTTTAACATCAAAAGAGCCAGTGGAACTCATAATCAATGCTGTGAGCTTAATAACTAAGTGGGAAGGCTGCATGCAGGGAGAAATACAGTACTTTGCTCATGGTTCGGGTTGTGTATGGACCAACTACTTATATGTTGTTCTTTATTGTTTATTGTGGTTCTTTACTGTAAACACCAATTTTGTCACATGTGTCATGTTCCTGCAGCAGCAGTGTAAAATGGGGTGATTGCATTTTTCTGATCCTGGCTTGTAGGAAACCGTTCCTGAAGACACTTTTGGACCCTCAAATTTGTCTGCTCCTTATTTCCCTTCTTTCTTTCTTTTTTTTTTTGGAGAAGCAAAGTTTAAATGTAATTGCCACTGCACTATGTCTGCTCATATTTTCCACGTTTTCAGGACATTTGAGTCTTTACATGCAAAACTGGTAAAACCTTTTAGTGAAAAGTTTGTCCTTTTATTCAGAAGTTATTTAATTTGAAGCACTCATTGACTTTGCAAAAGCAGTGTATTTTTCATTAAGTGACCTCCTGGATGAAAGGGGATAATTAAGACAAAAGGCTATATTTTACTGAGCACTAATTCCGAATCTAGCTGCGTAGTATACAAAAGCATAGCACATGTAAAAATCTTAATTTCTTGTTGCAAATCTTACCTATCAGTAAGACTAGTCTACTACTGCTAATACTCAGAAGTTGTATAAATCATGTCAAACATCCCTGTAAAGTCCTACACAGATGTTTTTGGTGATTTGAATATGAAAAGAAAGGGAGAAGGAAAGGACTAGGAAACATCAAAGTATTAATTTGGCCAATTTGGTGCTTAAATATGTATGCAAGTGGAGATTCTTCTCATTTTTTCAAGGAAAGTCAAAGGATACTCTACTTGCAGGGAGTTTGTGCGGTTAACATTTCCAGTAGAAAGGTAGATAAAATGGTACTCATAGTCATTTCTTCTGATGTAGAAAAAGGTGGAAACTCATTTGATAGTCCAAGAATGGATGAAGGTTCTACTGTTGAGAGTAAGTGATCAGTTCTTTAGTTACACTTTAACCAGTACATGTACCATGGAAATATACCTAATTTCTTGAATCTGCAAGGGAAGGAAAAATTTTCATGAGCAATTTGAGTTTGAGATTTGTTTTGAAAGTAGACCTGTTTTAAAAGTACATGTAGACTTGTTTTGAAAGTAGTTTTTTTTATCCCAGCAATATAAGCACAAATTAATAGGACTTTGCTCTCTTTTTTCAGGATTCTTTCTCAAGTTTTAGGATGGGTTTCCATTTTTCATGGTTTAGGATGGGTTTCCATGTCTCATGGTGTAGGATGGGTTTCCATGTCTCATGGTTTAGGATGGGTTTCCATGTCTCATGGTTGAGGATTGATTTTATATCTTATGGCTGAGGATTGATTTCTATATCTCATGATTTACATGTAGGATTGGTTTCCATGACTCTTGGCTGACTTTGTCCGCATGCTCTTTCTTTCTTGTCTAGAAAAGGTGCCATGTCTTCCTAACATGCAGAGCACTCTGACCATATGGAATCTTGTATACAGCACATTTTTGTCTGTCACTAAGTGGTTCGTGACAAGTGACTTAAGTCATTTCAACTTCCTTCCAGGTCTGAAAGCCACACAGAAGGAGTGAGTGTGGCTCAGCAATTCCCCTAAACTACTCACTGCAGATAACTCTGTCAGTTATGATACGGTCTCAGCCCCACGACTCTGTTATTTATCTTGTTCCTCACTATCTGTACATTTTTGTTCCACTGATGTTGTCTTTGTTCCATAGATGTTCTCATCATCTCCCAGGGGTATCCATTTGCTTCACACACATCTTCGATGTTGTGTAGTTCTTCTGCCGGGTGTCTTTTTTTTTTTTACAGAGCTCTTACTCCTTCTGCAAATCATTTTGTAAGGGCCCTCTTCATTCTGTCTGGGTAGTTGCTCATTTGTGTCACATTATTTTGTTTGTACAAGTTTTCTTCCAGATTATGGTGCACTTTGAGTCTATTTCAAATCCAATACATGCTACAACATCTCCTTCTTCATCCTCTTTTGTGAACACATTTACTCCTGGCTCAGTAATATTGAGGTGATCTAGATTATCTTTTTGAGTTTCTCTTTCTTTGCACCATGTCTTGGTTGACATTGTAGCTGTCATCCACACACATTTACCAGTACTACTCAAGAATAGAATATGGAGATGTATATGAGGAGTATGAAGAAAGCCAGTCAGCATTACTGAAATATCTGTTCTAAAACAAAACAATATTATTAATTAAGAATCCTGAAAAACAGAGAGCAATTTTTATTTTTAAACATGAGAGGTGAACTTTTCAGATATTCGGTTAAAGTAAGCAGATTCTCATAGAAGTACTTCATCCCTTTTGGCTCATTAATACAGATTTTTATTTAAATCAAAACCTTCTATACAGAATGTGGCTTAATTACTATGAGTGTCTTTGTTGCAGTTGATTATGTGCGAGATCTTACTTTAGCTATGTGTGTGTGGGAGGCTCCAGCACATGATCTGCATTCCAGGCCCACATGCCATTTAGGAATCTTTGATATCAATTGCTGGTACCATTCACAAATGCCTCCATCTATCAGGTGAGCAAACTGGCTTCAGTGTCAACACAAAGTTGCAATTTCTTTGTAAGTTACATATATGTTCATTATATATTTTTTACTAACTCCTGTTAAAAATAAATCATACTGTACATCGTTGCAACATTGCATTTCTTCAAGTCTAACCACACTTTCTTTTCTGTATGTGGTTAGGGATGCTATGTTTGGTAGTAAGGATCCTACATGTCCATTCTTTGCTTTCTTTTCACTGGCGGACATTTTAGATGCTGCATCCCCTGATGGGATTGTGGTAGGTTATTCACAGTAGAATTAGTAATTAAGGACACAAAACCTACAAGTGCCTTCACTCTTGCAACTCAGACAGAGGTGGAAGCTGGAGGCTGTTTTTGTATCTTCCAAACTTAGAAGATTTGATGGCTCTGAGGGATGAATAAACCTTTGTCACAAAATGGCAAAATGATCTTTGAAAGAACCCAAGATGAGCTATAATGTATGCCTTACATTAATGAGTTAAGGAGGTTCAAAGCAGCGTGTTTTTCAGGTGTACACGTCCTGTTCATGAAGTACACGTATTCATGCATATTCATGTTCATGTAGTTCTAAAGGTCAAATATTTGAATATTTGTTTACTTGTAGGAGTTGAGAATGTGAATACAGTAACATGTCCCAATGGACTAGTTTCCTGAAATATGCATGCATAGTTTGTTGTTTTATCTTTTTGGCTATTTCAATGTGGACCTTTCAGTACAATGCTGGCAGCTTCTGAGCACTCAGAGCACATTATTTTCAGTTATGGTAGGCTCAAGTTTAGAGCTCATCAAGGTCATGTGCTTTTTTTGAAGTTGACCACTGACCAAGTACATGTAGTGGTTTTTTGATTGGATTGCGGGCTCAAGCCAGGTTGACCTACTTTAATCAGGGCCGTTTTGGTCGGAAGCCCGTTAGCACTAACCCAGGATTAAAAGTTAACTGAGTATAAATATTTCTTGTATAAAAATGCTTTTCAGTGCTTATTTCTTGTGTAGTTTGAGATTATTCAAACAATATAAATCGAAAAACTTCCTGCAAAGTTAAAGAAACACAAATCAAAATTCTCATTTATTCCCGAATAGCTTAATCAGGCTTTGAACAACCCAGCCCAGGAGGTCCGCTTTTAGGCTTGGCTAAATCTATATATACTTTTGTTTTTGTTTTTTAGGATGTGTTTGTAGATGAAAAGTCTGTTTGCAACTTTGTATCAAGTGTTGGATCAACACTAGAGCAGCACCTGTGGCCAGCTTCTCTCAAGTTTGGTGAGTATTAGATTTCTGCATGATTGTAGAATTTGTTGTAAAGCAGTCATGGTCATCATAGAGTGTTGTGGGGTCGTGAGCATGTTCTTGTGTAGCTTACACAAAGTGTTAGGTCACACGACAGTGGCAAACACATTAGAGTACAAGGTAAATCATTAATGCAAGAAAGAAAAAGCAAAGGTCCTAGTTCAATACCATGCATTACATACATTACTTAAAGAGGATAGCTTACTTTAATGTACAGTACCCGTCAAATGTAAGTTGACAGTCACTTGAAACTCGAATGACTCGACTCGATCCTCGATCCTCGAAACTTGAAAACTTCGAGTATCGAGTCTCGAGTCGAGTCCTTCAAGTTTCGAGTCGAGTCGTTTGAGTTTTGAGTCGAGTCGTTCGAGTTTCGAGTCAAAGTGACAAAGAATTTATCACTTGATTAATTTTTCCTGTATGTGTCAATCTTGCTGGTTTACTTTTGGAGACAGAAATTTTCGAGTTGACTCCAGAGGCAGTAGGCGACTCTTCATTTGTAAGCCAGTTGGCTTAGTTAAATCGATTGTTTAGTCCCGCGGTTGCACTTCTTTTGATCTGGAGTTAATTATTGTTCAATTCAGAGTAACAACAGAGTAACAGTTCTGAAGACGACGCTGAGTTTTGTTTAAATCAACTGTACGAAGGGCTCGATAGAAATCAGAAACAATAACTCTTGAGGCGTGTACACGACTCGATATCATCAGCTTCCAATCGGTTGTTTGTTTTGATGCTTGGTATGAACACATTTCTTTCGATTCAGAGCTATCTTTAATCCATTTGCTGATGATTTCACGGGAACTTTTCCGGTCAGTTTTCAATTCGACACTGGGTTTGTTTTTACAGCTCGATAGAAGTGAGAAACTCTCGAAGCAGGTTGTTTCCTGCAGACAAGAAAATGCATGTCAAAATTGAAAGATCTTATCTTCTGCTGAAGTTACAAGTCATGTAAGATCAATTGTGCGATTACCTATAATAATGTCACAAAAATTAAGATATATCAACTGTTGAAGCTGTTAAATAAAAAAAAAAATCAGTGGAAAACCTTTCTGCTTCATTTAACCTATAATTTTACTAGCCATGGGAAGCAACGATTCTGATTGGCCAGCCTGCAAGAGTCAACACAGTCTTTTTGTCTGGGATCCGTCTAGGTCTTTTACGAAGGCACAGGAAGTTTTGTTTGTAGTTTAAACCAAGTTGTTATGTTAAACATGCCTTAATGTAACAGAAGTTCACATGACATGAGTAATTTAATGCTGCCATGCAAGTTTCGCAGTTTCATCCAGTTGCACACAAACATAATCGGTGAAAATCATGAAAAAGAACATTATGCAAATTCAAAAAATCACTGCTGTCAATGCAAACAAGAGCCGAAAAGCTGTCCACTAACGCAGGCGATGTTACACGCACGGTGTCTTGATAAGTATTTTTTTAAATACGATATTTGGCTAGAAAATCATTTGCAGTACAATCGCAGTAACACTTAGAAATTTGCATACGGCAAGCAAGTTGAAATTTGAGCTCGCTGGAACCAGAAAGAGCTAGAAATATCATTTCATGCTCGCAGGCTGCGTTCTCTAAATTTGGTTGATTCGTACGCGTGTTGTTTTTTCTATGCAATGAATGCAATATAATTGCGATTCAAGACTTCAACTCCAGACTAATGATTTGGATGTTAATATGAAATACATGTACTCTTGCACGAATAAAGGAAGCCGCACAACGCGCGGTATTGTTTATTTCTATTGTTACGAATTCAAGATATAAATCGCTTTCTCAAAAAATTCTTTGAGCGTCTCAAAACTTGAAACTCGATACTCAAAACTCAAAACTCGAGCCTTGAAACTCGCCTCTTGATTCTTGAAAGTATCAAGGATTGAGGATCGAGTTTCGAGTCGAGACTGTCAACTTACATTTGACCGGTACTGTACAATACTAATTAAACAAATTTTTCTATATTTACTATATCACACATTTTGTACAATATTTAACATTATTTACAGTTATACTAACCTTACATGCAATTTTAATGACCAAAATTTTGTTAAACAACAAAAAAAGAAAATGTACAGGACAAAAAGAAGGAAATAATATTGCATTGACCCTAATTCTCAATTCTCAAACATTAAAAAACATTGGTGCACATTGGGTACATATGTGGCTTACAGGTTATTCTCATTAAAATATGAGTTATTTTATTGATATCTGGCTACACAGCAGTCTTTAAAAGAAACAAGAAAAACCAAGTGAATTGTTCCTTATTTTTACTTTGTTTGTTTTATTAAAATCTCAAATGACTTGCTGTACACACTACATGAAGTACAAGAACAAAGGGGGATCTTTATTGACACTACATGACTCTACTGCTGTAATTAATTTACTCATTCTGATTTGAGCCTTTCTACCTAGTAAACTTCTCGTTGCCTAACTAGTTGAAACTGGGAAAGTTTGCTTAACATGTTTTCTTGTCACTTGAAGATGAAAGCTAGTCTGCTTTATGCAACTCAGTGCCACTAGATTGAGTTCTCACAGCCTTTCATTGGTGTTTGGACCACAAATATATTTAGCTGTGAAAGATCTTCAGAAAAATTGAGGCTAGTTTTAGGAATTAAGCCATTGGATGTGATTTGAGGAAGAAACAGAAAGGTCACATAACAAAAAAAAAAAACTGTGTTATTATCAATTCCAAACCTGAAATTATAAGTACATGTATTTCATCAAAAAGAGTGAAACAATAAAAGAAAACGATTTAAAAGAAACCAAAACAAACAATGGAACTCAGAATCAAACTCAGTTCCACTAATGGCCATCAACACCAACAAATGGCCATTCAAGTGAGTCATAGGCTTTCTCAAAATCTTTAAAAAGCAATATGCCTGAATTTTTTCTGAAGTGCAATCAATATTGTTGTGTGTCAATCCAGTATTTTCTCCAATAAATCTTCCTTTCGGGAAACCAGTCTGGTTATTAATAATGAATTCTGGGATAACAGATTTTATTCTATTTAACTCATTGTAAAGAAGTGAAAAGAAAACACCATACTATTAATGTTTCAATGACACAGGCTATTGGACAACACATTTAGAAGCAATTGTCATATTTTTATTTTAGATACTTGTTGCTTGATGGAGACCGGACTAGTGCATTCAAAATTCCTAGGAGTCCAGCGTCAGGTGAGGCATTAGGGCCATTTATACATGAGCATAACTAAGCCAGCTGGACTCAGCCAAACCATAAATTGTTGTATAAAACATGTGGGTCAGAAATGGTCTTGTAACAAACATATTATTTATAAGGTGCGACTCACTCAAGCCATGAGCTTAGTTGAGCATACACTGTGTGGATAGGAGTTGGATTTAGTTTCATTAGTACACGTGTAAGTTGCCTCAGTAAATAATCTGAGAAACATTTCAGCTTATCTACGTGAATGCTGATCTGTCTTCCATGCATGCTTAAGAGGTGACTGGAGGACCCTGGGTACCAGAGTAGTCTTTGAACAGATATATGCTGAATTATCACATCTACAAAGGGCAAATTAAGGCAATCAAGCTGAATGGATTCAAGCATACACAGTACATACGCATCAAAAAAGAAAGAAAGTAAATTGTATCTGGGATCCATATTAGTTTTTGTTGTTAATTTGTCATTAGCAGGCGAGTATTAACATTGAAAGCTGACGTTTCGGCATCATCGTGACACCATTCTCAAGGCAAAGTGAATAAATAATGCGAAGATTTGATTTCTATACAGTCTCTACAAATTAGCATAATAACAAAGGATCAATAACAATGTGAATACCTTTGCGTGAATCGAGTCCGTTTGCACATTTAGGGATGGTTTAACTTTTCTTATAAAAAGCATCTCCTTAAGGACAGTACCTACTAAATACAAAGGTTTTTTTGCCAGGTTAGGACCTTGCGGAAAAAGTAGATCTTCGCAAGGGCTATCGGAATCCTCAAAGAAAAAATAGGGTAGCCACTCATTTTTCCAAAATAATTAGCCTTGAATCTCAACAAAAATGCTGACATCAGCATTTTTCTAAAAAAAAGAAGGAGAGGATATTTCTTCATGACTTTCTTTAGAATGCGCCTTTACATACAGAAAAGCAAACACATTTATAAAGATCTGAAAACTACATGGTAAATGGTAACATAAAAACCATTTTTGGTATGTTTTTAATAACAAAATCGTTGCAACAGCACTTTTAGC
>Ga0126339_10002680_pt1 | contig 12801 bp, 9 predicted proteins | sample OrbTmetagenome_2_FD_92532 | JGI IMG/M metagenome (GOLD analysis project Ga0126339, IMG submission 92532) | Coral microbial communities from Petempiche,Puerto Morelos, Mexico - Orbicella T R C metagenome | ecosystem: Host-associated > Invertebrates > Cnidaria > Coral | place: Petempiche,Puerto... | reverse complement strand
GCCCTGAGGGCCTATGGAAAAAAAAAAGGCGGGGGTTTGTGTTGGGGGGGGGGGGGGGGGGGGGGGGGGGAGGGGGGGGGGGGGGGGGGGGGGGGGGGGGGGGGGGGGGGGGGGGGGGGGGAGATGGTGATGGTGGTGGAGATAGATGTGGTGGTGGTGGTGGTGGTGGAGATGAATGTGGTGATGGCGGTGGTGGAGGTGGTGGTAATGGTGGTGGTGGTGGAGATGGATGTGGTGGTGGTGGAGGAGGTGTTAGTGGTGGTTGTGGTGGTGGTGGCAACTTGATTAAGCGATGCGTAATATGCTCCGATAACATTTACAGGTATAAAACGATTCGATAAGTAAAAAGTCGATTCCTTGCCTTTAAAACTCCTGCGAATCAACAAGAATAAAAATCATACGAATTTTTTTCAGTCTCACCGACACATACCGATGGATGGTACGTACACCTATTCATTAACGCTCTCAAAACGCGCGGCATTTTAAATAGCCCAACTGGACAACAGGTCCTATTGTCTTTCTGGGCTCCTGATTGGTTACCGACCATATGAGCGTCCATTACTACTCTTTATCTGTAAACAGGCTTGCATTAAATTTGCAGAAACTAGGGCCAGATTTCTTACGCTGGTCGAACGATTGTGTATTCAACATATAGCAGAGTGATCTGAGAATGGAATGTCAGTCTATAATATTACTCTCTTTTGTTAGCTTGACTAAATCAGCTGTGATAAGAGAAAAATCTTGTCGGCTCTTAGACTTGAATGCTTTGTCTCGCCACGTAAAAGACAGAGCTTGGAGATTTAATTCAGCCAAATATCCGTCAGTGCGAAGTTTGAGCATAGATTTCTAATTTCGTTTATCACAGTATGTTTGTTACGTTCGCAGAACGCAGTTCAAAATCTTGGGTGTCCTGTGGTTTCAAGGGTGTCTATTTTTGAGACTTTTTCGTCGAACGTCTGCATTTTTTGCGCCACTTTTAATGACATCATACGTCTACGTCATATGCGCAAAGGCTATCTCACACTTCATGGTTTTCATACTAGTCTGAGCAAGTCTGAGCATTGTAAAGCGGATTTCTAGAGACTAACTCGTGGTTTATAGTTTATGTTATACGTTCACGAACACGACTTTGAAACGCCTTGGCTTGGGATATTTCATTGGCTGTAGTTTGATTGCATTTGTTGATTAGTTCCAATCGCGACAGACAGCTCAGTCTTTATCCGGTCGGATATTGTTCCCTCAAATATTATTTGGAATCGGTGGAAAAGTACTCTGAAGGCAAGATTCATAAGAGTGAGCCTAAACCAAGGAACTGCAACGTAAAAATATTGTCTACTTTTATTCATCTGGGGAAATATTCGAATCAGTCGCACGGAGCTTGTTTACGATAAACAAACACGTGATTGCAAATTGGACTTTCGTAAAGTCCTTTCCAATAATTCTTTCCTGGCCAGTTGGTTTCGCCGTTGGAAAGGTCGACCTCTCGCGACTTAAGTCGCTCACGCTCGTCGCTCGAAAATTACCCTCTCGCATTGTTCGAGGGAGATCAATAAGTCAAGGAATAAAAAAAGGTCGACTTGTCGCAAGTCTATTTCAAATGTTTGCTTATATTTGTGCTACCAGCTTAGAATAATGTACGTAAAAAATATATACTTTTACAAATTAGCTTTTACGCATGAACATTACCAGTGAATGTGAAAATATTAAGCCGGCAAGAAATAATTTAAATATTTTTGTGAGTCTACGGAAACTGACGCCGCCACGCAACGTGTCAACGAATCATAGTTTATAACGGGGACCTCTGTGACGATAAGTTTTTCCGGCAAACATTGTAAATTTTTGACCGAAAGGACACTAGCCGGCGGGAAGGAGTCTGGTAAAGAGGCGCCAAGATAGTGAGCCTGCCTTGATCTCTGTAATTTTTTTTCATTTCTGCTTCGCCTGAGCGAAAGGCATACTGTATTTCGAGGACTGGACTGGACTGGACTTGTAAAACGCGGACTTTTAAAACGCGGACTTGTAAAACGAGGACTTGTAAAACGGACTAGCAAAACGAATAAGTGAGTCGAATTCCGCATTAATTGTCTTTATTTGAACTATCCTCTCTTATCCCTCTCAAGAACTTCAAATACTACTTAACTGTATACTTCTAACATACTTAAAGCCACCAAGTAACATTACATCCATTCCATGCAAACAAATCTTGCGTTCTATTAAATAAATGACAATTAATTTGGCTGCATCAAAACGTCAAATTCTAAACTTAATGTCGACAGCAAAAAATATTTTTTTAACAATAGTTCTGATTTCCATATTTTTTCTCTTGCTTTCCGTCAAGCAAGGTTTCACGTGAGGAGGTTTAACCTCTCAATACGCTTAATACATTGTGAAAGAGGAACAATTGCATTTCAGCAATAATTTCAACAGCTTTCTTTCCAGCTCAATAACAGAACTGTGCGGGGTATGTTATCGCAAATTTAAAAAAGGGAACTGTATGGTTAGCAAAGTACGTGACGGAAAAGAGTCTGTTGACCTTTGATCACCAAAATCGCGCCAAAATTCTGAATAAATTTGTATTTGTAATTGTCGCGCGAAGTTGGCCGTTTGTTTCAAGCTATCATCTGTCGCTAAAAGGCCAAGACCTCCATCTCAATTTCTGGAATTTAAATGGAGTGAAGAATAGAAGCAGAGCTAGGGTGTGGGACTCTTGGATCTGTTTACCTTGTGAAATATGACAAAGAAGGCTGTAATGCCATTGTAAAAAAAATGAAAGGTGAGCCGGCCGAAACAAAACATCGCCGTTGTGCTGGAAGCTGGCATCCTAAACACAGTAAAGGGTCATAGTTATATCTCAGAATTTTTGAGATTTTGCAAAGAACCCTACGCGATAATGATGGAGCATGCGTGTCTTGACATCACACCTTTTGGAGTTGGTAAAAAATTGACTACCCCGGGAGATTTTTTACATTTCATTGATGCGGAATTCGAGATAATAACTCGTTCTCCTAGTCAGTCTAATTAGTCCGCGTTTTACAAATCCTCGTTTTACTAGTCCGCGTTTAACAAGTCCAGTCCAGTCCACGAAATACATTATGCCATTACACACAACTTTGCTGTTAATGGCTTTCCTACTGATTTTGATTGACGTTCCTCGTTCAAGGACGTTCGTGCGAAAATTTTCCAGTCGTTAGATCTTTTTTAAATTTTTACTGCAGTCAGATAATGAGTTACTTGTGTCAGAAATACCAACCAAATCGGGGGTCACCAACTTCGTTTCAGAGATAAAACGTGTGGAAAACTACCCTGATTTTGAAAAATTGGCGTACGTAATTCAGCATGGTCTACAAGGATTTATAGTTAAACATATTGAAGGGGAGTCAACGGAGGAAAACGATCTTACTCATATTTTGTAGAAGTGAGTCTGTTGCGTAAATAATTCCAAATGTTACCAATGTTTTCTTAAAACTTAACCCTTCAAGAGGCATTTGAAACCGTCGCACAGATAAACGAAGAGCTAACTTCTAGTCAACAGATTTTCTTCATTTTTTTTGCTGAACGTAGAAAATCGGTAGAGAAAATGATCCAGCAACAGAAAAATAGGGGTCACTGAACGTCCAAGATCGTTAAATCCAGGCAAAGCTATAGCAATGGCCATCTGCCCCAATCATTGTTCATTTTATTGCTTAGCGTAGGTTCTCATGCATGAGGTGGCGTGTGAATTTGCGTGATGCGCAGAAACAATTAGCGCGAAAGTCCTTAACTCTCTGTTTTAAGGAGATTTGTTTCCTTGCTTATTATGAGATTTGTCGTAGTTTTGTTTTACCATTAATTGTCATGGATATGTTGATTCAAGCCATGAAGAGGAAAATGGAAGAAAAGTTATAGTTATTTAAAGATGAATATTCAAACACTGTACATGATGGCCTTAGCTATTTGAGAAAATAAGGGAAGAATAAGTTTGCCTACCTTTCAATTCTCCCTCGTTTGATAATTATTAATGATTTCAACAAATGAGTACACTACAACCAACATACCGGTAAGTTATTTTCGACACCAGGTGAAAACCGCTCTATCTAACCAGATCATACAGTGATATATATTACATAGACCAGTAGTCCGTAAATACTTCTGATAACTAGCACGCAAGTTTAACCGATAACGAGACGTTTTAATCATTTGTGTTTCAACATGAATTTGATATATTAGGTTTTGGCAGCTGTTGATTTGGCCTGAGTGTTCTTAAACATACGAAGACGCGGAAACCAAGTTGGCGCTAAATTTCAGCCTTACTGGCAAAACCATGTTTTGTTACACTCTATTTAACTTTCTGGGTTTTTAAATCCCTTTTAGTTGAATTTCAATGTGTGTCAATTATATGTCACACAGTGGAACTTCGATTTAACGAATCTCTATATAACGAAGCCCTCGGTATAACAAACGATATTCGTCGCCCCAGTAATAGCAAGATATATGGAAAAGAACCTCGATACAAAGAAACCTCGTTATAGCGAACATATCGTGTCATTCCCTTGGCCCTTCGTTATATGGAGGTTCCACTGTAATAGGTTTTTGGCCTGGAAAAGCACTTCTGTAAAAACCTGGGGAGACTCTCTGGTTGTGGGGATCAGTACCGGAATCTGTTTCATTGAATTACCTCCAGAGACATCAACAGCACTCAGAACTTAGATCCAACGATATCGTTTTAATCCAAGAACACAACTAGAATGCAAGCGGAACATAATCAAAGAATATTTTACAAGGCTCGACTACTTAAGCCGAGAACACAATTCTAAAGGATTACGTTAAGTTATTGAAAAGTCTTAACTAAACATTACCTAACACATTTCAGAAGGCTCGATTGGATGTAACGGAATTCGTCGTTTACAACATTAATAACTTCCGAAACGATACAGGTAGATAACAGTTAAACAAACGTCTATCGCAGGTAGTAATTACAGTTCAACGCTTATTACAGTTATGATCTTGAGCCTTGGTCAAACGGCGCATGATATTCTCTCCTCACAATAAGCGCAATATCATGACATTGCAACCGACCACCACTGTAATTCATGTTCTAGGACAGATTCTATATTGCATACATTTCTAGAGTGTGATATCTCTATTGCAGTATATTCAAATACCATAAAGTGGTTTAACGATATACACAAATTAAATGTGAAACCTTCTGCTCAACAGATTTTATTCAATTTGACTGATGAAATAGATTTGTTGACCTCCACCCAAAAGCGCAGACTGGATCTTCTCTTGCTTCTCATGAAACATTATGTCTATTTGTGTAAGGTTTTTCATAAGTACGTCAATATTTCTAAACTTAAAACCCAACTCCAAATTTAATGGAAAATTGAACATTGTTCACTGACTTGGTCTGTTAGTTCCCCCTTACTGTAGCAAGGATTGTAAGTACTAGTGCAATAGTGCAAATATACGTACTGTCAATGATGTGAGAATTGTAAGTATCATAAGAGTAGTAATGCACGTTAAAATGACCGGTAACCAATCAGGAGCCGAAAAAGACAATACTCACACACTCTTATAAGAGTCACATGGCTAATTCAGGTCTCAACCTCTTCTTCTACTTCCTCTTCGATAAATGGGGGGTGAAAAAGATGACTGAGGAGTTAATCTGTTGATAATCACTTCATCCTCAGCGTCTTAGTGCAGCCACGACAGGAACAATAACCTAAACTTTACTTCGCGTACGCAGAGCATTACTTCCGTGGGGATGTTTCTACTGAACATTCCATACACCGTCTGTCTTATTGATTGAGTAATGGTCATCCACGGCAAGTTGACATAGGCATGGATGTACAGGGTAACGTTTCGTCTTTGCTGCACGAAGATGGTGAGTCTTGTATAAAATTCAAACCAGATGGAAAGATTCACATGGTACGGCAAGGTCCTCCACGAAACAATATTACGATTGTGAATATGATAAGGCCATCCCCCTCGCCGATACCTATTGATGGCATTCGTTGCGTTGGTAATCCTCTCGCGTACCACCTCCTCCCAAGGTGAAAGTTATTCCTCATCTTCATCCACTCCGAGGATTTAAGGTTTTGCAATGTCCGCACTTACCTGAGTATTGCAACTCCTGCTGCAAACATCTCTTGTGCAAAAATTTTCCACAGCAATAAGTTTTCGCACTACATCGAGTCAAGGAGTCAATGACAAGGTCGCCTTGACAGATGAAACATTTGTCCTTGAAGTCATCTACTTCGGGGGTCTATCCTTCTTCTAACTTCCATTTTGTAAGTCAACAACTTTGTTTGCTCCCTTACAAAACGTGTGAAGGTTTTATATAGCAGACTAAGAGGGAGTACCCCCTCATCCCTATTTTGCCCCTTCGGCCGAGAAGGGAGTGGGACAAGTCTAGGATTGGTTCCCGATGGGGTCACCGTCCAACGATGCTTTGGAACGGGGAGTACCCCCTCACTCCTATTTTTACCTCTTCGACCGCAAATGGAGTGGGGCAAGTCTAGGATTGGTTCCCGATGAGGTCACCGTCCCAAGGGCAAGATAAATGAAATCCTGCGCTGTGATTGGCTACCTGAGTGGGCAAGATGGGGCTATCTGGCTCGCTCGGGTCTACCCGCCGCGTCCCGCAAGAAAACTTTCCCTGACAACCATATAATAAATCCTTTATTGACCAAGCTTGTTCGGTCAAGGTGGCTGGATATTGGCCTCGTTCTTTTTTTGCGAGTTTATGGACCTCGACTCCATCTCGGTCCATAAACATGCAAAAAGAACCTGACCAATATCGCGCCATCTTGACCTCACACTTGGTCAATAACCCATACTTCCTAGTTGAAATTAATCGATACTGAAAAAATGTTTATAAACAGCCATAAAGTTTGCATTTCACATCCTAAGTTGTGGTTGTTTTGTTTCTTGATTCTTTTATAGCGTTTAAATTACATTTAAAACAGTTAAAAATATAATTAGGAAAACTACAGAAGACCCAGGAGGATTACAAATTAAAATTGGCAAACTACTGCGAGAAATTAAAGGACCCCAACGAAATTTAACAAAATTGCAGACAATTTAATGAAAATCATAGCCAATTTTCCGAAATTTTGAGTTTATCCAATGCATCTAGAGTTTATCGGTATAAAACTACATATTTTTTTGAAAGGGTTAAAATCTGAAAGTTCTAATAAAGTGGTGGAAATAGTAATACGAGGAAAAACTGTAAATTTCGCTGCAACGAGCCAAAAAATCCACTTAGAAAATCCAGAAATGTTGAACTTCTTACAAATCTTACAAACAAACAAGGTTGTCCTCAGTATCACTAGACACAAAACTTAACACACAACGTTACGCACCGTTACTTAGAATATTGAATGAAGTCGTCTAAATAGGTAAATTATAAGTTTCAAAATACAAAATTATGAACCATCATTTAAACTAAGATATAAATACCACTGAATCTTCGCTAACGGACATTTTCCTTAGGCGAACCACTCTCGAATCATGGTACCAGCTAGATACACTACTTTTTTAACTTCCCTTGCCGGTTGAGTAAGCTCCCATAAGAGGGAAGAAGAGCAATGCCAATACGACTTCACCCAGTTATCAAGATCTATCTTTGTTAATTCGAGATTTTCAAGCGTAAGTGTTGACTACACAAGGCGACTTGGATCGGTCTATTGGTGAATAATCCGAATTCATCTTGCTTCGACTACATATCTATTCACCATGTTAACAACTAGTTTTACTTTGCTATTTGTTGTGGGAATTGCGAGTTTTCTGTGACTGGAGTTAAATTTCACCCGACTCAAAGCGACGTTTAAAATAAGCTTCAGATGTTTATAAAATTCATTTAAAAACATTTATAACCAGAAAGAAAACAATATAGAAGTATTCAAAATATACATATACGAGGCTAACCTGTATAATTAAATCAAAACTCTAAGGGCCTTCCTACTTGCTACTCGTGATACACATTAATGCACCAGACAGTCTAACTTAATAGTAATGGCTTGATTAATGTGACACTGAGCATTGCCACCGGGGGTTCACCCTCTATGATCCAATAATTGAAAATACCTAGCTTAAATATAACAAAATGTTGTTTATTTAGCTCTTATTAACCGAGGTCTGGAGGTCTGTATGGGAGAATCTTGACCGAGGTCTTGAGTACAGACCGAACGCAGCGAGGTCTGTACACACGACCGAGGTCAAGATTCTCCCATACAGACCGACTTAGCTCGGTTAAATAAGATGTTTATTATATGGCAAAGAAGAAAACTGTAATTCGTTTAATGTGACTGGTTTGCTGACATTTTGCTTGCGAACGGCGATGAGCTTAACTTAAACCTGCTGAAATTTGCTCGTCCTCTTTACTTTTTTTTTTGTCATTAGGCTTTTTGGCACTTCCATAAATGATTGAGAAGAAAATAAAAGAAAATGGTGAACATTTTTGTATTTTAGTTTGCTACTTTTTCAACGGAAAATGAAACCGGTTTAGATGCCGGTCTAGATGGGAAAATCTAGACCGCGGTCAATATCGATTTCAGCCAATCAAATTCGTGAATTCGGTAGTTTCCAGTCCTTGTGAGACACAGCCATATAATAAAAAACGATATTAAAATCATATTGAAATAGAATAAAACGCATACAACTACAAAAAAGGCTAAAACTGAAGTCTGAATAAAATTGCTCAATGCCGTATTTCTAGCAGTCTTTGACGTGAGAAAATCCTAATTGTTTTTTGTCTCAACGAAAAGTTCTGATTTTCAATGAAATTTCCTTAATCTCTGAGTAAATTCCTCTGTAGCACTGTCCATTGACAACATTTCTTGACCTGGCTGACAACTTATTTTTTGTCAAAAGAACTGTATTGGCCATAATAAGTTATAGTTGTTAATAACGAGGTTGCTGTGGGGCAAGTTTCCAATGTTTATGCTAATTAGAATAATCCGTTTTGCATCAAAAAAGAGAAACGCAGAGACAAGTGGCCTATCTGTCATTGTGAAATTTATGTCACCGTGACAAGACAGATAGGGCACTGGTCTTTTCATTTCTCTTATGTAATGCCCAGAAAAAAAACACTGCAAAATCTACAGGTAGTCCAAAAGTTATGGAAGTTCTTAAATCACTAAAAGCATTGTTCAACGATTGTCTAATGCTTTTGGTCACGTGGAAATAATGCAACAGACAGGGCGGACGATGTCGGCATCCCTTTTGTTGACGGATCAAAAGTTTTGACATGGAAAAACCAGTTGTATCAGCCATCGACGAGCAAAATGGGTTGAAGAGGGAGAGACTACGCGGTCATGGGAACGGACTTAACAGAACCCAGTGCAAACTATAAATACTTTTCAAAAAGTTATCAAAGGGCACATTGTTCTGCTCTCTTCCTCAATTTCTCTTGCTTTGGTACATTTGTTTAAGTTCTTCCATTCCTGCCCAATAATTCAGTTCAAGATCTTTGGCCATTTGAAGAACTTCTTCTGCAATTGTGTTAGCTGTATTAACTTCTTCTTGGTAATTTGAATAAAGTAGCAATGCTAAGTTAGTTTTAATCATAACCTTCCATTTGTGGTTGCCCTCAATAGTCTTATCAGCAATGTCACTCCCCGTTTGGTATTTTTGTCGGGATTTTTCAAACTTTCCACTCTTTTGCAAGCAGATTCCCAAATTACTGAAGATCCGAACAGACTTGTGTTCCGCTATTTTCATATCTTCCAAAATGTGAATTGCTTTGTTGTAGTTTTCTTCTGCTTCTTTTAATTCGTTCACACTCAAGTAATGATCCGCCAGATCTTTGTGTGCAAATGCAGTTAAGACGTGATCTCCATAATGATCCTGGCGAAATTTCAATGCTTCCAAATGATTTTTAAGAGCTTCCTGGGGTCTTCCCAGTTCTTTTGCATTGTGCCCCATTTGCCCGAGAATTCTGGCCTTATCGAATGTTGACGCCAGTTTTTCTTTTTCATAAACGGATAGCGCCTTTTTCAAAAACGGCTGTGCGTCTTCCCTTCGATCACAATCCTGTGAGAGATATCTGCCATAGTGACTCAAATAAAATACCTCAGACAGGCCGTTCTGTTCAAAGAGATGTTCATTCTCATCATGCAGTTTAATAGCTCTGCCATGTACTGACTGCTGCTTGGCACCAGCACGTTTTCTTCCCTCGTCATAAAGGAGACATAAAATCTCTACTTCATGGATTACTTTTCCTTGGCTTTGGGCAAGTTTTAGAAGACCATTCAGAAAGTCATCATGAAGCTCAAAGGGAACACAATCTCCTATGTAAGGTGCCACTAGCCAACAGTCGTTTACGACACTTTCTAGTTCTCTGGAGCCCTCAAATTTCTCCGCCGAAGACACAATTTTCAAAGCATGCTCAAAGTTAAGTCTTTCGACATCGAACAGATCTAAAGATCTTCTGCAACCATCTTTTTGCCAATACGTTCTCGTATTGTTCAAAATCAGAGCCAAGAAATGCTTAAGGAAAGACTCTCGACCTTGAGCCAGGATTTGACGGAAGTGGTCTCTTCCTTTCTGTCCGGCATAATCTCTAATCAACAGGTGAAGGTGGTATCGGTTGTGCTGCTTTTCAATCAAGCTCCTTCTTCTCAAATTTGTCAGCATCACAGGGCACTTATCACCTAATAATGCCTTGGCTGCTGCTTTATCAAAAGATCTTACAAAGACCGAAAGGCGCACTAGTGCATGCTGCAAAGTTTCGTCTAACTGTTCAAATGCTATCCCCATCATTCCGTCCAGTTCAAGAGTTTTTGTAGTGTTTTCATCTAACCCTTGAATAAGTTCCTGAAAACTGTACTCAGAATCAGAAGAAAGTAGAGGACCAGCTAGACGAAGTGCAAGTGGAATGTGCTCACAGAGTGCAGCTACTTTCTTGAATTTCCTCTTTGTTTCCGCGTCAGACACAGAGTACAATCCAGCGCCATCCTTCAGTATTTGAAGGCTTTCCTCTTCATTCAAAGGGCCTACCTGGATAGGCGTTACATTCAAAATCGTTGTTGGACTGTTAATGTCTGAATGCCTTGACGTGATCAAGAATTTAATTAAATTCTTCTGTGGAGTGTACTTTCTCATTTCTCCTAATAATTTAGTGAACGCTTCCTTTAGACTGTCTTCTGCAAGTACATCTTCTGCATTATCGAGAACAAGTATTGTCTCGGATTGAAGCCGCCTGCACCACTGAAGAAGAACATGCTTGGGTTTTGCGTTCGTCTGTTGGTGACCCGAATCACAGTCGTATAAAATTGCTCTGACCATTTCATCTTCGTTTGCACAAGCTCCACGCAAGTCGCAAAACCTGACGTCTTTGCCTGCATGTTTTAATCGATAACTTGCTTGAATAGCAATGGTGGTTTTTCCTATTCCTGCTGTTCCACTGACAAGAATTACCGCCACCTCACGGTCAGTAATGAGGGTGTCAACAATCTCAGCAAGTTCTTTTTCATGGCCATGGACGTTTGGCGGTTGGTCTGGTAGCTCCATCGCTTATTTAATGAAAGAAACAAAAGATGTTAGTTCTGTGTCATGCAAACTTTTAACAGAATTATGATGGACTTCAATATACGTGAGAATAAAAGCAAGGAAAAGTGCATTGACTTCTCAGTTGCCACAGACAAACATGGTATGAGAGTTATTAAACATGTCTCGCTGTTAACATTCTGATATTAAATGGTGAGTTTGTTCGTTACGCTAGTTATTAATTCGAGTTCAGATTTATTAACACCGATATTGACATCTCATTGTAAGAACATTACCAGGGTACTACTGCAGTGTATGTCAAGCTCTAAGAGCTAGAATACTCTTTTGGCTTTATTTTAGTTTTCTTCTTTAAGTATAGGATTGAGTATAGTACGCTAGTTCAATTCGAGTGATAATCGCCTTTATGTGGAGATCCCGACGGGAGTGCATTGCAACCACAGGGGATGGTAAGTGCACTTTCGTTTATATGTATGTGTGTTTTTGTCATTGTGTGTGTGTTGATTTTTGTTCTTGCTTGCACTACGCGGAATACTTTACTGTTGGATGCAATAATCTCTTCTTTTAAACTGATACCATGCATATTGAAAAAATTATCTCTAACATCATTGTATTTAAAAAAGCGGCAGTTACTCCAGGCAATGAAACAACCTCCCGTACATAGTTAAAATGCTGAGTAAACAAAACTCGAAGCCTGATACAATTAAATTATTATCCTTTAACGTGAGAGGCCTAAGTAAGTTTAAAAAAAGAAGAGCAATATTTTCCTGTTGCAGGAAGCAAAAAGCCGATTTGATATTTTTACAAGAAACGCATTCAAGCAAGGAGCGTGAGGCTCAGTGGAAAAAAGAATGGGGTGCAGAGATATTATTTTCTCATGGGGGTACAAACGCCAGAGGTGTCGCGGTGCTTATAAAGAACGGCTTTGACATTGATATAATGTTGTCTCAGACAGAATCGAGTGGAAGACTTTTGTTGTTTAAAGCTTTGATCAAAGAGGAAAATTATACAATTGCAAATATCTACGGGCCCAACAAAGATGCAGAAGCTGTTCAATTTTATCATAAACTGTCAAAACTATTAAGAACCAATGATTTTGGAAATGAAGAGAACTTAATTATGGGAGGTGATTTTAATTGTCCCTTGAATATTAATCTGGATAAAAAAAGGTGGAATTCAAATTCCCCGGAAGCACGTCGTAAAATCTATTGAAGAAATTCAAGATGAGTTCAGTCTCCATGACATTTGGCGCATAAAAAATCCAAATCAACAAAGTTTCACTTGGGGTCGCTGTTCTCCTTTTGTATTTTGTAG
>Ga0126339_10002678_pt1 | contig 12804 bp, 8 predicted proteins | sample OrbTmetagenome_2_FD_92532 | JGI IMG/M metagenome (GOLD analysis project Ga0126339, IMG submission 92532) | Coral microbial communities from Petempiche,Puerto Morelos, Mexico - Orbicella T R C metagenome | ecosystem: Host-associated > Invertebrates > Cnidaria > Coral | place: Petempiche,Puerto... | reverse complement strand
GTGCCCACGACCAAGGCAGTGGTGCCACCCTTGGGGTTTTAGGGTATCCTAATTAAACTTAGTGTACCCAAATGAAGTAAATTACAGTGATGTAATAAAATGACAGCACTAAAGAGATATAAACGATCGTAAAGTAACGTTCGTGCATAACCAAGAAAAGGAAAAGAAACTTTACAACTGTACACGGTGAAGGCTGACCGTAGAATGTCTCACCCTGCTAACGGCAACTAATCTAATCCCGCTGAACACTGCACAGCTCGAACCCGCCCCCAACTCTCGGCTCCGTGCCGGCAAAATGGTAATTTATGCTAATTTGGGATTATCACAAATTACATTTGTCATCGGTTTACGCCTAGCGTTCACGTAAAAAGTTAAAACGTAGTTAAAAAGCTCTCCAAAATGAGAATTATCTCTGCTTACATCTTCTCGTGCAAGGCCTTATGCGTCCGACGGCGCGATGAGGACTGTGATGATGATGACATCTCGTGTGGCTATCATTAACGGATACACTTAAAAACGCTGACGTGACATCAAGTAATTTGCGCATGCTCAATGTCAATCCTAAACCAAGACGTCCGTGCTTATGAATCTGCTTATCAAAGTGTGGACGGGCATAAACTATCGCCAGACTCGTGTGGATGAAATGTTTGTATAAGTTACTGACCTCGATGATTCGCAGTGACCTTATGTTAATAGCCATCATCATTTGATATTATTTTGCTTTTTCCACACTTACCTCTGCCACTCTGACGTCATTAGCACTCAAAGCACCTTTCAATGCGACTGGAATCTGGATGGGAAAAAAATGATTCATTATTGTTGTTAATTTTTAAACAACTCAAAATTATGAAATTATGAAGTATCCATTTTCCCATCTTCTACAATTATAGAAACAATCTTGAGTGGGGCACCAATAAAAACAATGTGGTTCGAGTAAATAAATAATTTATTTACTCGAACCAACATGAATATGTAGCTGTTTTTCAGACACAAGATGTGAAGACCGAAACAAACAGTTGTTATAAATTAAGATGACCCTGAAGGCTATTTTATAAACACTGTCCAGGGCGTTAAATTTTATAAAAATAATTGGCCTTGTTATATTTTACGTTTTCTGTTGCACTCTTGCACACTTGACTTGTGGCTTACGCTCGCACGTTCATATTAGATCATAGAAAGAAGAAATAGCGCCATGTCAAAACTCACCTCGCGACTCATTCTGACGTCACTATAGCTTAAAGCGGCGTTCAGGTGACCAATCTATGAAAAGAAAAAACAAAATTGCTATTCGATTTAAGGAGCAGCTCCCAGGTGCAAAACTGAAAAGCAGCAACAAAATAAATTCTGTAAAAAAAAAAGGCCAACTTCCTTAACTACTGTAGTTTACAATTTCATTGTCCCTATATGTAGCGGCATATTTTGTTTAAATGTTCTCTTGGTCAGTATGGTAAAGCTTTTGAAGAGTTGTAGTAATAATTGATTTTGATGAGTTCTTTCGACTCCTCGTTACCTTCTGGCACCAATTGTCACTTTATAAAATTCGTAATCGCTTATCTCATTATGACTAAACAGGACGTCATTCCACCATGTGGTAATCTAAAAATCACAGTATAAAAACGTACAGTAACTATAATACATCAATTTACACCAGAGTACCTATGTCTGCACATATTCCTTACCTCGCGTCGCCCATTTGTTTGTTCTCCGTAAAAAGAAGGACCAATATGGGCGCCTGTTGCATCTCCGTGCCTTTAAAATTGAAGAAACAATTTATTTAAAACGCCATTTTCTATGTAAAACAGCAGCAGAAGAGAAGGTTTTACTGAAGATCGAAAATAACGTGCAGTTTGCTGAGCACCGGTGTTTAATTCTGCATCGTAATCTGAGTTTGACTTCAAGCACTAATCCTGAGTTGTTTTCCGCTTGTTTTGAATTTTGGCAATCGACTTTTGCTTCAGGCTCGAATTCCAGCCGTTTTGTGAGCCCGCGTTCCTTGCCCCACAGGCAAGTGTTAGTAACGCGAAGGAACTACTCCTTAACCCGGCGCAAAATGTTATCAAGAAAGCCCTTCACTAACGAAAATAGGAGTTGACTTGCCTCCCAGAGATTGAAAAGCACATCTTACCTTGCAGTTTTACCCCCTGGTCTGTTTCCTCTTTTATCTGTGTTAAGAGATTAACATAACAAACAGACTATCAGTCATGCAACGTTTGACATGTGACAGATGCAAGAAAATTCCGATACAGTATGATTACTTACCGTACATGTATAATAATTTTAGTTCAAGAAGGATAGTGTGGACAGTTTAAGACACTTTGTAGGACCACACGGCTGTTTAATTTGCAAATATCTTAGTTAATTCTCCAATTCTTCGGATCGTCAGCCTGAACCTAGTCCTTGACCTAATTCACTTTTGACAGGCTCCTGACTAGTGACAGACTCATATCGTGCTAAGTGACTAACTGTCGAGTAATAACCTACATCTCCAGCATCATACCTGGTTTGTCCTGTTTTCTGGTGCGACAGAAAGCTATAAGTAAGGCAATTGACACCACCAACAAAACAAATCCACCAATGGCACCGTACGCCCAAACAGGAAACTTCTCTTCATCTATCACACAAGAAAACATCAATTTTAGACGTTATTATATTTTTTTGCAGAGTCAATAAATTTGCCAGTTGATTCAGTCCAAGATTACCAAAGAAGTGGAAAAGCACGGTTAAACCAAATAACGGAATCCCTCATGACCGACGGAACAGGCAATGTGAGAGCTACTTAGGTCCTCAGCGGTATATCAACACTACAGTGGCACAAGATCTTGGAATATCGTACATGTGTATACTTTAAATTACAGTCAGCTTCTCCTGCCTACGAGATTTCTGTGTTAGCATCATAAAGCCCATGTTAGTTTACCCATAAAAGTTAAAAACTCAGAAGACTGTTTCCTTCAGGCTGACCCTAACGTAGTGGAAACATAGCTTTTATTACTAAATGTTATCAAGCTATGAGCCAGAAGTCGCATGGTCTTCAAATATAACTATGCATGAAACAGACTACAAGGTCTACAAGTACAGAAATCTTTGAAGTAATAACATACAAAGGGTCTCAATATCAAGTCACTGGTGCATGGTAAATTTGCTTACCTTCAATAGTAACAGTAATACTAGCCTCAGGGCCTTCACCAAGTTGATTGTAAGGAACACAGCGATAAATTCCTTGGTCTTCGTTCTTGACGCTGACAAATGTAAGGACGCCTGTACTGGACGAACTGACCAGTTGACCGTCACGATAAAATTTATATTCGGCGGAGGGGTTTGCACGTGCTGTACACGTGATCAATAATGGTTTCCCTTCCTCGACCGGTTCCACGGAACTGCTGAGTTGGGTTTCTGTCGGTTTATCTACAAAATGATAATAAATGGTAAGGAATTGAATTCTATAATCTACAACATAAAGACCAAAATAATGACCGCTTGCTAAGGCAGGTGTGTTACCAGTAATCCCCAGCTATAGGGTACTGGGTGTCACCTCAAATACACCACTGTATGTTGCGCTGAACAGTTTTGGTACCCTTTACTCAACTGAGTTCCAAAAGTAGCCAATCTTTTTGCTTTAAGATTTAGCAGCCATTTCCATCGCTACTTCCGGAAGGTCACAACGTTAGGGAGTTCGCTACTTTAATTCAGGTACCTATAATTGTTACTGTATGAGGGCCAACCATCTTGAGAATGAGGAGGTCCTCATCAAAAGATAAAAAGGATAAATCTCGTGAAAAATATTTGATATTACATGAAAACTGAGTAATGCATTCAGTGTGAAATAAGAGAATTTTAAAAAGAGAAATGGGAACAGTTTTTTGATGCTGTAAAGATCCAAGCATAACAACACCCAGAATTTAAAAATTTTTCAAACAAGCGGACATCAAACACACATGCAACTTGACTTCCTGAAACACTGTGGCGATAACAATGTCAGTTTTAAACTACATGTTGTCAACAACTCCCTTCAGCGGCTAACATAATCAACTCCAACTTTCTGATCACTTAGCTCTCTAATACCGTAAATTAAGAAGAATCTGAACCGCTAAGGACAAAGATCTATTCCTTAAAATTGTAGTTCAAAACCTCCCTAGCAAACATATTTTCATAAAGTAAACAACACGTTGGTCCATATCCATGTTTTCATATGTGCCACAGTCTTCTGTCTCAAATTAAACATTCTCTATACGTTTTAACTACTCGAAAGTAATGAGGGTCATTTCTTTCCGGCAGAACTTTTCAGTAATATCATTTTGTTGTCTATTTCTTCGACACTTGACAAGAAATATTTTCTGACCACCAAAAGGTATTAATTAAAGACGGTTAGAAAAATATATCATACATTGTTTAATATTTCTGGGATCTCTTCACCTGACACATTACACTATATTTTTAAAAATTCATTCATTCATTAAAATTCAAACAATTTGAAGGAAAGGAGTTCACTGTAAATACATGTATGGTTTACCTTTGTCTTAAACAAAAGGAATAAAATATCTGGTCACATCTCCTAAAGGTTTATGTCAACAAAATTTGCTTCTCTACTTTGAACATACGTCATAGATGTCTACCTGCTTATTTCAAATTTGACGTTTTCTGTGTGTACTTAACTGGATATTTTCAGCTGTTGTTTTTATTCATAAAAAATGAGTTCTTCCTACCGCGAATAATACAAACGAGTAAGACACTTTGAATAACGCGAAAATGGAGCAGAAGAATAGATCGAAACAAAGCAGAGGTGAATTTCATAATGTCGATTTTTTTAAGAATTAATATTTGAAGTTTGAATAATTCATTACTTCAGATATCACATATTAGCGCCAAATGCGTAACTGTTTCATCTAGACGTATATTGAACAAGGCATCTCCAGCATTTCCCGTTTAGGAAACAAATCTTGACAATCTACATCCGCAAATTTGATCAGTTCTGCAAAACATTTGCAACATCAGCGTGCATTAATAGAAAGATCAAATCTCGAAATACACTTTATTTAAATGTAAAGACCAAAGAAAAACGAATCAGCGTTTGTTATAAGCTCGTTATTAGACAAGAAATACTAGGAAAAAACCTCCATTCGTCTGCCGGAATAAAGCCAATCTGTGTGTTTTAGGCGAGGTACCGTTCATTAGCCGTCAATATCTATCTAATTTATATGCAGTTTTCATAAGATTTTCGTCACCTTTGACAAGATGTCTGTGTGAATAATATCATTGTTGACAACCGTATTTTTGCAAATACAAATCTTGACAAATAACAGTGTTGAAGACACGGGAAGGAATAACGTCGAATCGACGTTACAGCAGTTACTGCGATTCGGTGGCTCGTACAGTGATGCAAAATTGAGTTTGCTCCCTCGCGACATAAACACAGTATTGAGCAAACACGTATGGCATGTTCGAGTGCGATTTCACTGAATATTGTATGAATAATAATGATCAGATAGAAATCGCAAACAAGACCTGGCCGACAACTGGACCAACGTCTCGGGGCCTCCAACACGATTTATAAGGTATGATGATTTTAAATTAAACTTGGAAGTTGTAGCATACTTACATTGTACGTTTAGTTCGATAGTACTTGGAGATGAGAAGAAACTGCTTTGAAATGCACACTGATAGCGAGTGTCATCCTCAACTGACACGTTCGTGACTTGCAAAGTGTTGTTCGTAATAAAAATGTGTTGCGGATCATCGTAGATAACTTTAGTCCCAGTTAATGTTGATTTGACGGCCAAGCCAGCCCAGTTCTCGCTGTTGAAAGGCTGCTCTCGCGTCCATGTTAACAGATGAAATATGTTAGCTTCTTGCTGCTCTTGCGGAGTCAATACGTAATCACATGGAAGAGAAACATCGGAGCCCAGAACTACGTTCATTACGTGGCTTGCTTGTTGATGATGAGACCAGCGAAATCCATCTGAAATCCGACAAAACGTTACGTTAGACCAACAAACAAAGTAAGTTAAAACGAAGATGGAATCCAACCGAACGCCGAGGACGATACAGTCGTAATATGCCTTTCGATCGCATGATCGCACAATCCAACTCCAACTGAAACAAAACTAGGACCTTAACCACTTACCTAGTAAAACAAATTTGTTACAAAAGAGTAATAGCACCCAGGCAGTGGTATAAACCTCCATACTTCACACAGTCGTTTTCACAGGAAGTCAAGCAGAACTCTTTGTATATTTGTATTAATGACAACAGCTTCCAGGCGCTCCTATATTGACGTCAGATAACAGCCAGTAAGCCTATTGTTTGAAAATTTTCAATGATGCGAAAAGAAAAGCAAGATCAAGACGCTCGAATCACGTCGCTTGTGTTGTGTAAGCGACAGGAAATGTAGATATGTTGACAATTTTTGGACTGACAATGAGTCCTACAATGATGTCATCTTCCGGCTTATGTACGTTACTGAAGTTTGTATTCTAGACCATTCTAGGAGTTGTTTAGACCATTTTCGAATTAATATGTTTTACGAACATTTCTCGCGCGACGAATGTATTTTTTCTTGTTATGTATTTTACAATCCTGAAACAGGTGGTCTTCGATAGGAAAATATATCACCCCAGGTTAATAACTGTGCTAACAACCTAGACAACATACTGAGGTCAGTGTGAGATTTAACACTGACCTTCGTAAACATACGTTTCGTAGTACGAAATTAAAGAAAACGAATTTTTCGTTTTCAGATGACATAGCGACTGCTTGGAGAAACAATGATCTGTATTGTAAAACATGAAGGACAACGTGCACAACATCGTACGCACATAATTTGAAAAACTTTTTCTCCCCTCAGGTGTCGGCTTCTTTTGTTTTCACTTGTTTTCCTTTTCTGTGAAGAAAAAACTGCCAGTATAAAAACATGACCGTGGTGTTATTGTATCGTTTGCATTTATTAAGCTATTAAGAAAGTTCCGGCAGCGTGACAACGATAACGGTACATGCAGCGTTTGTTAAGGCCGTTTCTATTCACAAAAACAATGTTTTTTGTTGAAGGTTTCTGTGCGAGGTCTCTCTGTATGGTGTAACCCATGTGCGAACAGGTTTTCACCTTGGCTTTGGTCTTACTAAAAATGCGATGAATTTCTTTCTTCCGTCGTAGACATTTTCTTCTGGGCAAGACGCTTTGCCTGTTAGGGTAAGTTTTTCAATAATATGGCTTCTGTGTGTCTTAAATAATTACAACTCCTCTTGATATTCGCTCCTCTTCTCGGCGATACTCGTTGGCCACAAAACTGACTTGCAATCTAAAGAGCTTTGATATTGCTTCACCTGGAATGCTCGACCGGCAAAATGTATAGTTTTTATGCTGCCAAAAATTATAATAAATAAAATATTCATATACCTTTAGCACTATTTTCAATAACAACGTGGGTATAATAAGAAATAGCACACAAACTGCGGTGATAAACATGACAATATAAAGCGCATGTTGGAAAACAAAATTCATTTAACTAGACGTTTCGAATGTTTCGACATACATCATCAGAAGTCACCGTTTAGAATAGAAGTAACAACTAAATTTTAAATTTAAGGTAAGTAGCTAATTAACAATAACAATGACTTGAGTATTATTACGCTTTCGCTGGTGTAGTTTCAGCATAAATTTACGCTAGTGAACAAAATTTACGTTTATTTATTAAGCGATCTTTTTTATGAACAGCAATGATGTGGTTTCACCTAGAAAAAATTCAAAAACAAGTTATTTTTAAAAATGTCTTAAAATGATTTAAAACCTGCCGGATGGGCATCAGGCGCGGATCACGCGCGTTGAAGGAGTGGTGAAGAGTCACGCGCGTGACAGAATTCTCGCTTGTCACTCACGCTTTATAACGCAAGGAGTTCGGTAAAATTCACGATTGTTTTAATTATAGCACGCTCTGAAATCTTCCTTGAAATTTCTATGATGAAATTCGAAGTTCATTGTGCGTCCATATTTGAATGTGTGCCAAAATTACCGGCAGAAGCTCTTGTGAGTGTATGAAGCGAAGGACTGAACAGGATATCTGTTAGTAAGTAGAGATCAGTGCTTAACCAGCATCACTAAAATAAGATTCCTTAGAAGAGCAAAAGAGATTTTCCGAGCTAAGTTTCAGGTAATTTTTTGTGTTCATTTCTCTACTTTTCCACAGTATACAGGTTGATATGTCACCCTCAAGTTAAATCCTTTGATATCAAATGGAAAATACCCTGCCTGTTTTGATGTTGTTTTCGCTGTTCGCTTTATCAGGTAAGGTGTACCTAAAGTATAATGGAACCGTTTTATAAGAAATCTACAGCCGTCAGAGTACTAACTATTGAACAAGAGGCACCATACTAAGAGGGAAAACACTGTAAACCGTATATATTTTCACTGGCGTTTATGTTAACATTTCCTGCCGTTACATGTAAACTTGGCGTTAATCGCCTTTTTAACCTTAAACCCCCATGCCCTGAGGGCAGCTTAGTTGTCTTAGCTGAGTGTTTTCTTGACAAATCCTTGCTTCTTCAAAGTCCTCATTTTGTGTTATTTTTGTAGATACTCTATCATGGAGCGTCAAACAATCCACTGGTGTACACAGAGGTTCACCCGCCACACTGGAATGGACAGTATCATTATCTACAGAAGAAAAATCCAGAGCTGACCGCTTTTCTTTAATTCTCTTGGAACGGGAGATGTTCCTTTACAGCAATCTATGGCAGATTATGGCCGTTAAACAGTTCTCTAGTGGAGTTCACCAGGAAATTGGAAATCACGACACCTTTGATGTCATTCCTGGAAATGACATGACGCTCCAGTTAAAAAATATCACAGACACTGATGCCACCCGGTTTCGTTGTACATTCCTCAGCTCCTTTGCGGCACCGAAGAGTGTCGTTGAGCTTGAAATAAAAGGTGGGATACTCCTAGTTCGTAGATAATAATTTCGTTCCTGTGATTCGGTGTCCTGCACGCTTTCTGGCGTGGGTGCTTCTGACCTCCTTAGAACTCCCTAGCTAGATGTTCATTACAATTCATTGGAATTCTTGTTTCAAAAGCAGAAGTATTGCACCATCTAAACCGACCCGAAAAATTGTCCAGGCTAACATATTTGTCGCTGTAGGTAATTCTCTTCATGCGTTATCTCTTGTTAAATTGTTGTTACGCTTTCCCTTTCTTTGAACTTTACCAGAGATTAATATTTCATCCCCGTGTTGGATGATGAATGTTTTTTCGTTTTTGTTATGGTCTTTAGATTCCCCGATACATGTCCGTCTTGTCGGTGGTATTACTCCCAATAAGGGCAGAGTAGAGGTGTACCGAAGTGGATTCTGGGGCACTATATGCAATGACGGTTGGGATATCCCGGATGCGTCAGTTGTTTGTCGAATGTTAGGTTACCCTGGCGCCTGGACAGCCGGTTGTTGCACTGAATATCCCGGGGGGACTGGTCCGGTCTGGTTAAGTGATCTGTCATGTACAGGAGAAGAGAAGTCTTTAACAGAATGTGGTCACAGTGGCTGGGGCATCAATAAGTGCAACCATGAAAAAGATGCAGAAGTAGTATGCTACACCCCATCAACAGAGAAACACTCACAACATTCCAGTGTGATAACAGCGACACAAGCGTCGCCATCCCTACAGGGTTCAAGTATTCTAGTGTCATCTACACCAGCTGCAGTTGATTTAACTCACAGTGCTACTTTAATGTCATCTTGGTCGTTCACAGCTTTCTCTTCTTCAGTATTTTCTCCATCTTCTTCTTCATTGATGGTCGTTACATCCCCATCAGCCACCATAATGCCTGGTAAGCAAACGCGACAACTTTGTTTTTCGCATGTACAGTTTGATGTATGTTTAGTTTAGGTAAGAAACTCTGTTTGGACAATTAATTTAACATTTACCAAAATTGGAATATGCAATTGCAACAAAACATTGAACCATTCAGTGAGAAACATTCAAGCACAGTCACCTATCTCCATTAAAAGGACCGTCTCCGTTATGTCTGCGAACGAGCGCGTGCAACCTCTGCACAACGCAAAGACATCACTACTCGGTATTTTCCGGCGACAACTGAAGGCTTATCGGCGTGTTACGTCCTTGGAAATCTTGCGGCAGGAACAGAGAATGACTAAACCTTAATCCAATTACCAGTTTAACATTGTTGAGAATAATTATCACTTTCTTTTTATCTAACAGCTCCAATAGTACGATTGAGTGATGGTTATTATAATTTTGGCCGAGTAGAGATTTTTCACGATGGAACTTGGGGCACGGTCTGTGATGACAACTGGGATATTGAAGACGCTGCTGTAGTTTGTCAAATGCTTGGCTTCAAATACGCTTGGACTGCTATCTCATTTGGTGTCAGTGTCACAGAGCAGGGCGTTGATCTTTATGGAACTGGGCCCATTTGGCTCGACGATGTTGACTGTATTGGAAACGAGAGTTCCCTTAGCGAATGCAGCCACAATGGTTGGTTGGTTCACAACTGCGATCATCTGGAGGACGCCGGAGTGTTGTGCAGTGATTCACCAAGACCAGCCAATCAGAGCGTATCAACAGTGGTTAATGACACTAACAAGCCTACACAAGCACCAAGTAAGTTCCGCTGTGTATATTCCAAGTTATAGGTGACGATTTCTGTGGTGAAATCTTAAGAGAGTGAACATTGTTCGCGCTGAGTTGGTTTGCTCTTTTCGGGAGTCAATTTTGTCTTTCATTCACAAATGTCATGAAACGAGTTCTCACTTCTCCTTAAAATTTTTCACCCCAGCTGTTGAGGTTCGATTGGTAAATGGCTCACGTGATCATGAAGGTCGTGTGGAAGTCTTGTACAATGGTGAATGGGGAACTGTGTGTAATGATTACTTCGATATACGAGATGCAGGAGTCATTTGCCGAATGGCGGGTTTCCCCGGAGCTGCCTCTGCTGAAGTCAAAGGAAGATTCGGTGCTGGAAACTCCAGTCAGAAAATTTGGCTCGATGACTTGTGGTGCAGTGGTTACGAGACTTCTATTGCTTCTTGTTCATTCAGGGGATGGGGATCACATAATTGCGGCCACAATGAAGATGCTGCTGTGATTTGTAAGGAGAAAGATCCAGGTAAAAAAAATATTACGATCATTTATTAACAATTTTTTTTTCGACTAATATAGTTTTTATATCAAGCATGATGGCAGCAACGCTCGGGAGAATAATTATAGGCTGAAGATTTTGACAGAGCGATTTAGCGTCGCTAGAACGATGCTCTTTCGGTCTTGATGGAAGTTAGCTCACACATGCAGCGAGTAGAAATAAAAGAAATCAAACAACGAAAGAAAGGTCAGTAGAAGAAGTCAATGTCTCGGTTTACATTGTAAGAATGTGTTCTGGAAAAGAATGAAGATTGAAAGCACTACTGGCATGCTTAAATTACGTTTATTTTTAGCTGTAAAATTAAAACAACCTTAATCTGGTCCAAGGTCCAATGCTTCGGAACATTATTTTGCGAATTGGCTTACCTATTTTAGTTATATGCTGGCCTTAGTCTTTTTATGATAGACATAATCTACGGGTTCAACAAAGGCCATAAGCGCGCTGTTGGTAACAGTTCTTATAAGGATTTGCCATTTCTTCACAGTGATACACGTTGAGTTATTGGACGGAGGAGGTTACCCAAATCAAGGTCGTGTTACTCTTTACTACAATGGCCAGTGGGGTACGGTGTGTGATGATCAATGGGACATGAATGATGCCCATGTGGTGTGCCGTATGTTGGGATACCCTAAAGCTGTTGCATTTACATCCCAGTCCACTTTTGGCGGTGCTCGGGATGGGCCAATATGGCTTGACGAAGTCAACTGTACAGGGAATGAGAACACGCTTGCAGCTTGTCCACATTTCGGCTGGGGAAACAGTGACTGTGATCATACTGAGGATGCTGGAGTCATTTGTGACTTTAACTACACTGTGGATGCAAAGGGTAAGGGAGAAGCGTTGGAAATCTTAATAACATCGGCAAATAAATAAAACTTTATTTTTATTTTACGGAATCTCACGTTATATCAACTGTGATTTTATTGGTGGCTGTTTGACACTTTTTTCACTGTCACATTTTGACCAATTTAGACCAAACTAACAAATGTTAAAAACTAAGAGGCTTAAAACTCTCTTCGCAGATGCAAGTTGCAATTTTGACATCTGGTATTGTGGCTGGGAAAATGGGCCTGGAAGCCAGGACTTTACATGGACTAGGAAATTTGGTCCAACTCCATCACGTGACACGGGACCGTCACGGGATCACACCTCAGGGGCCGGTAAGGGCCACTTGCTTCTACTGACATATTCTAGATAACACCTTTGTTCATTACAAATCATGTCATTTGTCACGATCTTTTGTGATGTCTTCAATGTTGATCCTGTTATTTCCCCTCGGTGTTTTCCTAAACACGACTTTAAATTTTTCTCAGAGTGCATCCAATAAAGGAGCTTAAAGGGTTACAGAACAAGGGCTCATCGGTTTTCACTAAACAAAATAACAACCATTCTTTGTTTCATTGCAGGACTGTACTTCTACATAGAAGCATCAGGACGAAGCAGGGGAGAAACTGCTAGACTCGTGTCACCATACATACAAAGCAATGGAAACGCCACGTGCATGGTTTTCTACTATCATCTCTATGGACATTCAATTGGTAGCCTCAGAGTAAAGGTTGGAGATCAGGTTTTGTGGCAGCTGTCAGGCAACCAAGGAAACAGTTGGTACAAAGCGACGGTGCCCCTTTATTTTGATGGCACGTATAAGGTACGATAAATTTGT
>Ga0126339_10002677_pt1 | contig 12808 bp, 8 predicted proteins | sample OrbTmetagenome_2_FD_92532 | JGI IMG/M metagenome (GOLD analysis project Ga0126339, IMG submission 92532) | Coral microbial communities from Petempiche,Puerto Morelos, Mexico - Orbicella T R C metagenome | ecosystem: Host-associated > Invertebrates > Cnidaria > Coral | place: Petempiche,Puerto... | reverse complement strand
GGTTTATTCACAGATGATCTTTGATTCGCGTCACAGATCGTCAAAAGCGTGCAAAGGCGACCTTTACAAAACCTTTAACAACACATTTGACGCGCGGTAAAGGCGATTTTTCGTGCCGTGGTAGCGAAAAACGCATTTGTGGGTTGAGCTTTGAATTTTGGAGTCCGCATCTTATTGAAAGGCGCAGTAAGTTATCCGATTCGCACAAGCCAATTTGAGAAATACACGATGTTCACGACCACACGAGAAGTGGTCATCATGCTGTGACGTAATGAATGAGATGTAGTCAGAAAGTGGTCTGGGAACGAAATATAAGGAACACAAATAATTATGTGTGCATGGTAGCAGTGCTTAGCTATCAAGTTCTCATCATTGTGGAAGTACAGAACACCTGGACTTTCATTCAAAACTCGCGTTATGTAGAAAGCTAACTACTTTCCACTGAGTTTATTAGCTGATGATCAAACTCACAGTTTTATGATAAGACTCAAATGGCTGATAAGTATCATTCACATCTCGTCGGATTCTACAATCCCGGCCAAAAGTAGTTGGGACACTTGAGCTGTATCATGTATCTCCTTTCCTCCCTGATCAGTGTTGGAAAATATCGCGTTTTTTCCAAGAAAAAGGGAAAAAATCACCTGATTATCAACATTGAAAGTGGGGGGAAGGGAGAACTTACTTCGTGTCCCAACTCTTTTGTCCGGGATTGTAGTTCCTCTAAAGTATCAGTAAGACACTTTTCTCTCATATTGTTGAATGAGTTATTCTATATGAGCAGTCAACAAGACCTGACAACTCCGCGCTAATCCTTTTAATCTTATCTTGACAAAAACATTGTTAGTGAGACCATTAGCTTCTCAAGATCCTCAATGGTCTCCTTGTTCATCTTAACAAAGTGGAGTTCTATGTGCATTATGTTAAGGATTGTAAATGCAGATACGTTGAGCCATTTTCTTCATAACCGTCTTGGCTGCGAGACTTTGAAGAATAAAGCAAAATAAATTACTCATACAACCCTCGACTTCGATCTGATTTTTTCCCTTTTTTTTTTTTTTTTTCCTGAGCATGTCTTGGAGCAAACTTTGATTTTAACACATAAAAGGATATTAAAATATCAGAGATTCTTGTTATGTCTGTGCCGAAAAGTGTAGAGCAGCATCGAAACATCTGGCCATTTACAGGAAAAAATCCAAAGAATTGACGGAAAATAAGACCGGTTCAGCTGATCATATCTCGGTGTGGCCAACACCGCTCCGTATTGCAATAATGCCTGCACGCACCCATGCCAGTTATGCCATTGCGAGGTACGAAAAATTCGCTGAAAAGAGGTTGGCTATGTACTTTCAAATTGTACATGCTTCTTCGAGCCTGTCATAAAATATAACCAAAACTAGCCAACATTTACCAGTTACAATGCGTTCTATGAGCTATAAAAAGAAGTTGGTGTTTATTTATGTCTACAATTCAAACACGGCGCTGAAAGAGTGGTTATTTGTGTAGCATGTGCGCATGCGCAGCATGATCTGCATAGTTTCCTTTATAAGGCTGTGAGATCTGAGTAAAGACTAAATATGGCTCCACAAGATTGACTCTGGTAAGTATTTCACAATGAAGTGATCACAGCTTACGGTCTGATACCCTGTGACTTTAAATGTTTCGTCCAGCCTTCAATTTTTACCGACTTCTCTTCTAAATATTCTAATGAATTTTCCTGACTCATGATTAAAATTCCCTGAATTTTCCCTGACCGTGAATATAGTTTATTCCTTGACCATTTCCTAACCTGGGTAGCCCTGATTTTCGCTTCAAATGAACTTGTAAAAACGTTCAGGCAACGATACCCGCCTGATTCCTCCAAACTCACCGCCCCCCTCCTCGCCCTACTCCATCCCCTCCCTCATTTTCGGTAACATTAATTTCAAATCTCCCTTTTTTCTTGTCAAGTGCTATGAAAATAACATACCAAGCAAGAGGTCGAGTTTCCTTTGTTTAATCACTGAAATTGTATTTACTAACATAATACAAAAATATAACATTAGAGGAACACGTTAAAGTCTTTGACGAGCTAACGCACTGCAACTTAGGAAAGTGATCAAGACCTCACAGCTTATGAGCCAAAGTTCCACCAGTTCCATAACAAAGGTGAGGAATAGAAGCGATCGAACCATGTTAGGTTTTCTACGACATTCTGTCCTCTACATCGAGAAGATTTAGGTATACCTTTTTCCTGTTTTCGAGAATTAATTGTAGTCTAAACTGTCATGAGGTTTTTCTCCCTACCTCTTTTTTTAGTTTTTTTTTTTTTCAACTTCCCATAAAACTTGCTCATGCTGCCAAAGTTTTGATCACTTTCCTCAAAGTCAAGACTGTCAACTTAAACTTTACAGTGACTTGTTCTATAACGATTAGCAAGATACTTCCAAGAATCCTTTGCAGCCCTTACTATAGCCGTCATTTACAATCCACTCCAAATGACGTCTGCATGTAAAGGAGACTGGTGCATAGAAGCAGGGAAATATTTTCCTTTTGGAAATTTCTTTATACTAAGTAAGTAACAGACTTTTTTTTTACAAGGCAATTACGCACAAACAGTACTAAATAATGCCAGCATTTTCTCTTTCTTTTCTAACAAGCCATTCAACGTGTAAATTCAAAACTCTTCATGCATTCTTGGATCGAATTCGAAAAAAAAATCCTACGAAATTTAAAAACGTCTCTTTCTACAGAGTTAAACTGCCAACATTTTTCGACAGCCGGCAACATTGTTAGTATCAATGGTCATAATTTGTGTATCACTTACCTAGGAATACACTAAAAGAACAGACAAGAAACAGACCACATGTACACACAACTGACAGCCAACTTGGCAACAGATATTACAAACAACTTGCAACCAATAAAACTATTTTAAGTACCAAAATAGTTTTTCAAAAATAAAGAAGTGACCCCGTGCTTTTCGTGGAAAAACATTCTCTGCAAGTAAATACTTATAACAAATGAAGCCATCTTCTTTTTTACACAGCCAACTTTGTTTCAATTCTCACCAGTGAAACAAATGTTATTTTCAACCTTTCGCATAAAGTAAAGGTAGTCTACAAATATTTCAAATAAAATCCTTCAATCTAAAGGAATGACACTTCTCATACCATTTTTATGTACTAACCAATGCATTTTTCTTTCTTTTTTACTGAAAAGTTACTTAAAAAATATCACCGGAGGAAGTTTTGTCTATTACTTTTGATTGGATGTTTCATAACCAAGATTTGACCAGTTTTGACTCAAAATTTCATACATGACACTATAGTGACTGTTCATCATAATTCCAAATAAACCAATCAGAAACTTGAACCTAAGAAGAGCCCCCGCCAGCAACATGAAGATTTTTGACTCAAATATCAGATGTATCTGTCATGGTAGATGTGATGAGAATGCCACGGAAAAAAACCTGCTTTTGCAAAGTTTAAAAAAATTAACGTAGCTCTAATGCTATTCAAGACTGCGATCAACAAATTTTTACAAATTAAAGAGGTAAGTCTATAAAATGTATTTTACCACATGTTGTCACCTGAAGAATGAGGTGATCTGGAAATAAAATTGCTCAACAACCTTTCGCGTCAATATTTACAAGTGCAGTGGAAAAACTTGAAAAAATACGGCAGTGGGTAGGGGAAAAAATTGACACCACTGACATCCATCTCTCTTTCCAAAAATAATAAATAAAAATACATATATCTTATTAACTAAATGCAAGAGAGAAAATCTTGGCCATAGGCATCGCAGTATACATGTAAATGGAGTAAGGCAAGTCCCACACCAAAAACACAAAAGGCCGATATTCTTCCAGTATGACCACAGAAAGCTTGATTAATAAGAGACTTATTACACAACTTTTTAGATAAGAAACAGATATAAAAACGTTACCAACACTAAGAAAATGTTGGACCTGCAACAGAGAATCTGATCACCTGCTTTCAGTTATTGGCCCTCCCAGCTGTCTTAGGGGTCGTGTAATCAAAAACGAAACACCACAAGTATTAGCCTGAGTTGCACACAGCTCTTGATATGCACTCATAGGTACATGTACATGTAGTCCTATTCCCTACGAGACAGTTGTTTGAAATTCAAGCTGAGAAATTCCATATTGATGTAGAATCACAGAGATCAATAAAGCTGACTGACTAGAAACTGATCAGACAAGACAAATTTAAATAAATTACGAGCAAGTAAACTATGAAAGACTTGGTTATGAACGGCTTGAAGTTAACGACAGAAGCAGGTTTGTGAAGCTGATGTTCTGAGCATTAGGACTTGGTCAGACCAATTTGGAACCTTAGATTCACAAACTCACTATGGAAGTTAATTTGCCCTTATCAACTTCAAGATGATGAAATAGCTAAATCTTTCACTCGCCTATTGATGCAGCCCAACAGCTTCTTTAGATCCTGCTAACTTTGTTCAATACTAAGAATGAACCAAAAGAACTTCCCCTCTGGAAGAAAAATTGCCCCATCCAATGCTTATGAACCTTTTTCCAAGTTTATTCACTGCATTAACATGGCATGCTCACACTATCTACCAAGAAAACTAAAACTATTCACTCGCATGGTGCATCAAAATTTCAAGTCTCAAAGACTACTGAAACCAAGGCCACATCTATCCTCTCCTTATAACTCTTCTCTTCCACCTTCTGTCATTACATAAAGTTCACTGAGCCAAACTAAAGCTTATTATATACTTCATAAAAACAGACTATAACTTTTAAAGCTATACAAACCACAGAACACTATCCATCAAACAAACTTGTGAAGCTTTCTGCAGTAAGCAAGTGCCACATAGGGCCATCAAACAGTGGCAATATCCTTTATTCCAAGCAGAGTCCAATCCTTCCATGTGGCAAATGTGTCCTGGCTGAATGGCTGCTGTCCATTTGACTAAATCAGTTAACAAAAGTAATTATACCGCAGCCAAATAAATGAAGAGTACTGTGCACTGAAGTCTACTTGGACGGTTTGATTGACGATAATTGACTTATAACCCGTAATAAAGAGCTGTTTTCATCCTTCAGTTTCTGGTTATCCCCACGTAGTTGTTCCACCTCCTAATGATGAAAATATAGAAAATAAAAATAAATTAATTTAATTTAATTATCACTAAACAAATATTACTGACCTCCAAACTTTTCCAATACTGTGGTGTGACAAAACAGAATCCCTTGTCACATATTCACTACTAGTGGCATGTCTGCAACATGTGTCTGTGCAGTGAATTAAATTTCAGCAATACAGTATATCAAAAGATGTCCATTCTTGCACTGACCTTAGCAGTGCCAAGAATAAGACATTTATCTCCTTCTAGCCTCTCACACATTTCTTTTATTTCTCAAAATTAATTTGGTGTCACTGTTCAGTTGGTGGGAGGTGCAGTGGCCTAACTGATAGTGTGCTGGACTCTAGACTCGGTGCTTTAAGGTCATTCACTTAGTTAACTAACGTTCATTCCCAGATTTGTTCATCATAATGTGAAGGTTTGTCATGTTAGGTTGCACTGTACATAGTTCCAACATCTCTGAATCAACTATATCATTTCCTGCTCTTTAAATGTCAGCTTGACAACGTAATGATATTTCAGTTATGGAGGAGGCCATGTTTACTGTTGAGAATAACTTGGTTAATAATAGCCCATCTGTAGATCTATGTGTAAAACCACGCAATTGCAGTCCCATTCAACATACCAAAACAAAAATATCAATACATATACCTCACCTTGTTTACTTTATCAAGTGCACTTTTATAATCTTCTATCTGATTTTCATAATCATCTATCTTTTCAAGCAGCTGCTGCACTTGAATGGTCTCACTATCTTTTTGCTACAAGGTTAAGACATAACAGATTGATAAATAAATGTAGGCCTCTTCCATATTTATAGTGAAGATCTAACTCAGGTCTTAAACCTAGAACAATAAATCAACAGAAATCGCATTGGGGTCGAGAGATGATTAATTTTTGTTTCATTCCAAAAACTTAGAGCCATGAATGAACTATAACATATTGAAAAGGCCGTTTGGGGTGAGATTATCCAATATAGCCTAAAATTAGGGTTAAAGCCGCAGTTTTGAAACCACAAATCTGTGAAAAAAAAAATGCAAGGCTTTGCCTGTAAAATATTCATTGTACAGGTGAACTGTGTTTCAAGTGAAACAAGCCATTGATGATAAAAATGATGCATTTTAAGCCATTACTTTTGGATCAAAAATAAAGATAAAATTGCAGACTACTGATCTAAACTCTTAGCAGGGAGGAAGAAGGGTCCACTATTACCAATTAATAACCAAAGGTTACAGGATGTTCAACAGCTATGTGAACTATTTACACATAACACTCAACGATGACAGTGGCCCAATCTGATGAGGACACGTCCACTGTCTGCCACCCTACTGATCACCTGAGCTGTTTCCATGCCAACCAGGCAACAAGAACAGTTGTGTATAACAACCAATTCACGAATGTCACCTTTGACACCACAGTAACTAAATTTATTACTAACCAGACAGAAGAGTGTACTTACAACTTTTTGTTCTATTCTTTTGTTTGAGCTAGGAAACAAATAGTATCAGGTTGTTAGTTACTAATCAAGAGGCATATGGTTCAACCTTTCAGTACTGTGGCCAGATGAAATTCCTGACTTGATTTCCAGCAGTCTAGAGTTAATTTTCTAACTTTGAGCTGGTCTGATACATGTACCAGTGCTGTGCAGCTTGAGATTGTATCACATTTGTAGCCAATTGAAGGAGAATTGAGATTCACCAGTAAAACAATCTATATTAATTTTACTGTATCATGATTTGCAGGCCTATAACATGTATGTATGACCAATTTCAAGCACAAGTTCAAGTAGCGGTACCTTAAAGGCACAACAAAATGCCCATTTTCATCATTTTTTGTTCACCCTGTATAAATTTCTCATGTTTAAAAATGCACACTTCACAGAGAAAATGTCTTGAAAAATTGCTGTCAAAACACTCAGGCTGCTCAAACATTGAAAAATACTTGAGTTATGCAAGCTACTGAATAATGTAACTCGAGTGCAAGATGTTACATGTATCTGGGTCAGGGGAAATGTACTGGGCTAGTCGAAGCATATCATAAACAGTGGAGAAATGCAACTTAAAAACAAACAAATTACACTAAACTTACCCTTTGCTTTTGGGGGAATCCTAGAACAAAGAAAAGATGCACAAATATTTTAGTGGAATAGACTAATAAAGAATACATTACCTGCAAAGTCAATCCCTAAAACATTTGGAAACCGAACCCAGTTTCACGCAATCCTTGGACTGAATTTGATTTACAGTGTACAAATAGTTTGGTAATCAAAGGTAAACAAATGCAGAAATTCAATACAAACATGGGTTAACTCAATAATGTTTGTCTCACTCCATTGTGAAACACAAATTCAAGCCAAGAATCAAATGGATTGATTGAAATTTGGTTCTACTATTTATGGCTATGCTGAGTAATAGTGAACATTTCTTTGACATGAAAAACATTAAAAGCAAGCTTGGAAGATAATGACATTTAACAACAGTTAGCAATACTAATTTTCAACAATGAGTACTGTTACACTGTGGCCCAAAACTGTTACATTCAAAACCTTTGATCTTGATGAATGTACTTCAGCACCATTTGTCTATAATAATGTACTTGTATCACAGAGACAATAATTTCAGCAACAGGCACACTGCTATGACAGACCACAATTATCTCCTTTTCACCTTGCATGCATGACCTGGGATCACCCAAATTCAAAGAAACATCTAGACTAGGGTCAGATTCCAAAAGGAGAGAAGAGCCACTTGAGTTGCTTTTCAGTGGTAAAATAAAACTCAAAGATTTTTGATACGAAGTGCACATCTTTCTGTTCTACATTCTGGAGAATGACATTTCTTATGCTAGAATATTATTTTACACCATAAAATACGGTTTACTTTACACTAAGAAGGTACATTTTTAAAATATGTACTCTAATGTGACTGTTCTTGAAGCTGTTTACAACTTGAACTATGGACAAACACTTTTAACATGATGATTATGGTTTCCCAAATTAGGAAATTTAACTGATCTTCTTTATGAAAAAAAAATGTGATCAATCTGTTATAGTTTCTGCAATGCTCGAGCTGAGTTGTAACTGGTAAGGTACTAAGATCTACTGAATGTTTAAGAAGCAGACAGACAATCAAAATGTACAACAGAAACTTTAGAAGCTTTAAAAAGTCCAAAACTGGTACAATATATAAATAAACACAGTAAACCAGAAAATTGTTCTTCCAATACATGGACCATGAAAAGACAGCCAAAGGTATTGTGCATGTTTGCACACAGATGATAAATAACAAATCCAAAACAACACTTTCCAATAGGTAACACCAATTCAAATAACAACAAACTGCTGGCAAAGAAAAGCTTGTCATTACCATTTTGTACAAAGGGACTGCTGTTGCCACAAAACCAATCCACTTCTTTGGCTTAAGACAAGCAAAAGCCAACCAAACCAGGGTAAAAATGATACAGACACGGCTGCAAACAGTTGTGAAATTTGCCCTCTTGACAAAGAACTGTGATGGCACTCATTAGCAGGAGATATACGATATTTCCCACAGGATATCCATTTAAATTCACATAAGGTACAGTTAAATAACCTTGTTATCTCTCAGTGTCGCTTGGTTACTATCAAGTTTCCAACATATGCATTTCACTCTCACAACAGCCATACTTTGTGTTTAAATAGAATCATTTTACAACAAACACAAGATTTGTGGTAATGATGTTAAAAATCTATTTTAATACCAATATTCTAGCATTTAACAATCTAAACTGTTGTAAAACAAGTCTTTGTTGTCTAAAATAACTTGTCTGATAACCAGCTTCATGACTAAGAGAGAGTTTCAAGGGTTTTAAATGCCCAAATTTAGAAACATTAAGAATTTCACTGCAGGCATCTCAAAATTTGATCCCGTATAGTTTACACAGATTTGACAAGGGGATTTAATGTAACATTTCTCGCTTTTCAACCTAACTTTTCTATATAAACAAGGCAAATACGTGGAAAACCAAAAAATACACATGGTTGTACACATCGCCATGTCTGAAAACCTGCATAAAAACAAAAACACATTTTCACCGTCTCTGTGTATAAGTATTTGACTGTACGGAACTACATACCTCCAGCGCTTCATCATCGTTCGCTTGCTCGTTCTGTTGCGTGTTTGCCTTTACTTGCTTCGAAACGGAATCATCGTCCTCGCTCTAAAACCACAAAAAATACGATTCAATAATAAGTTAGCTGCTTACTGAAGCAGTCGTACGCTAAATACGTGAACACGAACCAACAACAGTCTTGAGGTATAAATGAAAGAAGACATGGCTCAGATCAATATAACCTCACTGAGTTAACAATGAGGAAAGAACCACACAGAATTTTCTGGTTCTTATTTTGTCGTAGTGTGATCGAACTTGAGCTCGCGAAGACAAACCTACGAAACGTCCATCTCAAATCTAGAGTAACAGTACGAAACAAAATCCGTCACATATGTTTACACTCGAAAAACCGAATCTAATACGGCCAGTGAAGTTCATGATACAACAATTAAGCTTAAAAATACTCTGGAACAAGTTCAAACACAATAACCAGGTATTTTTATGGCAATTACATTTCATCTATGGCTGATATCAGCCGAAATAATTTTTGGAAGCACTACACAGTAATTCAACTGTTAAGAATAAATTAAATTAACATCATTTCGCTGTGGAAAGTACAAAAGATGGAAATTCACGGGTTTAAGGAGTTTTAAGTTAGCTCCAGTCGTCAATGAATTGAAATTTAAGTCTAAATAGTGTCAATTATTTACAAAACAAAATTATGGTTTATAGAAAGGCTTCAAAGCAACTGGACAAAAATTTACTTTTATCTTCGTCTTGTAACAATAGTAATTACGAGAAAGAACAAGAAATTTGCCACCATTTGTTATATTGTCGTGAACTTATTAATTTCCACTTTTCTTGAAAAAGCACTAGAGCTGGATTGATTTTAATTTATTGTTTAGATTTGCCGATGGTAAATTGCAAATACAATTATACACCTTTTATCGAATTCTCTGTACAAGAATGTAAATTTCCAGTGTCCATGGTAGTGTAAAAAGTAAAACTTCTTGGAAGAGTATATCGTAATTTCAGACAACGCGTAACCAAAAAGAATACAGCCCTCTTGATGGCAAATGATTCAGTGAAGAGCACAAGATCTGTAACTGTAAAACTTCGCCGTGTATTCTGCATAAAAAGACACATCCTACATTGTTCGTGACGCCGAAATCCTATACTGTCAGAACTACTCGACAAATAACTCAAACAGATCGGATAGGGTGTTCTTTTAAACGACAAAATACCGAAATAGGAACACGGTGATCAACAGGCGACAAGTAAAAAACATCATCGAGATTACTCACATCTCCTTCTGCACCGGGCATAATAACAACTCCTGTTGATCTTCGTTTCTCTCTCAAATGTCTCTTGCCTGTCTCTTATGCGCGCTTTCGCTCTTTCTCTCTTTCTTTAGGGTCTTCTTCGGCGATGTTTCTTCACTAGGAGCTGCTGCCCCTTCTAAAGGCGCCTCGTCATTGGCATTCGCTTCAGGTTCTTCTTTAGGTTTCCGCCTATCTCTTCTGTCTCGTCTCCCAGAGTCTCGATCGGCACTGTTAGCCAGATCATTCGCAACTCCACTGTCGTCCAAACCTGGACTATTGTGTTCCTTAGAAGGCGATGGAGTCCCATCTATCCCATCAGCATAACGATTAACCCTTCGCTCTCGTCGATCATTTCTATCTCGTTTGTATTTAGTCCTATGAGTTGGAGCGGCATAACTTTCATCCGACCCGTCCGCCATTACTATGACAAGGGAAGCCTTGCAAGCGATAGCTCAACTTCCTGCGATGGTAAATTGGCTAAGAAACCGTTTCGAGATGCCAGTTATGTCATTAGTTACTGCAGAAATACCTCAACTCTGGGCTGCAGGCTTTACCGTTTCAGTGCAGCGAGGTTTTGTGGAAGAATTTAGGTTACAATGGGGTGTAAATTCTTGAAAACAACCCAAGCAGGCAGCCAACGTGCATGAATATTACCCAGAATTTTGTGATTTAGACAACAGACATGCGCAGAGCGATCGCAGCCAAATTCCACCCGTTGGCTGTGATTGGCTGATTTTGAAGACAATATAACCTCACCAACTGACACACCAAACATGTAATTGGACACTGAATTGAAATAAAATCCAACTAATAAACACATTTAAATCGGTATATACGTCAATCACACTGCATATTCTACGAGATGCTCGAAATATTTTGCCTTTCTGGCTGTGGCGTGACTTCAGCGAAGTAAAATAAGCCGATAAGGGCGAATCAAAAACCTTCAGTCGCTTCCAACGAGGTCTTCATGGTTTGTGATTTCATCGGAATTCAACCAAGCGTGTCGGAGTGAACCCGGATGGCAGTAATTGAATTTCATCCTCTTTGTTTACTTAGAATATAAAATTTTACTGACATTGTCTTGATAGCATTGTTGTTTGAATCTTACCATTTACACTTGAAGAAATCGACTTCCAAGCTCGGAAACGTTAATAAGCCGATATACAGGGCTCTCTTGCAGTAACCCTGTTGACAAAGCCACGTCTGTTCACGGGGCGTAAGGGTAAGTGATCAGATTAAAAGGCCTTGCATGTAACGAAGGGTGGGAAAAAGGCAAAGAATGCACAAAAGACAGACAACACACAAATAGACGTTCAATTGTAGACAATTACCGCAGTCTCAAGCGTAGAATGAAAAGTTTTTCCCATTATAAAATCGTTAGATTTGCTGACAGGTCATTTCTCAGATTGACGGGGTCGAAGAAGGTGATGCTACGTTCTCAGTGAAAAAGAAAATAGAAGCATGTGTCACAATATTAGAGAATTTGCAACTTTTTCACTGTAAGCAAGCCGAAATCATAAATTTCCCTCTGCCGATTGATTACAAGAGACTGCCCTAAGTCAAAATGATTTTTTATGCAGCGTCCTCGAGTTTTTGCAATTTTTTTCGAACGGTTGACATAATTTTTAAATTATAATACATGTACAGAAAAAAAAAAGCCCAAGTATATAAAGTTATGTTTGTCTTCTTTACGGCTTTGCTCAGTAAAAGACCAGGAGCCAAAGATTGATTTGAACGTGAACATGGATCATAACGATTGAAAATGAACTGCAAAAAATGATTGAAAATGAACTGCTAAAATCACTTTCACTGGTGCTGGATGGCATCTAATTGTTAGCTGAAAGCAGTAATTGAATAAATACTTACCCCTTTGTCTGGTCTTGGCCCAGTTTCACGCTCTTTCAAAGGAGTATGCTGAGAATCAAAATATATCAGCAGTTTGTGTCCGCGAAAAAGAGTTCTCGTTTTGTTGAATTGGGCCAAAAAAACTCACTTTCCAAATAAATATTTTCTCGAAGTTTTAGTTTCAGCTATATAAGGGATGAAGACTCTTTTCTTAATCCTGTCTTTCCTTCGATACCGTAATGACGAATTTTCAGCATCGATCGATGGCATATATAAGATAACATAACATAACATAACATTTGTTATTTGTATTGCGCCTTTTCTATAAAATATTCAAAAGCGCATCACAACAGTAATTAATAACTAAAATTTTACAAATCTTCCTATCAAAATCATAAAAAATATTTACATTAAATGGGTAAAAGATAATTACAAATAAAGAT
>Ga0126339_10002675_pt1 | contig 12811 bp, 5 predicted proteins | sample OrbTmetagenome_2_FD_92532 | JGI IMG/M metagenome (GOLD analysis project Ga0126339, IMG submission 92532) | Coral microbial communities from Petempiche,Puerto Morelos, Mexico - Orbicella T R C metagenome | ecosystem: Host-associated > Invertebrates > Cnidaria > Coral | place: Petempiche,Puerto... | reverse complement strand
TTCCGAGGCGAAGGAATCTACAAAAACTTAATAAACTGAAAGCGAACAGAGCCAAAGACTTAATGATGTTTATTGCCACAAACAAGTCGGCGAATGACGTCCAATCCATGGTACCTTTCTGAAAAAGAACGTACAGCTGAAGAGCGACCTAGAACAAAAGAAAACAAAAAAACAACAACATATTTAAAAAACGCTAAGTTAGGAACTATAGTAACTAAAAGCAAAGTAATTTCCCTTCACGTTGCTCTAGATCTGTTTATAGACGATAACCACTGACCACTGTTGGTGCGTACCTGGGGCGCCTCTTCAGTAAACGCTTCCACGACACCCAATGTACTCGAGTCTTGCAGCTGAGAGATATACAGGCGATACAGCTCCGTATTACGTGGATCACGGCTTTGGATTTTTCGTATAAAACGCACGGTCCTAAAGATCTGGAAGCACCTACAAGATTAATATTATGCCGAGTAAATCTCGTGTCAGTCAACATCGCGCGTCACCATAATATTTAGATTTCAATCAATGTCCTTTATTAGGGTCATGATCAGAGCGCCCCTTTAATTTCGTTATTTGATTAAAACGCATTTTGTTATGTACCTTACCTTATAAGACGACCACAACAAATAAAATGGAACGCATAGAACCAGGGTTTAACTTCTAAGTCGTTTCTCCCGAGCCACTCTGTTTTTCCTTGGTCTTTTTGATCGTCAAGGAAAAATATGGCTGACAGGGCATCAGTTATAATCAATGAGAACACAATCACAGTCAGTGTGTAGGCAGCCCATTTATAATCTCCTCTGCTGTAATGTGTTGCTGCTATCTCACAATCCATACCAACATCGGCAACAAATAACAGAGCCGTGACAGATGGGAAAAGCAGAGAAAATCGACTGCACTTTGCTCTCTCATTCCAGAATCTAGCGACCTCATCTCCTTCTGTAATGTCTGGTCGATCATCAGCGATGTTTTTGATAAGACGCCGACATGGCCGACAGCAACTGGTGATTACATTGCAAAGGTTACACTTTTCATCTTCATGTTCACTTTCACTTTCATTTATTTTACCATCCTGATGATCAGGGACGTCTGCGACAGCCATTGTGTTAGCTGTGTATAGAACATGTATACAAATATGAGCCAGGAACACTGAACGTTATCGTTTCGAACAATGAACGTTATCGTTTCGCATGGACGATTTTGAGTTAATGAAAAGCGCACTATATTTAACAATTTATTCAGTGTTTATTCACCGAAGCGGAGGTGAATAATGGTGGATATTTACCGAGCCGCCAAGCGCCGATGTAAATATACACCACTTTCACCGACACTGAGGTAAATAATTGTTTTATTATATACCACACAAGCTGAATAATCAGCCGATTGAAAATATGCTTTATTTCTAACAATAGAGCAACAAATGTACATCAGAAAATAATGAAAATCTCGCCGCGAGATGCTCTTTCGCGCACACAAAGTCACATGATAAGTCAGATGATCAAAAGAAGTAAAACGAAGTGAAACGAGAGATTTCCAACGTTCGTGGATCTAATGATCGTCTACATTTTACAAGTGGTGTTGAAACCATGCTGCAAAACAGTAAATGTTTCATTGTTTATACTATATAGTGCTCGACAGTTCATGTAAACAAGGCATTGTACCTTTTTAGGCTTTCAAATTTGAGTTTGGATATATTTGACAACTTACCATTAATCAGGGTTTAACCAAATTTTTGCCATCTAATTTTGTATTTTTCCGAACAGCTGCCTCGTTTATGGACAAAATTTGCTCCTCGTTAGCCGAAGCGAAACGGGATGCCATTTTGTTCTTCTCCGTTTGCTCAGTTATTCCTGCCTCCGAGCTAGCCAATCAGAATGCGCGGAAAGCACTATTCACTTGTATGGTACACATGGTGTATACTAAAAGTTATTAGTAGGATTCTACAAGTATACTACTTATGTAAATTCTGGAATTCGATTGGCTGTGCCATCGTACACTATCAGTCAATCATGTGCAATGCCCGCAGTGCCTGGAGGTCGTCCACACAATGGCGACGTTTTCTCGTTTCTCCGATGTTTCGGAGGCAAATTTCAATTTCCAGGAAGACTTTCATATATAATATTTCTTTAGATATTAAGGGAGTCGCCAAGAAAAAGTAAAGGCCTATAAATTTAACTGACAAGCACTCGACTTGCAGGCACACAAGTTACGTTACTTTGGCGGTCTGCGGCGGACGTATATTGTGTGACGCAAGGAGAACTGTAGAGCTTATAGCTGCTTGTATTTGTTCAAATTGAAGTCAAGACATTTGATCTCTTCTGGGATCTGTGACACGACAGGAAAGCTTCACATCGGAAGTCCTTTTACTTACTTGCTTTAATAGCGGCATATAACGGTTTGAATTCCAGTTATTAAGCAGCAAACAGTGCGTGACATTGGAACTTTGTGCAGCAATAAAGGAATTGATTTTGGAAATCTTAGAAACACTACCAACACTGGTGTGCAGCGGTAGCCTTATTTCACAATTTGAAATGACGTCGATCGAAGTTGCGTCGTCTGCGATGTGATTGTCTGAGTATGTGTTTTTCCGAACTGCTGTCTGCGTTAGCCTGCGTCGCAGACGGAAATTTCCCCGTAAAAAACCGTAACTAGCGTCTCCGAGGCAGTCGCCATGTTTGAATTTAAAAATTTCGAAAGTCTGCGGGCATACAGTCTGCGAATCAAAACAAATGTGGTTGTTCTTATCATCGGTTACATACCTTGCATTTATATGACCTTCGAAGCTTCACTGAGGCCTCGCGACGATTTCATTTCCATTCGCGAGGCAAGATTGAAATGCAAACGAGTCACGAAATATGTGAATAATAAGAGATATAAGACCGGAAGTGGGTTGTTCCGGTCTTGCTGTGAATTTGCGGAAGTCAACGCCTTGTCCTTCTTTTCAGTTTCGCATCAAAACGGGAAGTCATAATTTAGTTAAGAAATCTTTTCGGTTCCTAAATGAATGTCAAAAATGAGCAAAAAGGTTATCAGTTGTCATTATCTCAGTCACAGTCCAAAATATGCAATGTGTGTATGACATATGTTAGAATTCTTCCGCCAATAGCAGGCAAAACCCTTTTCCTTGAGATCCCTACCTAAGGATGCAAAAATAAAATCAAAACAAAGGTAAAGAAAGTATGTAGTGGGAAACCTCGGCTGACTTTTCAGTGCTTTTTTGTTTTCACTTTCAGAGCTGGGGAAAATTGTTAAAAGTTGTCGCGCAACCCTTTCCAGTTGCATATTAACATACTAGTATATCTTATTAACCACGCACGCACGAGGGCCGTACTGCGTTAAGTCGCCCTGAGGACCGAACGCAGCCAGGTCCGTACAAAAATGACCGGGGGAGGATATTTTCTCGGTACGGTCCGGAATAAGCTAGGTTCATAAGAGATTTATTAGACGAAAAAAAAAAACTTTAGGAAAAAAGCCACGATCACGGACTGGAAAAGCATCGCAAAGTTCGTGCGCTCAATTCTGATTGGAGCCGACTAGGCATATATATACTCACGTCTGACGTTACAATCAAACCAAGTGAAGCGTTCCCCTCAAGATTAAATAATGAATTGATTATTTGAATATTGAACCCGCTAGTCGTATCAAGACTGCAATAATGAATCGATTATTTGAATATTGAACTCGCTAGACATTTCAAAAATCAAAAATCAATATTAAATTGATTTTAACCCATTAGCCGCATTCTTGGAACGACTAGTGGGTTCAACAGTTTCCAATAATCAATTCATTATTGCATTCAGTCTCGAAACGACCAGCGGGTTCAATATTCAAATAATCAATGCAATTCATTAATGTAATCTTGAGGGGTACGCTTTACTTCTAGTTTGACTGTAAACAAAACAGAGAGAAAAGAGAATTGGAAAGAAAGAGAAAAGGAAATTGTGAAAGCAACTTCTTTCAGAAACGTAAACCATAAACCGAGGAAATCTTCCAAGTGATCCTGAGTCCGGATTTATTCGGGACAGTATCGGGTCCAATGCTTAGAGAACATTAGAACTGTAATGAACCAATCAGATTTGTTGATTTTCGCTATTGGCCACGTGAACTAACTTGGTCGTTCAATCAAGATAGTACAAAAATACAATTCCGTGAAATCACCGGAAAATAAAGCAACCTGGAGGCAGAAAAAAAAATACAATTGGAAGCTATTAACGTTTGGAACCATTTACATCACTGGCAACACAGCGCATGCCCTACACAACTTGGTTCTTTACTGTGTTCACGTTGTCGTTGCTGTTGTCTTAATTGTTTGCTTTTATTCTTTTGTTTCTTTTGTTTGTTTGTTGTTCTGTTTTTCTTTCGTGTTTTTGTTGTTCACTCCATTTGTTTGTAGGGGCTATTGTAATTTACCTTGGAATGCTTCACAATTCAAAACAGACAAGCCTGAAATTAAAATTGATTTCTCTATTGAACTTTATTGGCTTCCGCTAAGAATAGTTAACACTCTAAACAGACATTCACGGGTTCTCCTCAGTAAATCAAAGAACAGTTAGTCACGAGCTTGGAGTGTACCTTTCGAAATGTCGGGTTTACATTATCTTGGTTGACAAGAAAAATTGCTAACTTGCCGTGTTTAAGCTCAAAAACCTTAAATGATATTGTACGGTAACAAACGAAAGTCTTAACCGTGCTCTGTCCTATTGTAAAGCACGCACGAAAATGGCAAGAGCACGACGAATGTGTAGATAAAACTCAACGACTCGTGATTTCTCTACAGATTCATTTGGTGCTAACGTCACCACTGAGAGCTTCATAACAGAATTAAACCATCTTGAAGGCTTTTTCGTCTGTCTAACAAAAAAAAAACAGATATTGTGATTTAGACGCACCTATGTAAAGCATCTATAATATTCCTGGCATGGAATATAAATGTATAATACAGAAACAGTGAATGAGCATGAAGCTATTTTCTTAGTTTTATGACATCAACATCAACAAGTATGTCCAGAAATATTTCTACAGCTCTACAGCACACCTTTGTGAAGCCGTAAACTGCACTCGTTTGACAGTCTTCAGGGCAAATACTTTCAGCTGGATTTATGTTAGAAAGTAATTATTTGTTTATTTGATTCTATCTGGTTTTTTGTTTTTGTTTTTTGCTTTCAGTTCTTTTTTTTTTGCATTCGCTACTTTTGCCTTCAATTCATTTTTCTCTTTACGTTCACGTTTAGATTTACGTTTTCGTTTTTGCTTTTGCTTTGACTTTTGTTGTCTTTTTTTTGCGGATTCGCTTTTGCTTTTGGTTTTGTTGTCATTTCGTCTTGTTGTACCACTCAAGATGAAAACCCAACCGATGATGGCCACGCGCGTTTTCCGTTGCTTGAACCTGGCGTCATGAGCGTTGATAGGCTCAACACGTTAAGTATACATTAACTTTTGGTTCTGTTGTCATTTCGTTTTGCTGCGCCAATCAAGATGAAAACCCAACCGAGGATGGCCACGCGCGTTTTCCCGCGCTTTAACCTGGCGTCATGGGGTTGATTGGCTCAACACGTTAATTTTAAATTTCTGAACGTTTGTTATAATTGGACATCACCACAATCAATGCCCAGTTCCCTTTATGAGACACGCATAAGGGATTCATGGTAACTGAATTCAGCAAAACAAGTTCAAGACGAAAAGGTTAAGTACAGCTGCCATGATTCCCCGCAGGCCCGTCTTTTAGAGGAAACTGGGCATTGCAGCGGTAATATTTCGTCATAATTATACGTTAGTTGCATTGCAAGAGCTAATCGTAGTCACGGCTATTGTTGTCACGCTGGTAGCTGCCGTACCGTTTCTATTGCTATTTAGTTCCCAGCGTGCTCTCTTGTAAAGAGATTTCACTCTTGTATGACGGCCTAAATCTACGTCATCTGGTCTCGTCTCATCTGTGTTTAGAGATGGATGAAAACGGCGGTAAAACAGAGCCAAGGAGATTATCCCGATTGCAAATGTTGCCCATTCTGTTGTTAGCATTGCTATCCTAAACTTCAGACCGTAACTGGTAAGAAAGTTCCAAAGCAGAACCATAACACTATTTTCAATGAGAGTCAGAATGTAAAAAGGATATCCCCATTTACGAGTGTTTTTGCCCTCCAGTGGGAAAAAGCAGAATATATGGACATATGCAATGGCGAATCTGAAGACTTTCTGCTTGATTGGCTCGCCTTCAAAATACTCGCATTCCTGTCTCCACAGCAAGACATAGGAGGCAGCTAAGTGAATTCCAACAATTACGAAAACAAAACGAGTGAAATGTGAAGCAAACACAGCCAGCGCCAGTATCCTTGATGTGAGCATGAACAGTCGCCATATGAAATACAACAGGGAACCAACACTGCACCAGTTTAGCTGGTGACTTTCTGTATCAGCCACCCGGATGTACCTTGCGTAAATGAGCAGGTTAAAGGCAAAAAGAGCCAGCGACTTTGGAATGCTGAGAGCTACAATCAGATCTTCAAACGAGGTCAAGTCCAAAGTACCGCGCTGTAATAGAATATAGAGTTGTAAGGCGACCTGTTGGAAAGGAAATAACTTATGGTTAGCTCAATAAGCATATGTAGTACAGACATTTTAAGTATTTTGAGCATAGCTAATGATAAAAGTAGATTGAAATTGCTTACCATTATTCCCACCTTATAACAACCGAATGGTCAATTCCCTCTATGAAACGCGCCAGCAGGAATCATGGTAGCTGTTTTCATGAAAACAAACATCCTGTCCAAGATGATGAATACAACTACTATGATTTCCTGCACGCGCATTTCGTAGAGCGTCCGGTTTAAACCGTAGATACCTAAACCCCCACATCAAATTAAAGCTTATAGAGCTGGCTATCACACTATACCAAGAATTTTGAAACAAAATGAGTTGTCGAATTTGTCACGACCTTTAAACATTTCACTCGTCCATCGTTCTCGTCAATGGGTGAATAGTTAACGAGGCGTAGCCAGAAGACTATTGCTAATATTTAACTCTGGCCAGAGGCACGGGTTAACCACTGACAGGATTTTTTTTGTGATATTAGTGGGAACCACTTACTTGTGGAGCTTCCTCCATAAATGCCTCTAAGACACCAAGAGTACTGGAGTCTTGAAGTTGAGCTATGTACAAGCGATAGCGGTCTTTATCATCTGGCGACGGTTGTTTGATTCTTCGTATCAGACGTACGGTTCTGAAAATCTGACAGTATCTAGAACAGAAAAGGAAAAAGAAACCCATATTTTGTCAGACATTCAGTTATTCACGGCAAGTCATTCAACTATAATTGTATATTGTAATTGGCTAGATCTCGAGCTAAATAATACCCAAATGTTGCAGGATAATTTTAAAAGTGTATATTTATAAACCTTTCCCAGAGAACTCCCCTAAATCTCGTCTCAAATAAGGACCAGTTATGTGGGCCTTCACCTTTGCCAAACTCTGGCTAGGCTCCACTAGCTATGCCCCATAGTATGGTAGCATTATGATTTTTGACTCCAACCCAACAACGCTAATATTTTTATTATAATTATTATTATTTCGACATGTTTTAGGCTCGACATAGAGGCATTTTGGAGGGTGGAGGGAGGCACATAGAGTTGATTTAACTCATTACGCAATCTTTCCCCATGTTGCGTGACGGACGTTAAAAGGCTATGCATGCAACAAGCTACGTAAGCTGTTCTGTCTGTCATGTGACGATGGAACATTATCCCATGCAGAGTTTCGTTTTACAAAAACACCTTAAGGCACTGTTTTCAGAATATAACTTCTCGTAAAACACGATTGAGTGTTGGCCATACACTGTAAACACTCATCCATGATAAGACCTTACCTTAAAAGACTTCCACAAAGAAAGAAATGGCAAATATAATGCCAGTATTTGATCTCCAGCCCATTCTTCTTCAAGATTTCCCGCTTATAACTCCTTTGGTCCTCAAGGTACCAGTTTGCAGACAATATTTCGATTGAAACAAGAGAAACAAACGCAAATCCGAGTGTCAATACACTCCAGGTGTAATCCCCACGTTGATAGTGAACCACCGCCACCCTTAAATCCATCGCAGAATCCAGTAACAACACTAAAGCGGTTAAAAATGGAAACAGGAGGTCGAAGCGAGAACATTTCCCTCGTTCGTACCAAATCCTTGTTTCAGGGTCTTTAGGAGGTATATCTGGACGTGTATCTGTAATCCACTCCGACAACCGACTGCAACAAGGGACGCAGAAGAAGTATCGGCACGGGCATTGAAAGTCACGCGGTGAAGGCTCTGTCCCATTCATCCTGATTGTTGTGGTGTACCGAACGCCATCACTGAAGAGCAGTTGAAATAACAAAAGATCGACTTGCCCGCAAACTAGCAAAAATATTTTGCAGTATTCGCTAAATCGGGCTCACCAAAATTTATAGGATCCGCCCGGCACTCAACTTTCCTTATTTTCTTTTTTTGAAAAAAAAAAGATTTCTCAATACAGAAATATTTATGGTTCGTGCATGTACAGCCTGTACAAACTCATCAGATTGTTGCGTGTGTGACAAAAAAAGTCACCAATAAAATGCATGGACTATGGACCAAGACTATGTTGAAACCCTGTCCCTACTGTCAATCAATCTGACAGCTTCACAGTTCTTACTTTCTAGCCGATCACGAGTCCGTGATGGGATTTATTTCAGAAATGAAGCATGCTTTACCATGTTTAAAGGCATTAAAGATGTCACTCAGCCGGGGTTTAATGTTTAAGTGAATCAAACTGTTCCTTCGAAGTTTGATAAACCAAAAACTGAAGAGATTTCATGCGATGTTGTAACCCTTTTTTAATGGTATGATTGCAATGCAGCACATCTTTTGAATGATTTGACTTGTACGGATCTCTTAAATTATTAAAGGAGCTCAGTCACGGTATTTTGAGTTATTTTGGCCACATACAAAATTACCCTTAAATGATAGTAAACCTGAAAATAACAGTTTAATAAGATAGAAAAACACCAAAGAGATAATGATAAACCATAAGGAACAAGGATGGCTAAGGATGGAGAAGATTGACACGGATTACAAACGACGAATTTGAAAAATTGAGGCTAAACTTTTCAATATGCGAAACCTTGACTGAGCTCCTTTAAGGTAAGACAAACTAAACCATCACGAAGTCTAAAAAGAGAAGGTAGAAATTGAAAACAGTAACAGGAAGTACTAGCTGAAAAGTTGTCTAAAAATGTTGCGATAAGTCATTAGGAGGGAACAAGTGACGTCATCAGGTGGAACACATCCGGTTTTTACAGGAAGCCGATAAGCGTGACGGTCACGCCAGTATATTATAACATGTGTTTCGCATTTCGGAGCACTTGTAGATTTCAACTTCTGTAAGCTGCACGGAGTCAACGGAAGGCGAAGAGAAGGAAAGAGATAAGAAGAGTAAACTAATAATGTCAGAAACAGCGATGGAATACAGCGACAAATCCGGTAGAATCGAAACTGCATCAAAAGGTAAGACAATCCACGAAGGTGTTGCTTAGTTCATTATATAAATATTTCTATGGAATTACAACAGTCAATAGTATAGCCATGAATACAACAGAGTACTAAAAAAATGCGATTCACTTACAAGAACAATATTTACTGATGTCTGTTGGTTTAATTAATATCCATTCGTCCTTTGCGATTAAATTCATTTGCTTGCAGAGGTCTTGCTAGTTTAGATCGTATATCAAACGCCCTCTCGCTCTTCCCAAAAGGAAGACCTGACTCGAGAACACCATGGAAATTTAGCCTAGACAAGCTATAAAGCTTTCCTCTTCTTTGCTGTATTGCCAGCAGCGAAAAATAAGCTTATAGAGTAAGGTTTGGCCTGTGACTTGATACTTGGAAACTTTTAAACACAACTGAAGACTGATCCCGGCTTAAGTCTGGTGGAGGTGTTACAATCGACAGGGAGAAAAGCGATTTCTTAAAGGGCTTATAAAACTTCACGTGCAGGTTGGTAAGCAAGAGCCGTTTAGTACGTAGGTCAGATAGCCTGCATAGCAGTCTTTTCCGTTTCCTCTTAGCGGGAGAAAGCGAGAGCCAAGGGGAAGTCGCGCGAACGCATGGCGCGAGAGCAAGAAGTTAGGAAAGGGGGGAAGAGGGTGGGGGGTGCCCCTCCCCCTTGCCACTTATTTTTTGTTACCTCTGTCCCCGTGCCCTCGCGCGACTCCCGCTTGCCTGAAAGGAAACGGAAAAGACTGCTACGCTCATTTGATGAACTTATCAAACATTGTTAGAGACCTGCGAATGAGTGAGCAGATGTGAGTGGAGTGTAGGTAATACGCCCAGGGGGGGGGGCACTGCCATATATGGGCTATATAGGTATGTGCTGCTGTGAAGGGTATGGTTTTCAAGCAGTTTACTCTAGGATAGGGTATATAAATCAGAGCATTTGGGTCTAAAATAGGGTATCATTTTTCACAAAACTGACTATTTGGTTGAAGATTTTATCTAGACTAAGGAAACCAGTAATTGCCACTCAAAAATATAAAAAAATCAAATCAGCAAGTTTAAATTTATGCAAATCAGCCTCAACAGTATCGATAGATGGGGGATTTGGGGAGTTTACTCTAGTATAGGGTAGCAAAATTCGGCTGAACTAGCTCTGGTATAGGCTAAGGGTTCCAGGGTCCCAGCGGCATATGCCCACCCAGAAATTCCCAAAGTACCTCCCCCGGGGTAACACGTGGCTATATAAACATAAAACAAAAGACCAACAAAAATTATCAGTCCATCTTCTCATACACAAGGAGACTTTTTAAATCAAATGCAAATAATTTTCAATTTTTACCCACTGTTCCACTCCACTAAGCATCATTTTACAGATAAAATCTATTATCTGCTTTCACAGGTTGCCCAAACAAAGTGAAAATGTGCAGATTTACTGCAACAGTGCCTAATTCATTTTTTTTTCTCCCCTTCAGAATCTGACGATTCAGATGATGAGATCATTGTGAAAACACCGTCATGGCCTACATATCAAGCACCATCAAAAGACAGTAATGGCTCGGACTACACAGATAAGGATATTAAAAACTTTGAAGTTAATGATGAATCTGGTGGCAACCATGACACTGATGATGGAGTGACTAATAAAGCACCACGACGTCGCATGAATTTTCATAGTAGCTCGGACTGCTCATCAGCACCAGCAAAGTCATGTTCAAACAATCACTATAGCAGTTCATGTGAACATTTGCATCATAAACCTCAAACAAGTACCAAAAAGGCAAATCACCAAGGTAATGGAAAACTGATTTAACAATATCAACCATTACTCTGAACAAATAACTGTGAAAAGTCTCAGGGTATAATGGATACAGGAGTGACTGGACAGTTTTCATAAATGATACTCTTACTCAGCTTCCCAATTCATTTTTTATTTATGCTATGCTTAGTTCATTGCCCCCGAGTGGGGGATAGGGCCGGAATTTATGCTATAGTCTGAGTAAAATCAGAAAAATTATGTTACTCTCTGCAGTAAACTGTGAAAATTTCATTTTTGATTTCATTTTCTCATTTTTATGCAGTAAAAGTTTTGTAAAGCTCCATAAACCTGCTTTTGTGATAAGCTCTTGGCAGAAATTTAACTCCTTGATCCACCTTACTTAAAGAGACAAATTATTTGTGATTTTTTGAAATAAGTTCCTGCTTCTGTATTAAGCCTCCCTCTTCAAAAGGTCTAGAACACCTTGTAACTGGATTGCATTTTCCATTTCAGAGCTATCTGAAGACAACAATTCAAAGTTGCAAAGTAATTCAGAGTCAACACAAAAAAAAGCATTTTGCCGTCTAAACTGATTCATTTCTGGAACTGGAACAGTCACTGATGAGATCAAGTTACTGTTGTCGCATCTGAGGACAAAACAGGCAGGCATGCGTGGAGAACAAATGAAGATATATGGGTGCCTGGTGACAAGCAATTATATTTCAAAAACATTTTTTAAAAGTATTTATTAAAATATAATATATTTATGAAGTCATTTATTTGTAGTATCATGCAGTAAATCAAACAATAAGTGTGAACAATGCAATTTTAGATCAGTATTGGAACCGAAAATCTTAAGATTTATGATGTTAGGATATAAAAGAAAAATGAACTTACAATGCTCTGACTGGTTAGACTATGTCATGTGACCCTTAATAAAAAAGTAATGCTTATTTAAACAAGACTGTGGTGGTTAGTCCATGAACTTTACAGACAGTTCCTTTCAAATGCAACCAGGTTAAATTTGAAAGAATGGGATTGAAAAATAATGACTACACATGAAGTATCTTCAGAACTGCAACTAATCCAGTGTCCTGGTGTGTCAGGAGTTTTCGGTGAAATAAGAGTTTCAGAAATTGTTACCTAAGAATAATTTTAGCATATATGGTTAAGTCTGCTTATGAGCCGAGTGGCCCATCAGGCCAGAGTTTATCCCAGTCTCTGTAGCATGAAGCGACTAGGAGTATTTCTACTCCCCCCTTGATGGGATGCTAGTCCATCGCAGGGTTATCCCCAGCATTAATTATCCGGTACCGATCTGTACACCTGGGAAGGAGGCACTGTGAGTGTAAAGTGTCCTGCCCAAGAACACAACACAATGTTCCCAGCCAGGGCTAGAACACAGACTGCTCTATCCGGAGTCGAGTGCTCTAACCATGAGGCCACCACTCCTCTCCCCCCTCCCCCCCCCCCCCCCCCCCCGCCACCTCCACCCAAAAAAAAAAAAAAAACCAAACAAAAAAACAAAAACAACCACACAAAACACAAAAACAACACTAGA
>Ga0126339_10002674_pt1 | contig 12815 bp, 8 predicted proteins | sample OrbTmetagenome_2_FD_92532 | JGI IMG/M metagenome (GOLD analysis project Ga0126339, IMG submission 92532) | Coral microbial communities from Petempiche,Puerto Morelos, Mexico - Orbicella T R C metagenome | ecosystem: Host-associated > Invertebrates > Cnidaria > Coral | place: Petempiche,Puerto... | reverse complement strand
AACGAGATGCTTTACATCAAACAATTAACACTGAGTTTGAATGTGCAAACGGATTCTATCCGTGCTAAAGTATTTGTGTAGCCACCTCCGCTATGTAAATTAGTTATAACTCTTGAACTCGCACTTGTTAATTTAATTCTCATTTGTACCCTTGATAATGGCGTCATGAGGTCACCAAAACGTCGGGAGATTATATCGTTTGTTTTTACTTGTCTACATATTACTAAATCATTGTTAATACAAATACCATGGAAGAGAATTTAATTTGGACATTGCCTCAGTCATAATTTTTTTCAGACTACAGCCCTGTTCTTCAGCAATGCACTGTACTCTTACAGTGCCTCTCTTCACCCAGGTGTATAAATGGGTGTGAGCAAACTTAATGCTCAACCAAGAGTAGAAACATTACAGTTCTTGTCACCCATTGCTATGACCGTAACCAGAATAAGTGGTGCGGGCATGGGACACCTACACCACACCTGTGGGTCCAATGTTTGCCCTTCTGGTCAGAGTTAACAAAACAAACCTAGCCTTACTAAGCAGATGTTTCTTTGTGCACTGAAGTACCTTTTTTGAGTTGTCTGTTTTCCTCCTCTAATGAAGCAATGCGTGTATCTCCTCCAGCTACAGCTGGTGTGGAAGAAGGAGCCTACATAAAAAACAAAATGCATGCATGGAATTAAAAATAAATGACTGAGCATTAAATAGTAAGTGTAATAATGAGGTGGTCTCGTGAATTTAAGAGGTCCTCATTACTTAAACAAAGTTTTCTTTATCTGTACTAATAATTTGCTATTTCATAGGCATCTGAAATTTGATAAATATACTAAGAAGACTAAAGTGACTGTTTCTCAACTCGTCTCTTGATGCAAAAACATTGGTCAAAACAGACCCAAAAATTATTTTAAAAAGGTATGATCTATAGTTTCTTCATTCATTCAACCCATTCTATATGAAACATAACACACATAATCCTGTTTGTGCCTAAGTTGCACATAAGGCCTTCCGTGTTCTAATATGAAAGGACTGCACTAAATGGTGAGGTCATCAGGGGTTACACTGAACTTATTAGATGAAAGTTGGGGCAAGCTAAGTCTAGCTTACCGTGCTAAGAGTCTGTTGAATTTTTTTACGGGCTTTTGCTATCTCTTGAACCGGAGAAAAGCTTGAAGCCTGAGAGAGAAAAGAATGCATTTTGAAAAGGAATGAAGGACAGACATGAAAAATCAGAGGGAGTTATGTATAGTACTGGAAAGAACTGATGTCTGAGATTATTGAAGATTAAGAAAAGTCACACAGCGAATGGGTTGAGAATGTACAAATCTATGAAAAAATTTTATTGCTGGTAATTTGTGAAGACAAATAAAAAGTAAAGGAATGAAAACAGCAAACAACAGTAGTATGATAGTCAAGTTATCTTACAATAACCATGATACAACACCAAAATACTCAATAAAGCGGACAGTTAAGTGACAACAGTTACAATGCAAAACAGATCTGTTCATATATGTATACATCTGCACTCTTAATTGTTCAAGATGATATGGAGTTGCACTCAACATCCTCAAGAATTATTGAAGATTTATTGGGGATTTAGGGATTTAGTATTTAGAGTTAAGCAGCATTTCAGTAGTTTATGGTTAGGTTAGTATCTTAGGGTAAGCTTAGGGTTAGGTAGAGTAGACTTTGATTGTGAGGAGCAGGGATGGTGCAGGGGTGAGAGTGTTCACTTCCCCCCATTGTGGCCTGGGTTCGATTCTAGCCTGGTGCCATATGTGGGTTGAGTTTGTTGTTGGTTCTTGCCTTGCTCCAAGGGTTTTTCCCTGGGTTCTCTGGTTTTCCTCCCTCCACAAAAACCAACAATTCCAAATTCCAGTTCAACCAGGATAGAGAACCAGTACAAAAACCGGTTAAGGCTGATGTGGATTCCTTTACAAATATTGTAATTTGGTCAGGTCAGGGTTAGTTTTCAGGTTAGGGTTAGTAATCAAATATTGTAAGGCTTGTTCCTCGTGACGTAGTGCCTCCCCAAGCATGAGGGACATTGCACAGCAAAACAGCAAAATAAAATATGACACAGATAGATATCAATGCAATTCTGAGGACTATTCCATTTTAGACATAATTTTTTACATCCCAATCCTTGTTGACAAGGATGGGCTCTACAACAGTCATTCCTGAGAAGATTACTACATCAGTATTGCTTGATGTTTGGAACATTTTTAAGAAGATTTTTTTTCTTGAGGGGGAAGTGGGGGGAGGTCTTGAGGGGTATTGAGACTTAATCAGCATTTTGATGTCTTTAGGGATAAATTTTGACTTACCTTTTCTACAGGGGAAGTGAAGAGGAGGTGAGAGGGGGGTAGACATAAAATGGATTGGCCCCGCTGAATTCAATCACTGAAACCAAAATATATTCCCCGGATAAATTCCTTTGCGCTCAGATTCCTTGCTGAATTTCTTTTCTTCAAACATATTGTTACGCTTTATTTCAATATGAGCTAATTACTTACTGTCATACTAAATCGTGTTTTATGGGTTGTAACTATGTTAAACGCCTATTGGACTGATTAATGTATTTTCCTCGTTTAGATCAATTCATTGTGTACATGGACGGAAATAAAAAAAAAATCGCACCTTTACTGAATTCGCTCCATGTGCCGGCTGAGCGATCGTTCCCGCGAGAAATCTTTGATAATGTGCCTCGGCTTGTTCATATTTCGGCCTGTCGATCCAGATGGATTCGTGAAGCATAGCTGAACTCATGACGGTCTTGAAATGAGCGATCAATTAATTCAGTTTTCAGCGAAACTTGTCCAATTCCGAGAAAGATGGAAAAAGGAACTTGCAAAGGTGCGGGTTTTATTCTTGTACCCAGTTTGCAAATATATCAAAAGATGTGATTGGTTCAATGGTAGAACTTTTCGAATCGAACCAATCACATAGCCTGAAAGAAAACGCACATGGCTGATGCGGTAGGGCTATGCGGGCTCACTTCAGTGTCCAAAATGGTGATATTTCTGGGGAGTTCTCTTGGAAACCAAACTTTAGTTTAGATTTTAGCTACGAAATACAGACCACTGTAATATGAACAGATAACAAAAAGGTAAAGGTACTTTGAGAACGATTATAGAATCATTTGATTTTGTCACGGCTCGAAATTTGCTCTAGGAAAATTTTACTGCCTGTGACAGAGCGAACGAAGACTTTAGCCAATACTTTTTCGAAGTAAGCTGAAGTTAAATTTATTGTAGCCGATAGTGTTTTTCCAGCATCTTTGAGCATATAGCTGTTGATTATAAGCCTATCGTTGTGTTTTAGAGCTAGTTTACGGACGCCATGGGAGAAGATGTTGGGGCAGGACTTTTAGCGGGATCTAACACCACATCAGGAGTCCCAATTGAACACCTCGACTACACTTATGTCAAGGAGTGTAAAAATGGCAAAGAACTCGAAAAAATTCTCAAGGTTTTGCGGTGAGTAGTGGTTGATTTTTAATGTTGCAGCAACACTTTTTAGTTTTATCCAGTCTCTGGAATTCTTCAAGTCCTGTGTAAAGATCTGATTGTCATCAAATTCTCCCTACCTTGAATGGCAGAAGTTGAAGAGTTCTTCTGTGTTCAGAGGCAGTTTTAGGGTGTCATGTGCAACTATCACCTTGAAATCATGCTGTTCATCCTAAAGAGCTTGTTTTCATGGATGATGTGTGATTAAGGGCCTACCTTCCAGGGGGGGTACTCTGTAAATCTTTGGGTGGAGTTGTGCCACTGAGACACTCACCCTATACTAGAATCACTAAAATCAGCTTGATTTTGCAACCCAGTTCTAGACTAGGCGCCAAAAACTCTACCTTATTCCGGACTAGCTATTTTCCATACAGTTGTGATTCTGTCAATGTAAAGATCCCACTTGTGAGTTTCATATATTTCTATTCTGTAGTACCCCGGGTAAAGAGCCCTGTTCTAGACTAAATTATTTACACACTAGCCACTTTCCTGGTTACAAACTGAATAAAACTGTCTGATTTCTATACACTATCCTGGACTAAATTGCCTGAAAACCATACCCTTCACAGCAGCACATACTCATATAGCTTATATACGGTAGTACCCCCAGGGCCTACCTAGAAAGTCACATAACTGCAGTTGACCTTCTGCAAACAGAACAGGTAGACGGCACACTTTGACATAAAAGACAATAGCTCTAGGAAGTCAGGGTTTGTTCTTTTATTTGGTGCTTAGAGTGAATATTCTGACGCACAGTATAAAAGGATGTAATGAAACTTGTGCAGTTTTCTGTTTAATATTGCCCAAAATCTAATTTGCAGATCTGGAGATGAAGGCTTTTATCCAGAACTAATTGAATTTACAGAAGAAAAGTTAAGGAAAATCAATCCTAAAAGGTGAGGTGGAAGTTTTTTACACTTTTAAGCATTGTTCTATGTTTAGAACTCACCCCCCCCCCCAGAAAATTTTGATCCCTTCTGTGGGGGTAGTGTGGATATTTTCTGGAACTTCACAAGGTATAATGGGTCTTGTGTACTCAAGACACATACATGTAGGATTCAACTTTAAGTTTGACTGAACTTTAAGCTAAATTCTGTTAACAATATCTGATACACTGGACCTTGAGTTTTGTGTTTTTATAGTACTGCAGGTGCAAATACAACTGATGCTAGTTTTAATTTTTTTTTTTTTTTTCACAGCAAAAGTCTTCGTAAAGAGCAGTCTATCAATACCTACCGTGATTTGACCAAAACAGAGAAACAGGAGATCACAGATGATTTGCAAGTTTGTGTCATTATCATTTTTGTTGATGTTTTAGTGTTTAGATTAGAAAGTTTATAAATCTTATATCCACCCCTGACAATATTATTGATTAGAAAATAGCCCAAAGAAAAGATGCTCACTGACTGGTTTAAAGTTGCATTTCTTTATCTTGATAGAAACACAAAACTAGCATGAGCTGTTGTCGTAATGATGACACAAGTAAAGATAATTTACATTTTGACGATTCAAACAGAAAAGTTGTTTTCTGTTTATTTTCATGGTTGAATTTTCTAGCAGAAGTAGAAACATCTTCTGCATGTTTCTATCGAGTTATAGAAGCACTCACGATAGTTTGGGAGAACTGTGGAAACACTTGCCTGTTGGCTCATGTTCCCACAGCATTTCTCGTTCTCCCAAACTTCTTCTTGTGTTTCTGTAACTCAAAAGAAACACACTACATGTTTTCTATTTCTTATTAAATCAATGCTCATTGGCCAATTTTCATGATTGTCAGTAAGCAAACAGACACATGAATTTATAATTGATGCAATGCAGCAACAAGCAAGAGCAGGCAATTTGACAATTTGTTATCGTAAAAAAACAGGACAGACACTTGAAAAACTGACGTCAATTTGTTAAGGTTAATTTGTTAAGAATAGAGTATATTAATGTTCATCATAGGATATTGTCTTGATGTGATACCAATTTTTCAGAACTGACATTGAAAGAAATGTATGGTAAATGTAGGGAGAATTGAGATTCATTTTTATACTGTCCTGGTGCAGTTGCCAGATGAATAACAGTTGGGTGATAAATGGTCTTTGAAATTCTTAGGAATGGATGGCAACTATTGAGCAGGCAGACAAATCATTGAAGACAGTGGGTGTGACAAGAGAATTAGAAAATGATAATCTCCCTCCAATCAGAACAGCAACAGCAAGCAGTGAAGAGTCCCCTGCTAAGGTTTGTTAAGGGGCTTGTACTTAATCTTAGTGACTTTGAAGCTTTGCTGGTCAAAACGGTGCTGGTACTGGTTTAATATTTTGCTTGTAAGTGTGGTTTGCCGCTGGCTGAGGAATGAAAGAAGCAGAGAACATTTTTCTCACACACAGCTGGGAGTCTTAGTACAAGTGTGCAGGGGGTTTTCAGGTCACATGGCTTGTGTAAGGTTCAATTTTTGTTTTGCCATCTGCCATTGCCTGTCATGCCCCACCCACCCACCCACCCATGAGGTATTTTTGGAATGTATTAAGTTGAAGTGAAATTATTCTCCAGCCACCTTTTTGTGTCGTTGTAAGACAGCTATGTTATGTTGATAAAGGTCAGGCTGTGTGGTTTGACTTGGCATATTGGCTCCCAGTGGTGTGTGAAAATTACTATCTAATGGAACTTTACAATTCAAATCTCGGATGCAGTCCCTGTTGTGTCAAAGTAGGTGAACTCAGTACTTGATCATGAAGGGAGACCATTCTCTGTTTAATCAGGCTGTTGCATATTAAATGAAATCTAACCTCTTAATTGTTTTATTTAACAAAATTTGTTACTATTTTTACTATTGCTGACAAGTTTAAATACAGTTAGACTCAAATACAGTTATTGCTTTGACACAAAATTATCGATAGACAATGTATGTACCGTTTGTAAGGAAAAAAGGAGAAAATACTAGGAGAAGATAATTCCACAAACTATTAGCCCATGCTACACTGAGACAGGTAGAACGAATCTGGCCACAGCTGTGGAAACAGAAACAATTTCAATTAAGTGTGATTTTTTTCAAACATTCCACTTGTGTTTGTGTAACTCTATAGAAACACAGTTAAAGTAGCCTAGTAATGCAGGTGACCTTAACAATGCCCACAGCAAGGCTGAATAGTGTTTTCTTTGATGTCTGCAGCCACGTCCCCCTGAGGAAAAGAAGGAAAAGACTGTGCTACCTCGTGGCTATCAAGAGTGGGACAGGTAGATTGAAAAACAAATTCTTCTTAATTGCCTCCATACCTATTTTATTGTAACAGTTAGTCAGGAGAATTTATTTTGTATCAACAAAAGCAAATAAAGCTGCTGGTTTACTATGAAGCAGACAGGGTTGTATTTCATTTATGGTTGATTTATGGGAATCACCTCAGAGTGTTAACAGGCTCGGATTTTTTTCCCATTCAGATTTGACCCTGACAAGGAGATTGAGTCTCTGGAAAAACAAGAGGAGGAAGAAAAGAAAAAGAAACAGGAAAAAGCTAAAGCAATGAACAAAAGAGCTGTTGCATCAAATTTAGATTTAAAAGGTAAGTTTGCATTGAGCACAAGTCAGTCTGAGATAGAGTTGATGAGGATCTTGTCCTAAGAACTGGCTGGTTGGTTGTCTGGCTGGCTGGCTCTCTGTCTGTCTGCCTGCCTGCCTGCCTGCCTGCCTGCCTGCCTGCCTGCCTGCCTGCCTGCCTGCCTGCCTGTCTATCTGCCAGTCTGTCTGTCTGTCTGTCTGTCTGGCCATCTGGCCTTCTGTTAATCTACCACTTGTTCTCAGTCCCACACTTTATCACCTGTTAATTTTAGCAATGGCAGGCATGCAGAACTCAATAATTATTCCTTGCATATTCACTAAGACACTTTCTGTATTTACCAACCCGATCAAGCTAAAACAGGCGTGATTTGGCTGTGCATAACCACCAGTTATTTGTGAGAAAGGATAACATTATTCAACTCTGTTGATAGCCGGATATATACCCAGATACATTTGCACACAAGTATAACCTTCCAGTGCAACCTTCAATATAGTTAGAAAAATAATTTACAGATTTATTATTAATATATATATTTTTTTTTATTCTGAAAAGACAAAAGTGAGACTGAAAGACAAGTCCTAGCCAACAGAGAAAAGGAGAAAGGCAATGAATCTTTTCAGACTGGCAACTATTCTGAGGCTTTGATGTATTATTGCCGCAGCATTGAGCTGAATCCCAAAGCAGCAGCTGTTTATAACAACAGAGCACTTGCAGGTACATGCACCATGACACTCGCAGTGCATATGAAATTTTGGTATTGCAAATAGGGCACTTGTTGGGGACAGAATGCTTATGCAGTGCTGTTACGTTGAAATTAGAAAGCTACAACTGTAATCCCCGATTAGTGTTAGTCAGTTTGAAAACAACTGGCTCAGGATATCTCACTCACTCACTCATCCTCTTCACCTCTTTGTGAGTGGAGCATAAGGCCACAGCTCAGGATACCTAGTTTGGATTAAGTACCACAGACAGTTCGTGCTTTTGTTCTTTTTTCTCTTGAAGAAATAAGGCTTGAAAAGTTCCAAGAAGCCGTGGCTGACTGCAACCATGTCCTTAGTATGGAGCCCAAGAACGTCAAAGGTATTGCAGCAGTATTTTTTGTGCGACTTAATTTTTTAACTACCAACCATGAAAAATCATACTATAAAAAGCTCTGTTTTTCACTCAATGCATGCTTTATAGTATTGAAACTAAATAATACAGGTAAGGTTATGATAAGTACATTTTGCGAACTGTACATGTCCTATGCAAAAGTAGTTTGGAACCTCTAGAGACATGTCGTTTGTCCCAAGACATTGAGAGACTGGGAAAAACTGTGAGTTCCAATGATTGAGTTTCTTGATATAAGACTCAACGGCAGTTTGTGAGGAGGTACTGAAACTAGCATACCAGTAGATATACTTGCCATGTTTCTGTGTTTTGTCCAGGGCATGTCACTTGAAGTTTGAAACAAAGGTCATCTGTGTTAGTGAATTTTACTTAAATTCTTTTGCTTTGAATTTATAGCTTACCTAAGGAGGGCCATAGCTCATCAAGGACAAGGGCTGAATCAAGAAGCCAAGGAGGACCTTTCTCAAGTTCTTGCTATAGAACCGAACAATAAGAGAGCCAAGGTACATATTTTCCATTATTATTATTTTTTTTTTTTTTGGCTGGAAGCACAATATTAAGTGTTGATCAGTACAAGTACAAACTCAAGTTTTCGGTTTCCTATGAGCAAAATCGTTCATGGCCAAGGCATAGACAAGTTGTCTACTGCTTCTCCCCCTCCTCACCCATCATAAATTTTAGTGGCCTTCCTTGGACAGTGGATTTTTCCTGGGATCAAACAAGAACTCACTTAATGTAATTTTATTTCATTAACAAAGGAATTGCTCGAGGAAATGAAGAAAAAAGAAAGGTAATAGGTGTTTATGTGTTTAAAGTTTTATAACAGTCTAGATAAGTCAATTATTATTAATTATTTCTTAGCATGTAGTTTTGTTTTATTGTCTTTGGAAGAATTAATCACATGGAAGTAGTTGTTTGAAACCCCTTGGTGATGCAATAGAATTTCAGTCAAACTCAGGGTGCACTTGAAGTATACTTATTAATGTTTAATATTTTTTTTATCTTCAATATTTGCCCTAAGTTCAATTTATTGTACATCACTGTAGATTACTTATTTATACTAAGGTTTTGAACATGTGTTTACGAAGTGAATTTCTTCAAAATAACATGGTAAAGATACAATACGATACAATGCTTTATTTAATGTGGGATTTATGCTTAGCTAATGAGCTCGTTTACAGTAGGTTATGTACAGTATTTTCACTTTGTTGTCATTTGATTTCTTTCTAGTACAAAAAGAGATCCAAGCAAGGTTGAAATACCAGAAGATCCAAAAAACTTCCAAAATGAATCTGAAGATAATGGTAGAACTTCCTCAAACACTAGTAATTCTTTTGTAACAGAAAACACTGCTTCAGCTAAACCAAAGGGAAAAAGGTTAAAGATTGTGGAGGTAGATGGTGGAAAAGAGACAAAAACCTCTCAGAATTTAAATGGTGAAGGCTGTGTTGGTGAAACATCAAATGAAGCGCGTAATTATGATATGGAGCAACAAACAGAACCTCTTGACAAAACTAGGGAGAGTAGCAATTTGCATTCAGTTGAGAAATCACAGGTGGAGCCGGAGCCTGAATTGCCTGCACTGGTGCTGAAAGCTCAGGAGGATGGATCAAAAATGTTTAAGCTCGGACGATATGCTGAAGCAGCAGAACAATTTACACAAGCCATTGATATCCTTCAGAAAGGTAACAAAGGCAAATGTAATGTAATAGTTTGAACCTTACACTGGAAGAGGTAATTGTACTAGACATAGCAAGCATTCCAGGCATTTTGATTGGTTCTTTCTTGGTCAGGATGCAGCTATAAGGACGGTTTCCATAAGTTTTTTGGAAACAATCATTTGTTGCATATTTTTTTTGTTTTCAAAAGCACAGGCAAAGTGCAATAATTATAATAAACTATTTAGTACTAACCTTACTTATTCTAGCTTTACTGTACAGGGGTATATTAGCCCTTAGTCATTTTTGTACAGAACTCAAGTGTGCTCAGTCCATACTACACACAAGCTCAGTCCAATATTCCACAGTATGGCCCTCTCGCTCAGTTAGTAAGAGGTTATTTTTTATCTCAAGAGTATCGTTAATCACACTGTGTAGTTTGATTGCAGTCAGACAAATATAAACTTAATATGTTGTTATTGTTAACAAACAGTACTTTCGCTCAATCCACATCTTTCATACTCCAAAGTACAAAGGTGACTGCTCTTCTGGTTGTCAAAAGAGGACATCTTGTTTAACAGGACATAAAAGCATACTGTGTTTTTCGTTAGTTCGCAACTTAGATTCTGACTGAGTGTTAATTTCCAGCTCTCTGCTGTTCTTCTCCACAGATAAAGTTGTATTCCACAGACCTCTGTGTGCCTTGTTGTGTAACCGTGGCTCATGTATGATGAAGATTGGTGACTGTGCTGGTTGTATTTCGGATTGTACAGCAGCTCTGGAAATTATACCAGGTGCTTTTCGACCATTGCTTAAGAGGGCAACAGCATATGAAATCTCAGAAAAGTATGCAAATGTTCCCAATGGTTCTATTATAGTTTGTGTTTTGAACCCTGGGAGGAGCAGTGGCCTCATGGTTAGTGCACTCGTCTCCGAATCGTGTAGTCCAGGTTTGAGCCCTGGTTGGGTTATTCTGTTGTGTTCTTGGGTAAGACACTTTACTCTCACAGTGCCTCTCTCCACCCAGGTGTATAAATGGCTACCGTCGACCTTAATGCTGGGGGTAACCCTGTGATGGACTAGCATCCCATCTTGGGTGGAGTGGAAATACACCTAGTTGTGTCATGCTACATGAACCGGGATAAGCTTGTATGCAGACTTTACCTTTGATCCCCTAGATATTAGTTTATAATAGGAAGACAGATATCTCTTGTCTGGCCTTCTTCATCCCTGGTCATTGTGTGTGATAGCAACTTCTGAGAATTTTATATTTATATAAATATGACTCTACTACACATAATCACAGAAATTGGTGGAAATTGTTGCACAACAACTAATCTGTGACAGCCACAACAATTTCAGTAATGCTGTGTTCATGTAGAAGTATGGAACATTTCGGCCTGAAGTTCAGATTTATTTCAAACAGCTGATGAAAAGACATGTGTGACACTTAGGCGAGGCCTGTGTTTTTTAACATGAAACTAGCAACTTTGTTATAGTTTCAAACAAGCTACTCTTGCAAAAGGCATACATTCATCTGTGAAAAAGAGCAAATTGTCATGAATACAACAGTTTAATTATGTTGCTATGGAATATTTCTGTTATTTCATAATCACATTGTAATGCTGATATCATTATTTCTTACAAATCTTGTGAGAGGATCAAAGCCAAACATTCAAAGGTTTCAGAAAACACCCTTTAAGAAAGTGTGCATTGAAAGCTGTATTTTTTGTCATTCTCCCAAACTTCCACAATTAGATTATGAGCTCAAGATTTCTATCACGCAATAGTTGACAAGGACGTGGCCCAAGTCAACTGTCACGCATAGAAATCAAGAGCATATAATCTAATTCTGTTAGTATAAATCTATTAGACCCTCAAAACTTGATCTAAATCCTCTTCACAGATGCTTCGAAAACACAAAGAAGTGGCCACCAGCATGTTAACAAGCACACACTGCCACGCTACTCACTATCTACAACAGAATAGATAGTGAGTTGTGTAGCGAATCAGAGAATGCCATTCATGATAGAGTGCTAGTAGATTTATACTAAAACTTGATAGTACAATGCACATTGTACTGGCAGACTGGCAGCTTTTAAAGGACTCCCACAGGAAATGAGACTTGCGTTAAGAGACTAGACCCAACCCACTATAGACAAGAATCAATCTGATGTCTCTTGCAAGAGGGTGGCAGTCATATGAACATTTAACTTGCATTGTAGTTTGGTACATAACATTCTTTCATACTGTTTTGATTTGGTTTGTTTTTAAGACATGCCAAGGCCTGGCAGGATTATCAGATGGCATTGAAAATCTGGCCACAACACTTGTCGGCAATACAAGGAAACCACAGGTGATCTCATGTTGTTTATAAGCTGTTCATGTTACTTTCAGACTCTAAATTATACCAGCTGGGAATCAAAACTGACTATAGACCTGTCAACTTAGATTATCCCATCATAACCAAACTTAAACCATCTTGTGGTCATAACCATACTATAAATTGCACTTATAAGCCCCCTGCTTATAGACCCATATACCTGAAACCAAAAAATACATCTATTTATGAGCCCCCACCCCCCCTCCCATCCAGATGTAAGCCCCCCTCTAGCTCTCCTTGTTTTGAATTTGTTTTATTACGATGTTTTAAGGCTTAATTACCAGAAAATAAAAACACCTATTTCAATCAGCATGTGCAGCTATAGCTCGTTTTGAGAAGGTTTTTTTTTTCCAGCTCAGATATAAGCCCCTCCATTAATAAGCCCATCTAAAAGCCCTTACGCAGTTGTAGAAGGCCAGGGCTCGTAAGTGACAGTTTACAGTACTTGTCGACACTTCCAACTTTACTGATCCTTGTAGAGTATAGAACATGCACATGTCACAATTATGAAACTAGTAAATATCCTTGATTAAAGGCTTTGTTGTAACTTTTGCCTTCTTTTGTAGCTGACTTGAGATGGTGTTTTTGTTTCGTTTTTTTTTTTTTTTTTTTTTTT
>Ga0126339_10002672_pt1 | contig 12818 bp, 5 predicted proteins | sample OrbTmetagenome_2_FD_92532 | JGI IMG/M metagenome (GOLD analysis project Ga0126339, IMG submission 92532) | Coral microbial communities from Petempiche,Puerto Morelos, Mexico - Orbicella T R C metagenome | ecosystem: Host-associated > Invertebrates > Cnidaria > Coral | place: Petempiche,Puerto... | reverse complement strand
TATACCCTATTCTAGACCCAAACGCTCTGATTTATATACCCTATCCTAGAGTAAACTGCTTGAAAACCATACCCTTCACAGCGGCACATACCTATATAGCCCATATATGGCAGTGCCCCCCCCTCCCCCGGGACAAAAACCAAGACGACGAGTTCTCCAAAAATAACTAAGTTGAGAAAAGGCCAAAACAGGAAGGAAATTGAGAAGCCTTAATTAACAAGGAGATCAAACCAGACGAAAAGTTGTGAGTACGTGTGGTCTTCACACTAAAGAGATCCTTGTGTGGATGAAAGCATATATTTCCGTAGCCTATTTCCGTCAAAATATGGCTCTTGACTATTGGCTCGCTCCTCAATCATTACTATTTGATCACTGAAACAAAGAACCATTTAATAAACTACACCCTAATTAATTTTTACTTATGTGTGTTTGATTATTTCGTTTCAACTGGCACTTGAGATTTTATGAAGAAGAACAAAGGACTAAACATTAGCTCGGATTCGCGATTAAATGTGATGGTTTTAGAAGTTAAGTTTATTGTTTTTGTCGATTCCATCACCTTCGAATTCCGAAGCTACCGCAACTGGTAGGCTCGATTCTAAAAGAGAGCGGGCTCGTTTCCTGAACAGAGAGAGCCCGAGCTTGGTTCAAGATTTGTGAATGAAGATGTCCAACTTATGGAAAGTTGAGATGCTTCTGCTTTCGCACATGTACACATGACTAGAATTGTTGACGTCTTGTGTGTAACGCCTACAAACCTGACCCGGGATAAGAATTTGTGGTATTTGTAGTTACGTCATGCAATCAATTTTCAACACCAAATGAATTCTCAATTTTTCTGATAAAGGAACGTTTAACTACACTTTAATTTCTCTACATATAAGACACATTTTCCAAAAAATCTCCACTGCCAGCCAGTGGGCCTCGTTGCGGATTTTTTGGTAAATAATCAACAGCTTTTTCGAATTTTCGACCGACCACACGGAGAGGTTTTTTTACGCCAATTTTTTTTTTTTTTTTTGAGTGAAAGTAAACGCGAAGCATGCATTAGGAGCTGGCAAAACGCACGTGCGTTTTTCAAGAACAATAATTTTCATTGTGCTAAGTATTTGCAGTCGCAATCCCCTTGGTTAGGCCGATTGAATGTTCCAGAGCTGTTCGAGCAAGCATTCGAGTGTTGATTTTATCGGGATTTTCAGTAATCCCGAGGGTCTACACTGCTGTGGGCGTTTTTCTTTGTTGATGGACAAGTGATAAGAAAGCGTCACGCCTCGATTCAGATGTAATATGAGATGAATTTCCCGAATATCCGTGGGGTTTCCGGATCAGTCTCGCGCTGTACGAACTATCATTTTGCGGCGTTATACATAACTCCGGTCACAAACTTCTGGGGATTCCTCCACGTAGTACATTATCATCATTTCTCATTTGAAACTCTATTTTAGCGGATTTAAAAAGCTTTCGATAGCGAAGAGAAGACGATTTCGGGCGAATACAGACACAGAAGAAAGCAAATTACTGATCTATATAAACCACAACTTGAGGTAAGCCGTTGTGAGAAATAATTATTAGCTTTTACAGCGTATCTGTTGTGAGAAAAAGTAGCTCGTTGCTGTAGAAATTATTTGAAGTTTTAAAAATCAAATTTCGGTGCCTCAGTGGAGTAAGTTGGCTCACATGTGATTTGTAAGACAGTACACTTTGATTCTTTGTTGTTGTTGAATCGGTCATTTGTCACAACTCAAAAGCTGCGATGAAAATGCTTACGGCGTATGTATATTCTCAGGCCACGATAGATACAAATGTTGTTGATGTCTCGGATTTTAAAGCTTAAAGGGATCTTTAGTAGCTTGTTTGGTCTTGTTTGTTTGATTTCGCGACTTGGCCGCCTCGAATCGTGGGAACTGGCATCTGTCTGAGCATAAACACGCGAAACTTCGTGAATAAATGAATAATTCTGTATTCCACAGGTGTCTGTTTCGTAGAGAGACATGGGAAAGAGATTTAGACTCTGTTCATTTTATCTGGTCACTAAATGAAGTGATTCTGGTCTGATCTTTATGAGAAAAAATTTCTTTGTTAATTAATCGGGCTCCTTTGGTCTTGTGGTCGAAGGATGTTGATCGTTTCTTTGAAATGATAACAAACAAAACGGCGGTAGCAAGATTTGTTCCTTGATGCATGTTTTGTTTTGTTCGTGTCAACGATCTGCAAACGCTTTGCATATTTTCAACGAAAAAGGGGAGAAATCTTTCCTTGGTTTATTGTCTTTTTGACGATGGGTTGTTGATTAGATAACCGCGAGTGCTGGAGAAACCTTGTTGATATTTGATAAACAAGAATCTTGTGCCGGGTGTCGGTTTGATCAAAGATTCTCGAACTATGTTTACAAAACTTTTATCCATTTCTTTGGTCGTATTTTTTATATCTGTCTGGGCAAACACCTTTTACTACCTTGTGTATTTTACACCTCGAAGCCAAAAACACAAAATTGTATTAATTAATTTCCTTTTTTTCCACAAGTGCTAAAAGACATTGTGCTGGACAATAATAAGTGCAGATTTCCTGATTTTCTCTGTTCTTTGACTGGGTAAATAGGATTGGACAGATAGTGGGGTTTTCTTTGGATTTTTGTATGTCGTGACTTCATCTGCCCGCAGTTTCGGGGCGATTGATTGTATTTTGTCTGATTTTGGTGTTACCATATTGTTTCCGACTTCCTTACTTCTTTTCTCTAAGTAATCCCTCTCTTTTGTACTCCAGTTGTTTGTGTCTTTTACGCAGAGAGAAATCAGGAAAAGCTATTTCTATCTGCCTGAGGTCAGTCACGTCCGCAGTTTCGATTTTATAAACAGCCCACAGCAGGAAAATGTTTCGCAAATCTATTTCATTCTGTTTGGAACAAAGCAACCGAGGCAAGAATTAATGGTTATGGCTTCCTACCGTAACACGTCTTTCAAGTCTGATTTCCCGATGTTAAATTTTTTGGAGAATCGATTGAAAGATCTTGCGCAAGATTGATAACGCATTTATTGTCGTCCCCCGTTCGGCACGCTTTTCGCATATTGGAAAAAAAAAAAGACAACTACTAGTGAGAAATTTATGACCTTTGGCGGTGCGAGGTGAAATAGCTGATGGCTGAATTTAATGCATGTATAGTGACCAACAATGGTTGAGCACGAATCAAGAAGTCATGAAGAGGGCTTTCAACTGGGTCTCCGGTTGGCAGAGTTAATGTGCTGAGTTTTGTAGATATTAATTTTCGTCATGATATCTTGATGACAGCATGGTTTTGTCGTGTCGTCAGACCATTTTGTTTTCAATTTGTGTCGCGCGCGGTTCACGTTACATTTTGTTGCATTTGATTTGTCATACGATATTGATACGATACTGAATTTTTTTTGTAAATCTGTACAGGATCTGACCGAAAAACGTTATAAATACTGCAGTAAACCGATATGCGTTCCTTCGCTAATTTTCAAAAGAAAAATTCGAGAATTCCAGAAATGTAATACACTTGTTTTATCTCGTGAACTTCAATGGCTCGAACTGTCAGTAATTGAACTGTGTAAACATCCGGAGGGAAATGGCCCATTTACTTTGATAGTAATCTCTGTCAAAGAGATTCTGTGGCCTTTCATTTATATCTCTGTAATCGCATTCCTTTGACGCATATTTGGGTATTTTTTGGAGTCTTGTTTATCTCACCCTGCAGACTCAAATGGAAATATCTAAAGACAAATATAGTTTTTCCATATCTGGTGTCTAGATCTTCCTCTGCGCTCAAGTTTGATGAATTTTTGCGTTTGTCAGTTTTTGTTTCTTTTTCAGCTTTTGCCCAGCCCTGTCTTATACATAGCTGCATCCTGCCTTTCACCATAAGATTTGACACTTAGTCAAGACACTTATTTCAGAGCCACTTCAATCTAGATTACACCTTAATTTAAGCCCTAATTCTTAACTGATAAGATTGTAAGCCTGAATATTTTCTTGAGAAACATTAATGAGAAGTAATAACGGATGTCAACATGAAATGAAATGCCACAATGAGGATAGATGGAAAAAAAGGAGGATATTGTGTGTAAATGTTTGGCAGGTAGCTGTTATGAAAATATCGTAAATATATTCCAGTTGAGCGTGATTTTAGATTGAAAATTTAGCTATTTCCTCTGGCTTGGGTTGAGAAAGACAAGAACAAGGCTTCGAAGATTACGTTTGATATGGGAAATTCTTTTCCTGAAAAAGCAAACATGAGGGGCAGATAGAGTTTTTGTTCTGGTAGAAATGCTGAGAAGTGCTTGGTGATATATAATTGATGTTAATTTGGATTGCAGTATAATTTTGTTTTTTTCTGCCTTTAAGTCAGACCTAGGCTTGATTTCTGCCCCTCTCTTGCGTCTGGTCTATGCAATCCTCCCAGAGAAGAGATGGCTCCTTTCCGGAACAGCCGTTGGTAATGGAGCCCAAATCAGACCCCATGGGTTGTGGAATATCAGTTAGCACCTGTTGAACAGTGTTGATGTTTGACTGCAAATGTTTCTCTTTGTATCAGAGATGTTTGTTTAAAATAATAAACAAGCAAATGTTTGGAAACATGAGATATGATTCTAGAATATCTTTAGTGTCTACATGAATTTTTTTTGTTACAATGTCTGAAAACATTTCATTTCAAAAAGCAATCCTCTTTGACCATGCATTTTTAACATCACATTTTAGTTTTTATATTTCTTATTTCAGATTAAACCACTGTCATCATCAAAGGACTGATCAATATACAACTTAATGGTACAGTAACAAACAAATCTCGACAAGATGGTAGACTGCTATGTTATTGTTACAACAAGAAACATTTTATGGATGGTGTTGTCTGTGGTGGCAACCCTGGCTGTGATTGCGGGAATCATGACACCAAAGTGGCTGTATGGAAGATCAAGAATCTTTGATGATCAGTCATATAACTCCAGTGTATTTGTTCCTGATGAGGCAATGTACAGACCATCTGTTGGGATCTACAACCGCTGTAAAAAAATCCAAAAAGTGATTGGTGGGGATCCTGTGCTCAACTGTTACTCTTATGTGAAAGACTTTATGGAAATTCCGTCAGGTGCATGGAAAGCCTGTATGGTGTTCCTGTGCTTTGGAACATTTATTCTTGGGGTTGCTGTAATCATGTCATTAGTTGGATTCTGTGTACAGAGTGTTGGGAAGAAGTCTATTTTCTCACTTGGTGGATTGATACAGGCTATTGCAGGTATTACCAGATATAATGTAAATTCTAATTTTACTGATACTGTATACAGTACTGTTGAGGGTGAACTTCCTTTAATACAGGCCAACTTCTTATGTTAGTCAGGTATTCCTGACAGCCTGGAGATCCATGTTCATTCCTTGTGACTCCACCTCCCCCACTCACTTTGTAGCAACATATTTTTTTGTTGTCCTGTAGGGTAGCCATTGAAAAGAGATTCAACTTTACATACAGTTAAAGCTCTTATATTTACACTTAAGTTACTGTAGATGTCCAGTATTCAAATGCATAATTTCCCCAGGTAGTATCAAATGAATATAGTTGGTAAGAATCCTCCTCCCTCCCCTTGCCCAAAATAACGCCTTACCAGAATGAAGCCCTAACCGCCCTAGCAAAACTAACTTATTATCTAGCTTGTGAAAGGTATTAATATTTACAGATAATTTGGATCAGTCCCCTGCTGCAAAGCTTGTTTTGTCGCTTATATCAATATTTAATATATAATAACAGGCTTGTTTGTTTGGTTAAAATTTTATTGGCTTACAGTGTTGTGTTAATTTTCCTAAGTATATGTGAAAACTAAATATTCATAGGCGATGTGCCCTTTGATCAACTTCTTTATAAGAAACTGAACACTAAAGAAATTTCCTGTTGCAGTTAGGGTCTAGACAGATTATCCTTCTCAAGAAAAATCCAGAGCTGTATTTTTACTTAAAGGATAATCCATTTGTATCAAAACAACATGGAGGCCTTGAAGAGAAAATTTCTTTGTAATACTTCAGGATCAAGTCTCGTTTGTCTCAAAACATCACACATGAATGTGAATAAAAATGGTAGCATTTCATTCGTTGGAGCAGAAAATTCAACAGAACTTTCTGTTTACAAACCAGGCCAATCATCCATCCCACATATACAATATTTCTTGAATCTTTAGAAGCATTTTATGGTTAATAGTTGTTTAATAGCACTGAGTATGGAAGATGGATGGAGAAATGTTTCAAATCCTATTAAAGGAAATAGACCTATTAACATTGTAGAGTCAGGATTAGATCAAAGCTGATGGAATATGGTGTTAACATGTAAAATCCACAGAGGTCTAATCACTGCAGGTGGTACAGTGTAATTCAATTATTTCAGTCAAAGTTAACATTTTCATAATATTAATATCAATATTTTTTTTCAGCCCTGTTCCTTGTCATTGGTCTTGTTCTCTATCCAGCTGGCTGGGGTAATGAAATAGTTGATGAACTTTGCACAAGGCCATCTGTTCAAAAACCTGGAGCATTCGTACTCAATGACTGCTCTATGGGATGGGCATTTTATGCTGTGCTAGGAGGAACTTTGTCATCGTTTCTATGCTCTTTGTTATCTGCTCAAGCAGAGAAGTCCACATCAAGTGATGAAGTTCAGGATGAAATTTCAGATGGAAAAACACTCATCTGCTTAATTTAGCACAGCATCACAGAATCCTGGGTTTGAATGACCTACTCTGTGTACACTGTACATGTGGGTTTATGTCATTGTTGTTGTCATCCAATTGGTGACCTGTGTTTGAAGCCTTGGTGAGAGAAGATTGCAATCGACACAGTTTCTCTTAAAGGATAAACAATGTGCAGTTAATGGAGGAATTCATCAGAAGACAAGAATCAAGTGCTCTTGGTTTGATTCAGAAGAATAAATATAAAATATGTGTTCATATAATTATACCTACATGTATACATATAGTGCTTTGATTTTTAAGTTACTAAGTCAGTGGCAAATTTCCTAATTTTTAGGAGCATTTTCACTTACATGTGTAATAGTGCTTATTAGAATTGTTTGTCACGTAATTATTTTGATCAGAAAGTTGCCTAATCCAACAAATTGATAAAGTCGCCTTAACTTCAAACATGTGTGACAATCAAGTGTCACAAGCTCTTTAAAAACATTTGGAGTCAAGTTGTACATGCGTCTAGCATAATCTTATGCCTTTTTTGTGGAGGCTTGTGTGTGAAATGAAGCGAAATGTAAACAATGACATCTGGAGAGATTCATTTATTACTATTACTTTTGTTTGAAGGCAGTTTTAACGATTCTGACTAATGGACCAAGATATGAATTCAATTAAATTGTGCAAGGGTATGATGTATATTAAGAAAAATTAATAATTCTGTTGATTTCTGTTATCCTGTGGTCATTAAGCATTATTATTCTGGATAGAGTGGTTTTCAGTCAATTACTTTGGTTTGGTTTTGGCTTTACTACAGTTTGAGATTGGCTGAGTAGTCTAATTGGTAAGTAGCTACCGGTAGTTAGGTTTTGGTTTTCTGACACTCATTTGAAAACCGTTCTAATTTTCAAGCTACCCTTACATGACAGTTGCATTTTGTGTTGGGTTTTAGCAGAATGATATACAGATAATGCACAAATGTGATGTGATGAATGTGATCATCGATTTTTATTTTAATTTTGTAAATTTTTGTTTTTAATATTAATGGTTGATGCTGTGTACAGAAGATAGAAAATATTGTAAGCTGACAACAACTTAATAAGAATTTAAATAATCATATTGTAGGTATTTAATTATAATATTATTTGGTAAGATTAGTTGCTGAATGTTCTGAGCAGATTGGGAAGCAATGCTATTGATCTAATCATGATAAGTACACTAAGACACATGGTATCGTTCAAAGCAGTGGTGTTACACCTGCTGTAAGCAGATAGCCTTGGAGTCGCCATCAATTATGTAGATGAGTATATGTTGAATGTGATTTTCATGTGGAATGCAGGGTTTACAGATAGAGGTTGGACTATAGGAAGGGGGAGAGGTTGGGGGAGTGGAAAAGACTCTGGCTCTTGAGTATGAAACTGGTAAGATTTAGCATTATTTTAATTGTAGGATGTTTGCATTTTTGGGGGGTGGGGAGGAGGAGGAGGAGGAAAACAAGGTGTGTTCTCAGAGATGTTAATGATTATTACTCAGACTGTCATCTTTTTTCAATGATGCTATCAATGACAATTTTTTTTTGGAGGGGGCAGGTGAAAAGTTGAGGTATTGTTTGGATGGTATCTACATCATGATACCTATGGAAGAAGAGGGGTACTTCAATTGCACCCCCTTTTCTCTTGTTTCTTTGACAGTAGTCTTATTACTTTCTGCTAAGCAGAGTTAATCCCTCAAGTTTTGAGGAGGAAAATACAATAGTTCTTTGTTATTGTCAATAAAAGTTCTTTTAAATACATCTGTCACTTTTTTGTAATTATGGGTAGGTATAAACTAATTAACAGGAAATTTAGTATTGTTTCCTCTAAAATGGGCAATTTCCATGATGGTGTCATTTGACTACGACTACCAGAATCCTTCACTCTTTCTGTTTGTTATGCTAATTGGGGCAATTGTTATTTAAACCCCACTGGGAATTCAAAATTTAAATAATAAAGAAAAAACTAAAGGAATTCTGGTAGTTGTAGTCAAATGATGTCAACATGCAAATCTGCTATTCTCTAGTATGTAACACCATGTTGATGAAATGTAAGCCATTCATTGAACAAGAACACACTAATTTAGTCACAGGTAATGCATACCGTTATCAGAATAAGCTTCGATGCAAATTTTCAGGTTAACATTATGCTGGAAATTATAAGGATTTTTAAGGAAAGAAGGTGTTTTGGCCTGCAGGCACTGTAGTAGTTTTCCATACAATTCCAGTGATTTTGCAAGTTTTCAAACCGCAATAAAATCGTTGCCTTTCATTTTAAGAGCCTAGAATTTTCCATTCTTCCTAATATTTTAACCCTCTTTACAAGTCAGCAGGTTCTTTTTGCAAATAAGATGATAATGGTTTCTGGATCAGAGGGCAAAGCTTCCTTCCTTCCAATTACACTGCAAACAAAACATTCCAATTTTTTTGCAATATTCAAATTGCCATTAAATCTCAACGTTACATGGCATTGGTCTGAAAATTGTTCCAGCAAGTCCAGTTCCGAAATTCATTTAGCTTTGATCAAAGGTCACGCGGCCAAACTGTTGCTCCTGTTGCAAAAGGTGAAAAATTATTTTTAGTTCACTGGGTTTTACTCCCAAGACCCCCAAGAACCATTTAAATGCTACATAGCCCAATGCAGTGTCTTAAACCAGTCCTACGTTCAAAACAGAAACACGCTTTTTAAATACGAAGCTTACAATTTTCAAGGGGTGATTGAACCTCCCTCCCCGATCCCCCAACCCAACCCTCCGCCTATATCCTATACAATCATGTTCTGAGGTGAGTCATGTGCAGCGTCAAAAGTTGAGCCGTTTTGGTCCGAAACAGAGTATCGATTTTGGAATCCTCGATTTTTGGGTATTTCGGCCTGAAGAAGGGTAACGGTATTTTAAACTTAATAAAAAATGCGCTGGACAGGACATCCGCACAAGACTTTCGGGTAGTAACCCCCTACCCTCAGAATTCAAACACATGGACCGTGAAATTTACTCACCTCTGGGATTGATGGAAACAAACCTGTATACACTGATGCGACACAATTCAGCGTTGATGGAAGTTACAGAACTGCAGCCGCGCAAAACTCAATGTTTTGAAGGTCTGAAAGTTGGTCTGAAAAGTCCTGCAGAAGTTTTCAGAAGCCCCCGGTACACGTCAGCGGTTTTGCTATCAAGGGTCTGGAGAGGGCCTGGATTCCAGTTGATTTCCCGCCAATCGATAAGGACAAAATGGAGGCATTTCTGAAGCACAGTAAGGTAATGTTTCATTGAATCCTTTTCTCATTTGAAGCCGTGAGGAGTCATTATGTTCTTCGGTAGTAGTTGTCGTAATCGTGAGAAACTGAGATATAATATGCGCTGATTGCTGATTAACGTATTCCAGTACCAGATGTAGACTTGAGTTGTTGAATAACTCGAAGAAGGTAGCCGTCAAAAACATGTTTTGCAAACCCCCTCAGTTTCCAAGGGTAAGACGTAGGCACACAAGGCTATTTAATAGTTTGGTCGAGGAAGGTTGAATCAAGTGTCAAATTATATTTATAAGATCGGCCCCAGCTGAATCTTTGCTCCAAGAGCGGTAGACATCCGCTGTTTTTGGGCTACAATTCCTACTTGTTACAGTGTACATCAATAAATATGGGTTATTTACCAAGCTTGTTCAGTCAAGATGGCTGGATATTCGCCAGGTTCTTTTTTGTGTGTTTATGGACCCAGACGGAGTCGAGGTCCATAAACTTGCAAAAAAAGAACGAGGCCAATATTCAGCCATCTTGACTGAACAAGCTTGGTCAATAAAGGATTTATTATGTGGCTTTCAGGGAAATGTTTCTTGGGGGACATGGCGGGTAGTCCCTAGTGGGCAAGATAGCTCCATCTTGCCCGCTCGGGTAGCCAATCACTGCGCAGGATTTGATTCATCTTGCCTGCTCACAGAGCTAGCCATATAATAAGCTTACTTACTGTAAGAGAACATGGTTGGCACAGGTCAGCAAATGGTCAGGGAAAAAAATAGGTTAAGGAAAAGGCAGGGAATTTTACTTTGAGTCTGGGAAAATAGACAATTTTTGGAAGAAAAGTCAGGGAAAATTGAACTCAACGCCATGTGCCTCATTGGCTATCTATGATCTCATATCCAGAGGGCGCTTGTGGTATTGTGGATAGTAAACACAGCTTCTGATTTGTTGTTATTCATCATCTGCAGTTATTATATTCCTGTAAAGAACAATGATTTTGACTTTTGAGGAGATCACTGGAATTATGTATCACTCAGACTTATTTCTATGTTTTATTAATTTGAAATTTATATTAGGACTGTGTGGAGAAGCTGTCTCAGTTTTCTGAGGTTCATGTTGTGCTTGGCAATGAAGCTTGTGATCTTGATTCAATGGTGTCATCTCTTGTGTATGCATTCTCCATTTACAAGGTGAGAGGCACAAGAAATGTACTAGATATCTTGTAACTAAAGCAAGTACTGTAGAGCATCACAGGTGTGCAGAGACCGTGATGAATGTAAGAAGAGAAACTGTAGATCTCATGCTGGTAAACATGTATTACAGTTGGACAAGGTAAACCCATGCAACCAAAAACTGGTAGTCAAGTCTCTTTGTATCGCTAGGTGAAGAAGAGGTTTTAAAGGGCTGGCAGGGTACTGTGCAAATTGACTGGATGCAAGAACAGTTTTGTCCAATGTGCTTCATGAGTAATCAACACCTTGTTTATTCTTTTGAAGAAACTCCTCAGTGTTCCTGGAAGACCAACAGCTGTTATTCCAGTGTTCAACATACCCAGGGAAGACTTCTGTCTGCGCACTGAAGCAGTGTTCCTATTCAAGAGATTTCATCTTGATTGCAGTTATATTACATTTGTAGAAGATGTTGACTTGCAAAACTTGTTGGAAACAAAAAGACTGCAACTTGTTTTAGTTGATCACAACATTTTAGCTCAAAGACAAAAGCACATGGATGTTGCTGTCACTGAAGTCTTAGGTAGGTGTACAATTCATGTGCATATTTGTATTTTTTTAGCTTTAATGAACAGCTATAACCAAGAAGTGAGCAGAATGTTGTGTTATTAGAACTAAAGAAAGATAAGTATTACAGCACGTTTACTGAAACCGGGGCCACCCAGACAATGAAAACCAATGAGGTGGCAGAAATGAAACAGTAGATTCCAACATTTTCAAATCCAGCCAATCAAATGTCCAGTACAAAACAATGAAATCTCAATTTGTTCATTGTGATGCTTATGCTACTATTGTCAAGCTCAAGCTGTTAGTACTTTCCCGTTAGAAAATATCGTGTAATTTACTCTACTGAAGATTTTACATTGACAAGTGTTACGCTACCTACAAGTCCTGTGTAACACTGTAACACTAAACTCGTACCAGGTCTTTTCACGCTCTGCAAATTTTTTTTTTTTTTTGGTTTACATTTTAGATATTACGTATTACGTATTACAAAATATACATATTACATTTAAAAACATATTAGGTCTTTTGCCCTCATTAATTTATTCCTGGCATTTGACCAGTTTGGGGGTCTTGTTACTGTAAAAAACAAATTGACGTCAGTTTTTTATGCATCTGTCCTCTTATTGATGATAAATTTTGTCATAACATTGTCAAAGTTTACTGTGGAACCACTTGCCTGTGGCTTGTGGTTGCACAGCCACTTTGACAATGTTATGATGCAATTTATCATCAATAAGAAGACAGATGCATAAAAAACTGACGTCAATTTGTTAAATAGACATTTCAAATAAGCTTGTGTTTTGTAAGGACAGAAACACAGGTTATAACACACATGACACACAGGACCTTGTTCCAAATTTTAGGAGAACTAATAGCCTTAATTTTTTTAACCATATTGAATGAATGGAATGGTTTAACTTATCATATTAGAGAATCAAATAGTATTGTAACTTTTAAAAAGAATGTTTTAAGCCTTATTAAGGACAACTAAAACATCTATTTTTATGTACTTGTATACTTCTTCTTCTTCTTCTTCTTCTTCTTCTTCTTCTTCTTCTTCTTCTTCTTCTTCTTCTTCTTCTTCTTCTTCTTCTTCTTCTTCTTCTTCTTCTTCTTCTTCTTCTTCTTCTTCTTCTTCT
>Ga0126339_10002669_pt1 | contig 12822 bp, 5 predicted proteins | sample OrbTmetagenome_2_FD_92532 | JGI IMG/M metagenome (GOLD analysis project Ga0126339, IMG submission 92532) | Coral microbial communities from Petempiche,Puerto Morelos, Mexico - Orbicella T R C metagenome | ecosystem: Host-associated > Invertebrates > Cnidaria > Coral | place: Petempiche,Puerto... | reverse complement strand
TAGACCCATTCTCCTCAAACTCGGTCGTGAAACAAAATGGCGGTGTTTTGGAGCTATTTTCGAGATTTCGTCGGGGCACAGAAAATCGAGGATTTAACGGAATCCAAAAATTTTTTCGCAGAAGTATTTCAAATAACAAGGAGATTCGTTTTAGCGGACAAAAATTTTTGGGGTTAGGTGCACTTTAATTAACATTTTCTAATAGGCAGGGAGCTCAAGACCAATCTTTCTCTTGTCCTGCCGACAGAGAGGGTCTGGACCGAGACCGGGTAAATCATTTTGTTTTTCAGAATATCACTGCCCAGATAACATTAGATTAGTGAGTTATTAGACCTAAATGTAGAGGGAAAACATAATCAACTTACTTTGAACGTGAAGCTTTTGACTCCGTAATCTCCCTGAGGAGGTGGACAATTCTTTTTGTTTCAGCTTCTAAAACTTCATAGAACTACGACCCTAAGCTATACTGAGTGCTTCCATATTTCAATTGTTCAAATAGTATGTATCTCACTCCTCTGGTCTCCTAGCTCAGTAACTCGAAGCTAGTGCTCACAGAAATCGGTTACCTTCAGGTTATAATGAGGACTTTGAATGCAATTGAAGATGAGAATCTCTGTTTAATATGTCATTTGCCACTCAAGGAGCCTGTTCAAACGAGATGCGGTCACAGGTTTTGTAAAAAGAATGCCTCGAGCAACATTTTAGAAGGTTCGACTTCTAGCTACAATTTGAGTGTACTTTTTAAACATCTGAATGGCTTTCGTTAGGCCTAGTTTTGACTAATGGTGTTAACCATGCATAAATTTAAGGACAATACAGATATAGTACATAGACTAACAAATGTAGACGGAAACAAAGGTGGCTTTTGATTCTGTCCTGCGTGTATCAGCCGCTTGTTTGGAATCTCATCACTTATAATTGAGAGTGCGCGCGGCGCTAAGTATGTTTGTCTTTGCAAAAACCAGCCCAACTTAGCCTGGTATGTTAAATTTTCCTGGGCCGATTTTGATCAACCGGAAGAGTTGTAGGTTAGTAAACTGAAGGATATGAATTGGTTATCCGGCAATATTTACCCCTCAGTCAGCGAAATAGTTATGCTCAGTCTTGCAGTTTATGCAAATGTTCGGAAATTTAATGGGCTCGATCAAGGATGTCAAGATCAGTTCATAATTACTATCTGACTTTCAGGTTTTACACGTCGCTTTTTTTGTTGTGTCGAGCTTTAATTCTTGAGATCATCTAAGCTCTTTGTGTGAAATATTTCAGTAACTTAAACATAAAGTAACCGAAAGCGAAACCTGTTTGAATACTAATGATCCCTCTGGCTCAGTTATCGTAGCACTGAGTAATTAGCAATTCATCAGTTATGATGCGGTTAAATAAAGGTTTGTCCTGCTTTTGTTACCTCTATTTCTCTCAAATGGTACGTCTAGTATTAAACATATGACTACTAAAAGACACATTTATGACAATATTTAGGTCTTTATAAAGTAAACTGCATAGGAGCGTTTAAAATGTTGGAACAGAGGCTTTTACTATTTGAGCAGCGATTTAATTCCTCTTATTCAGTATTTGTTTCTTTCCGCGCGAAGAGTGCAATGTCACGAGGAAATAGTCACTATTTTAGTAAAAAAAAAACTAAACAGATATTAATTATCAATATTTGTAGCACTTCCACTAGGGTTATGGGTCAGAATCCGGCGATATTTAACGTGTTAAATTTACCAGTTTTTTTCTTTACTAGGAGAGTAAAGAATTTAACTCGACCTTTTTCTTTTTATTAACACTTTTTAACAGGCAAGGGGCTCAAAACCAACCCATAACTTGTCCTGCTGACAGGGAAGGTCTGGACCGAGACCGGGTAAATAATCTTGTTTTTTTCAGAAGTTCAGCGCTAACATTTCGAGGATAAAAGCTTACGTTAAACTTGAAGAATGTGGCGTAGGGTCGGAGGTGGACATGTCTCTTATGGACTTTTGCTATTTCTTGATATCGCTGTGTAGTAGCTTCTAAATATTCTCCAGTTTAAACTGAGAACCGTGAACAACGATCCTATGAAGAGAGGTTGTAGAAATAGAAAACTATTACATAGTAATGCAGGCCTTTGCCAGAGTCTGAGATATCTTCATTGATTGAAAATAGCGTGTATCCTATCTCCTCTGCTTTTCTAGCTCAGAAGCTCGAGTAAAGCATGATTTGTTTTTTTCCTTCTTGTTTATTATGTTAGTATAGCATTCCAATTCAGCTGTAGTCACTTTTACTGGTCGTGAGTGCTCAAGTACGTTAAGTTATGTTTACGCGCTTTTAGTATGTTTTCCCTGACAAAGCAACAGAAAGGAAGATCCATAGAAAAAATATCAACTGTGTGGATTGTTTAGCCCTCTCCTGCAGGTGTTGGTCAACATTTCACGTCAGATTTGACTAACACTGTGCAGATAAATAAGTGCTCTCGTTAAAAAATATACTGAAACCGCTAGGGCGCATATTTTTTTGTGTGTGTGCAACTGCAGGTTCACTTGGCAACCTGTCTTTTCAAACTCGTCCACTGTAGTAACGAAAACTGCCACGTGACAATACAACGGAGACATCTCGAGGAGCACGTGACCATGAATTGCACGTGGAGAATCCTTGCATATGATCTCTGCGGTGAGCAAAATCCAGAATGTAAGAAGCAGGTAATATATGATTTAATTTGATGAAATTATTGCAATTTTCATAACAGCGTCAGACTTAAAGAAAGGATCTGTAGCATGTTATTTCTAGCTATACGCTACTCAACTGCCTGAATGAAATAAGTAAAATTCGTTTTTCTTTTATGTAAATTATTCCTTTGGACACCAAAGAAAGCAGTTCGTTTAGCATCTCGACCTGTGATTTGACATTTTGCTAAGATTATACATGTTCACTTGTTTTGTGTTTACATAATTTATCATTAAGACTATCAAACCTGAAAGCTACATTACTCTGGAATCCAACTGGAATGAATAAGGGCGCTAGTAGGCCACCCCCATAAAAAAACACAGTTCCTACACATGCGATTTCTTAAAATGTTATACGTGGCTTTTCTCTTGCAGGATCATATTAGACTTCAGTGCAGCAAGTTCCCAGTAACTTGTTCCAACAGTTGTGGAACTTCAATTCCAAGGGAAATGGTAAGACTTTCAATTTTGCCTTTTTGACTGACGTACCTGCATTTATCAAGCTTACTTGTCAAAGTTTCAGGCCTGCAGTGTTAGGTATTTTCAGGTTTTTATCGACTAGATGAAGACAGTGCCGGAATTCCTACGGGCCAAAATTGTATACAATTTTATGGGGAATAAGGAAATGTTGTAGTCTACTATTTAATTTCATAACCCGCGCCCGCTAGTGCAGTCCCTGCAATATTTCCAATAGAACACTTGTGCAATGTTGCTAGCCTATCAAGGAACTTAAAGAATGATGACGACGACACCAGAATTAATCACGACGCCTTTAAAAAAATGAATTTCTGTTCTAAGTTGCATTGGCACAACAATTTTCTGCTTTTCTAAAAGTGGTTTGCACTAAATGTGATACAGTGAGCAGTCCCAGTCTATTCTGTGGTTTGTCAGGTGATAGTTTGCCTCTTACCCAGATGCTCTTTGAGCTCGTCACGCAATCTACCTCCCCCACGAATGTCTGGTGAAACAAAGAGCACATTCCTTACCCCTTGTTTGTAAAGATCAGCTGGAGATCACGCGAAAATTACTTTGGAGCCAATCAGCGCCGGCTCAATGTGCAACAAAAAGCTAATAATAAACTGAACGGCTCCCTTGGTGAGAGAACTACGACGCTAACAGTTTCGTGTCACGTCAACGGAAACGCTCTCAAATGAATTTTTTCTTATCCCGCCCGAGTTCATAGATTTACGAACACTTTATCGCTTTCAGTTTCTCGAGGGCGATTTAAATAGAATATCGTAAATGTCTCAGAAACTCGATGAAAGGCCATAAGTCTGATAAGTCCTGATTGGGACGCGGCAAACAAAGGGAAAGGAATGTGCCCTTGGCAGCAGACTTTGAGCAGTGTTTGATTTTTTAATCCCATGTTGGTTGGTTCGTTTCTTCGTTCGGCAAGTGTTTTGTTGCTGTTGTTGTTGTTGTTGTTTTTTGTTTTTTGTTTTTTGTTTTTTGTTTTTTGTTTTTTTCTTATTCCTTTCAGATTCGAAATCACACTGAATATGATTTTCCACTAACCATAATCTCTTGCCCGTATGAAAAGATGGGATGTGAAACCAAGGTGAGTACATCAGCTTTTGGAGAACGCAAGCGTAGAGGCGTACGTGACGATGCGAAACGTATTCTGGGTCGTGGTAGCTCACTGTTGCTTGATCGAATGTTCATGTTATCTCAGCCCAGACCAAGGAGAATCATATATATTGTATTCATCAGGATTTGTGATTTCTCCTTCAATCACGCTGAGATTATCCATGAGCGTGATGATCACGGAAAGGTGATATCTTTTTGCGTCAGCCTTTTTACGTTTCGTTAAGAAATCCTTTCCCGAGACAAGTGAAAACAGTTTGCGATTGTTATAGAATGTTTTAGATTTTTCGTTGTGTTATACGTTAAGAGCATTTGAAACAGCTATATTTGTGATTTCACTGCACCGCTGAATTCGTATTTGCCAAATTGGCTTTGTCCGTGGCATGATTACCAGGCATTTGTTACCAGCTAACTTGAAAGAAGAACTGACTGTTAAGTTTACAACGATCTTTAGAAACTTCATCTCTACTCGCAGGTTCAGCGAGTTCAGGTGGATTCCCATCTTCAGTCTGCCACGAGACTTCATTTTGATTTAGCTTGTGCAAAATTAACTAGCACGAAAGTTAAGTTAAATGACACAGAAGCTAAGTTAAATGACACTGACGCAAAATTAAATGATGCACATATTAAGTTAAATGAGACGAAAGTAAAGTTAAATGAGACAGAAGAGAAACTTAAAGCAACACGGAAAGTAGTGGAGAAACTGGGCACACAAATATTTACCTGGAGAATTAACAACTTTAGTGCAATTTTAAGACATGCAAAGACAGGCGAAAAACCGAGTAACGAAAGTGTTCCTTTCTATACAGATAGAACAGAAAGTTATGGATACAAGTTAAAAGTACGTATTTATCCTAACGGCAGATATGCTAGCCAAAACCTCTCGGTGTACATTGTTTTAATGAAGGGAGAATATGACGCTATATTACCCTGGCCTTTCAAAACGAAAGTAAAGTTTACACTGATTGGTCAACAGGAAGATCCAGTTGAAGTAAATGTTTGAAATAAACTTAACATGGTTAAAAATCCCAACTGGCGGAAGGCGGCAGACCAGTTGGCTATTTACAAAGCGTGACCGAGGAATTGAACTTGGGACTACCGAGAAGCAAATCCCGCTAGTGGCAGGGTGGAGACCTTGAACCCGGGGACCTCTGGATTACAGCACCAGCGCCCTAAACCACTCGGTCACGCTGCACAGTGTAAAGGTTCACACTGGAGAAAAAAATCGTGAAGCAGTTTTAGATTCCACAAGATCCCAGAGAGATAATGGGAGCATTAGTGTTTTAACCTTACATTGTAAACTGCATTTGAGGATCACGCTAGCTCCACAATGTTTATGTTGGTTATGAATGTAAAACAATTCAGAGCACCTATAATAAGTAGACGCTCTAAGAACGTTTACTCTGGCTTCGTACCGCAATTTTGAATCGTACTTTACAAGTAAGCTTATTGAACTAAACAAAAACAAATCAAAGAATCAAGATATTTTAAAGCAAGAGTTACTATTAGATATATTTACTTGCCTCGTTGAGTATCCTCTTTGTCCAATTGCATGCCGCGTTTGTCTTATTTTCGCCGGAACTTCTGTTTACGACAATTCTTGATCTTCTCAACATCTGAGACGTTCGTCTCAGCATCATAGTCTGCTTTTACTGCGCCTTTCAAAAACATGCGGACTGTAAAATTCAAAGTTCAACCGACAAATGCGTTTTTGGCTACCGTCAATCAAATGTTCGGCGTCTCCTTCCAGCTTCCGACTATGTTGTCTGAACTGCGCTCAACGATTTGATTTGATTACCACGCGCTCGGCAGTAGTCGGAAGCTGGAAGGAACCGACGAACACTTGATTGACGGTAGTGAAAAACGCATTTCAGAGTCCGCATGTTATTGACAGGCGCATTAAGTCGGTAGTCATAGTTTTTGCCAGTGTTTTCGTCGTAGTTTGAACTCGTACATGGTTCAGTTTGGTATCTCGTGAGAACGAACATGGACTTTGCTTTTTTTTTTTTTTTTTTTTCCGCAGGATTTCAAGCAATGTAATACGTCGGCCGACGCGTTAAGAAAACGATCGACATCTTCTTCGAGTCCAAAACTTTCTTCACAAAACACAGCATTCTGTATATGACGTTGTTCACGAAGAGCGAGCACGCGTTACAACATAGCGAGGCGCGCGTTCTGATTGGGTAATGCGCCCGATCCATTTGCCCGTGGGTTGCACGCTGACGTCAGTTCGTTTATTTGTACTTTTTCCCGGCAAGATTTTACATCGATCTTGATAATAATAATAATAATTTTTTTTTTTTTATGCGCTCAAATTTTACAATCGTAAGAATGCTAATGAGATACTGCCTAAAACTCTAAAATATTTACATAGAAACGACACAAAAAAATTGCGGCGTGAATGATAAAAAAAGGAAAAAAAAAAAACGCCAAGGCGATAAGGAAGAATTACTGAAAGAAAGTATTATCAAATATTGGTACCCTCTGATGAATTATCTTAGTTCCCGGCTTCAGTTTTGCTCGATCGTGGATTCCTCTTGAGGGAAGAACGACTGCATCGAGCACAAATATAAGCTTACATTTGTGACATTTTCCTTTAAGCCTCAGTTTTCTGTTCATTTAAAGGAGCTCAGTCACGGTTTGCGCATATTGAAAAGTTTAGCCTCAATTTTTCAAATTCGTCGTTTGTAATACGTGTCAATCTTCTCCATCCTCAACCATCCTTATCTGTTTGGTGTTTTCCTATCTTATTAACTGTTATTTTCAGGTTTCCTACCATTAAAAGGTAATTTTGTATGTGGCCAAAATAACTCAAAATGCCGTGACTCAGCTCCTTTAAGCTTATTTATTTTACCAAATAACGAAAGTAACAGAGATCATTTTTTAAAGACCATTCATGTGTCCAGTTTCAGCCTTAGCCGCGCAACTTATCAATTTAATGCGAAGTGGAACGGAAAACGTAACCATCCGATAGGAAAGATGTTAAAAGCCTCAATGATATAAAAGAAATGGTAATCGTGCAGCGTGCAACTATCGAGTTATGGATGAACTTGGGAGGTTTGCTAAGCACTCAACAAGCTAAAGTTGCACTCAGCTATCGCCTCGTGCTACTCTTACGCTTCTTTCGTGCTGAGCAACCTCCCGAGTACATCCATTACTCGATAGTTGCACGCTGCATGCTTATCATGTCTGAAATAAAGCAAGCTGTGGCATTCAAATCCCCAGTTTCCACGCTCTACAACAGGACCACCTGGGACAATAACCTACCATTTGGCGACCAAATACGTGACTAGGACGACGAAGAAGAACGGCTTGCATTTCATGACTCGGGATTTCCCACGGAAGCCCGATCGAGTAATAAATGAACATTATTCCCCACTTGGGAAGTATGACATACAGAGGAAGCAAGCATATATGGGTGTAAAAAACGTTTGTAATGAAATATTAAGATATACATGCGTCATAAGTGGAACTGACGGGGATGCTTGCCTTTCCTTTTATGGGTAAAAGATCGTGTAAGCATTGTCTAGGGGTAACTATGCCTCAGCCCAACTGTTGGAGATGACCTGGGAATTACACAATTACTTTTGCTTCTATCACCAAAGCCTCCAAAAGCGTGCTGCAGGCTTTGAGGTTTTCGTGAGTTCGCTAACAGTTCCCAGTTGTTCAAAAAGAGGATAACACCTCGGCGATAACACTATCCATTAGATAAATCACTACACTTCTACTCGATAGTGGGATTACCTTTCTGTTACATGTGCTCACAAATACTGCGCAATGCTTTATTTGGTAGTTTTCACATGTTTTTCTTAAAAATTTCGCATCAGCTCATTTCTCTAACGCAGATGTAAAAAAGTACGAAGTGAATTTTACATTTGTAAACTGTGGAAGTACACAGTTCTCATAATTCAGCCTCTCAAAAGTTATCGCGGATCAAACTGTCCGTATCTCAAAATATTATCCGTTATCAGTATTAAGGTGGCTCAAAACAGTCATATTTCCGTGTGACTCCTGGGCTCTAGCGCGCACTCCAGCAAGAGGCATCACGCGATCAACCCGGAGAGTCGTGATATAGCGTGCGAAATTTAAAGTTTGCAGAAATTAAAACAAACATGGCAGCGCGAGACCTAGTAAAACTTTGTTTCCGCTAAGTTTAGTAAGCTGTTTGCGTTATCAGTCATTTTTACCATGGAAAACATCCATCCTTTAGGCAATTTCAAAGGAGAAACAGTCTGAACCCCTGTGCTGGAACGTGCGTAGGCGGAGAGTTACCTTAAAAAAAATAGCACAGCCATTCAAAACTGTACAGTTCCAGGTCTGAAAACTCGCACCTAGCTCTATTAGTCTAAAAAAAAACAAAAAAGAAAACAGAAATCGGACGTATACTCTAATAATGATGTTTTGAGCGGGCTAACATACTGAACAAAACATGGGCTTTTTGATGAGAAAATCAAAACTTTCTGTATATAATTAGCTTAGCGCGTGATCGTAGAGCCTGGTTCCACCGTAATTAAATACTTTTAGGGTGCTTTTAAACCACTGCGGACAAATAAAGCAGCGAAATCAATCAGCGGACCGGGAAGATCACTTGGCTTCAAAATTTCAATCTCTATAAATTAACCAGGAGCGGATCCAGAAATTCAGAAAGAGGGGGCCGAGTCCCTCACCCTCCCTCAACCCGAATGAAAACTTATGAAAACTTCACTTTTCAGGAGATGTAGCATACATGATTGTGGGCGTATTCGTGATGTAAAGTAAAGTAACGTTAACGTTTCGGAAGATAGAATTAAAGAGCATTTTATAAAAACGATTTTCAAAGCAAAATCGTAGTGTTAGTGGTAGGCGAACCGTTAACAGAGTCATTGCATTGCATTTATACATCCAGTATTAATAGAAATAAATCTCTGCAGTGGATTGAGAAATGTCATCCTTCTCTGGTTTCGTTTGGCGTACTCGTAAACAACTGCATTATAATTTAAAGGTATGTCTTTGTGAATAAAGAGCAGCAACAGTGCGTTTAAACGTTCTTCTCCCATGGTGCTGCGATAAACATTCTTCACAAAGCGCAGTGAAGAGTTGCTACGTTCAACAGTTGTACTTGTGACTGGGGTGATCAACAGGAGGCACAGAATTGTGTGGACATTGGGGTAGAGGCTTGAGATGCAGGCTTTCAATGTCTCTTGCAGTATCTGGGGTTTTACGGTAGCGTTGTTCCTAAAAATAAAAGCAAGAATTAACACATATTTCAATACAAGGTATAATCAGTTTTTTTCAGCTTATCACAGTTTCACTATAAACTTGGTAACCCATGTAGAGCATTAATGCAGAATAACATACCAGAAGCACTTCCACAGCTCCAGCTCTCGCGACGCACTGCTTGGGGACGACAGATCAGGGGAATAATGCTGAATAAGTTTATCTTGAGAAGACTCGTTAAGCTGCTGTAAGTTGGCAGGTTTCAGTAGCAGTCCAAGCAATACCGCTTCTGATAGTCCATTAAAGCGGGTATTTATTTGCTCCAACAAGTTGTCAAGGAAGGGAAGAAATATTGCCCGTCGAAAGTAGGCGACTGGTGTCCTGGCATTGGTGTTGTTTCTTAATGTCTGCCCACCACAAGTTCGAGGGATGCTTTCCTTGATGTTTGCCTTCTTAGCCATCTTCTTGATCTTTTCATACACAAGATTTGCAAATGCTGTTTTAGCATTCTTGCGTATACCTTTCATCTGTTCCTTCACAACGTTAACATGCTTGTTGCCTCAATAACATCCAATGTGGAACCCTGTAACGAACGGCTGCGTCCTACGGTGAAACGTTCTAGAAGGGAAACGTTACTAATCATAAAAACACCGAATGATAATCAACCTTGCTCTTTAAACTCGCAATCACCTGGCACAAGTAGAAACAACTGATCCATTTTTGAAACATCATCGACAAAGTGTTATTGCTGTAATGATTCTAATCGTTTCTGTCAGAATTTTCTATCCAGAAATTAACTCAATTTACGCAAAACCTTTTGCGACAAATCATTACATTGAGTGCTTTAATATAAGCTTCAGTTGAATATTTTCACTTCATTTGCCTTTTTGCTGGGCGGATGATCACCAAACAAAGTCTCCAAGGCAGAGCTCGAACGTTGTCCGCCAGCAAACAGATACAGATCTTAAAAAATAAAAACGATTACGTTTAACTTAGGTCAAATAAGTAACGTACTCACCTGGTTCACGATGAAATGTAAACAGTGTCTTCTTTGCTTTCCTCGAAAACGTCAGAAAAATATTTCACTCTTCAGAAGTGCAGCAAGGGACACGGCGTGACAATATTCGTGTCCAGTGTTCCTCGTCATTTCAAACCGAAAGAAACGCCTGTTACATTTGGCGTTAACAATAAGCGCGAATTTTAATTTTTGGGTAACGTTTGTTTGAATATTTGATAATATATTATAATAGTTAACACAAAATATATTTCAAATAAGGAAAGCTCGGAAATTGAATAAAATTGAAACCTGCTTGTATAATTGTAACAACACTCAAAGGACGGTCAGAAGGGTTGGGGTGGTACAAAAACGTTTTGAAAATACAAGAAACAAGGGGGGGGGGGCCGCGGCCCACTCGGCCCCTCCCCTAAATCCGCCTATGTTAATTCGAAACACTCTAATCAGTCTGGCCAATCATAACGGACACAATGCAATAAACCAAACAAAACTGGAAGTGAAAACATGTAGTTAATACAAAGCGCGGGAAAACATACCAGCGAGTCACTATTGTTGGTTTTACTTCTGATTGGATGAAAAAGTGGCGCGAACCTTTTTCAGCCAAGCATATTAGAGCGATCATGGCGATGCACACAAGTTAAATATTACATATAGACTCTAGTTTAATAAATTCTACCGTAAAGTGTTAGTAATTTTGGTTGTGAAGTAAGTAGGCTCGGCCACTTGACGGCATCCACCTCAGTTGTGGCGGCGACGAAGTTCATCTTGGCGGCCTCGAGCTCTCAGAAAGCTAAGGTGTGTTATTTTCCGACTTTTTGCCTTAAAATAACATGTTTTGCCCAAAATCTGTAAACATTGTTATAAAGAAATAGATTCCTAAACTGTTTGGTTCAATTTTGTTTTCATAATTCAGTTTTAGCGAGCTTTGCGAGAAGGAAAAGTGGGCGTCAAGTCTTCAGAAAGAATAAATCCGAAAAGCAGGTAAATTTGGGGAAATTTCCTTGCACAGAGTATTGCTTTATTTCTTATTTTACCTTGATTTTTATCGTGTGAAAGTAATCTGTGGCAGGTTAGGACCGCTCTACACTCTGAATCTGCCATTTCTTCAAGGTCAAATCTTTCGTACTCTTCATAGCGAAGCTCCGGCGGCCCGAAGGGCGGCCAAGCGGAACCCCATACTCATATGGGACAGAAAAAGAAATCCATGAATGGATTTTCTCATGGTTTTCATGGCTAGCGGTATTGCTCGTGGGTGCGCACGCACGACGACGGCGACGACGGCGGCGGCGGCGGCGGAGTTGCCCAACATGGCGGCCATGCTCCAGCTAATACGTTGACAGAGACATGCACCCTCGGTTAACTTGCTGGCCGGCTTGTTCGGAAGTCGGTTAACGCTAACCAAGGATTATAAAAGTTAACTGAAATATAATTTTTCTTGTATACAAATGTTTTCACTGCTTTTTGTGTATTTTGAGGACCTTGAGATAATTGAAACTCAAAACAGAAGGCCAAACAACAGAAATGGAAAACTCCACCGTAAAGTTTCAAAACTCAAATCAAAATTCTCGCCTATCTTGTGTTAGCTTAATCGGGCTTTGAACAACCCGGCCCAGGAGCTCCCCTTTTAGGCTTGGGTGAATCTATATATTACGGTAATTCTAAGTTCTTTGAAAAAATGTAGTCATCATTCTTCGTCAGAAATGATGTCGGCCAAATAGGCTCCTGCTAAAAGCTATCGGGTCTTCTTAAGGTCATTCCCCACTATTGCATTGCGTTATGGCGTCATTAGCGCGCGCTCGTGCTCGCGCATATTGAAAACATGACGGATTTGCCTTGATATTGAGCTCTGTCAGTTGAAAAATGGCTCTAGCTCACCAACGAGCACGGGCACCCCAATTTTTTTTCCAGTCATTGTGCTCAACTAATCATAAGCTTTGCGTGAGAAAAGACTGATCTAATTTCTATGACTGAAAATTGAATAAATAAGACAATAGCAGATACACTGTGGTCTTTTCTATTTTGCAGTCTGTAACCACGTCAAGAAATTTGGTTTAAATTTTTAATGAAGGATTTAGGTTTCTGTCTGAATCAACCTTAAAATGTTTATTTGTGTCCGACACAATGTATTGTCTGTAGTTTAATGCGTGTTCTTATGAGTCTGGGCTCACAAAGATTTTACAATTACTGGGAATGCGTTCTTATAGGAAGCATTAAATAATGCCAAAATGGGACATTTTCAATGCCTCACTGCTCCTTAATGAGCATGGGCACCCCCCTTTTTTATTTCAAAATTGAAGTTATCATATGACAAATATTCAGTGGACAAAG
>Ga0126339_10002667_pt1 | contig 12825 bp, 8 predicted proteins | sample OrbTmetagenome_2_FD_92532 | JGI IMG/M metagenome (GOLD analysis project Ga0126339, IMG submission 92532) | Coral microbial communities from Petempiche,Puerto Morelos, Mexico - Orbicella T R C metagenome | ecosystem: Host-associated > Invertebrates > Cnidaria > Coral | place: Petempiche,Puerto... | reverse complement strand
ATATTTCGGCTGGCCAAACCAGCCTTCTTCAGGTACAATGAAAATTTTACATTGGGACGTGTTTTTATGAAGCCGATATTTAAAAATAAAGACCCTGATTAATTTGGCACCCAATTGGCCTAATTTCACAGTTAACACCATTTATATAAGGACCTATGGAGGCTAACTTGAAAAAACTTAGGTTGTTATATGCGGGTTTTTGCTGTAGCTAATATATATCCGCTTTCATCTTCTGTTTTCTGTTTCATTAACGAGCCCCCATCATGAATATATATACTGAAGCGCGCGAAAAGCTGCGTGGAAAATTGAGGTACATTGTGTGCAGAACCGGCGAGAACAGTGTTGATAGTTTCATTCTCCTCTGTCCTTTGTTCAAACTGCTTTCTCAATTCAATTAAATTCAATCTTAATTTAAACCCCCTCAAATTTAAACTCTCAGTTAAAGGCATTAAAACGCAACCTTTCAGTGACTTCGACAGTGTCGAGGTTCTAAGGCGCAGCAAGGATGTGCGAGCTGGGAAGCGTTTAGAAATATACAAAGCGCGCTATGTAGCGGCTAATATTCTCCAATTCAAATAAGTTCATATTTGCTTTCATCAGGTCTCCGCATACTTTTTTGTTGTTCAACAAGTGTGGACCTAAAGCAGAGGATAATTCTCTCTTTGTTTCCCAGATTCGTATTGGAATTCACAGCGGTTCTGTAATGGCGGGTGTTGTAGGCAAGATGATGCCTCGCTACTGCTTGTTTGGAAACACTGTTACTCTGGCGAACAAAATGGAGTCGGGCAGTAAACCAGGCTTCATCAACGTCAGCTACGAGACCAAACGGTGAGAAGAAATAAGTACTTACAGAAATATCTGTAGTACGGAAAGTAAACTAAAGCAAGTAAAGCGTTTTACGAAGTCTAGTGTCTGGATAAGACGGCGCTTATTCAAGTTTGCTTTCCCCTGGATAGAATGCTAGTCCATCGCAGGGTTACTCCTCATTAGTTGTGGCCATGTTGCCTCGATAGTCTCCCCGTATCAATTTATTTTGCTGGATGGAGACAGTCACTGTGAAAATTTGACGTTTTTTTTTTGTTTGTTTTTTTTGGCCGGGGAACACAATGTAACCTACGTTCCCAGCCAGCGCTCAGCCCCAGGATTCGGTTCGATCGCTGAGTTGACTTGCTAAAAATAGGCCATCGCATCTAATTCAGATCAGAAGTTGCACAGTTAACTTCTTACAGTACGCCTGCCCGAATGCAGCTGTTCTCGCTTACACTTAAGTTGACTATCTCGAATACAATCTAACCTCGTTCACGAGAACTGACGCTTAAGCAAACGCTTAGGAACAACAAGAAGGACGTTTTCGCACCAAAACGACACGAGATCACAAATGCAGTGACTCGCTTTTGCTATTGTCTAGTCTAGTTTATTGTCTAGTCTAGTTTATTGTCTAGTTCTATTGCACTAGAGGCGTGGAGGCGTGGTGGCCTCATGGTTAGTGCGTTCGCGTCCGGATCGAGCGGTCCTGGCCGAGGTCATTGTGTTGTTTTCTTGGGCAAAGGCACTTTACTCTCACAGTACCTCTCTCCACTCAGGGGTATAAATGGGTACCTGCGAATTTAATGCTGTGAGTAACCCTACAATGGACTAGCATCCCCATCCGGGGGAGGGGGGGCGGTAGAAATACTCCTAGTCACTTCATGCTACTGAAACCGGAGATAAGCGCCGACCTGATGGGTCACTTGGCTCGTATGCAGACTTTATCTTCTTACATTTCTTGTACTGGATCTGAATTCTGATGTCTGTAAGAATGTAAGAATTCTAATATCTGTAAGAAATGGAGCCACACAATTGAAGAGATACTACTTAATTTTGCTTTCTTGCATGCAGTTACCTTCGAGGGTCTACGGAATTTGAGTTCACGCCGAACACAGAGATTCCCAATCCATTGCCATGCTTCTTCTTAAACAAGAGCAAGAACGCAAGACAGCAGCCTTCCATTATGGACATCGCAGCCTCCGTGGCCCCCAACAGCATCTGCATGTTCAGATCACCGATGTCTTCCCCGAGCCATTCCCCCTCGACGAAGCGACGAAGCGAAACGGGGCCAGCGGCTTACCGTCATAATGCACCGGACGGTCTGCCTGTACGGAGAGTAAGCGCCGTGGACATTTCGTCCGTCAACGAGAAGCTGGAAGACTTGACGAACGGCAAAGAGAACAACAATAAGGCTCCCATGCGACGAAGAACCACAGTGGCAAGCATGTGTCCCATGTACAAAACAAACAGTTTCAAGAGGGATGAGAGTTTTGACGAGGACGAGGACGATGACGATGACGAAGAAATTGAAAAGGACGAAGGGAAAGAAATCAACGGCGACGCCTCCCTGATAGGAATGGATGAAGAATCCTTGTCGGAACTCGTGGAGCTCAGCCAGCAGATTGAGGCCAATTTAGAAATGACTTAGTCAGGAAAACAAGTGTTCAATCCCTCGTGAGACCTCATAAAGGGGCACCGTATATAAGGGGCCTCGTACCACTCTGATGTAGCGTTCCTGCGCAGCAGGTACCGCAACGAAATGCTCCCTTCTGGAAGGTACCCTATCAGTGGAGATCACAATGTAAGATCGAGAAAACGACCCCGTTATCTCGAAGAAGAGGACTGGATGTAAATAGAGTTCTGCGGCACTGATCAACAAGAAACTGAAATTTTAGAGTCCTTCAAAACTGATTATTGTCGTGAAATACCAAAGAAAATTCAGGAACAAAATCATTTAATTAATGTCCATTGCTGAAACAAATTGCCGTCGAATTGATTGCGATATATTCAACCTGGAAAGTTGCTAAAAGCACAAGAAAATGAAATGTTAGCTGAATTTTTTCCCTTTTTACTCATCACGCCCAGAGTTTTAGTCATCGTGTTTTGGGCGTCAAGCAAATTCGGTCAATAGAAAGAACGACGTCATAAGATGGCGTCGTGATAATTTCGCAAATTTTTATGTTTAAACCTAACTTTCAGCTATTTAAAAGCAATTTGTTTCAGCAGTAGATAAGTGTGTTTGTGATTTCTTGTCAGGTTCAAAACGACTGATATATTCTTTGAAAGTTCAAGTCTTCAATCATGACATAGGACCTAGCAATGAAACATAACATAGCAATGTATATGTTGTTATTATATTTACTTGTTATCAAAGTTATTTTGTACAATAAGTCAAATTATTCTCGATTTTGACCACAGCAGACGACAAAATGTGGTGAGAACATTAGTGACACAACCAGCTATCGCCTCTTGAACCGCTTTTTTGTTCTTCCCACATTTTGACCTCATCTATCGTCAATTACTGAACAGATGCGTGGCAGCATGGAATCTATTTGTTAAAGTGACGAAAGACTTGTATCTTTCAATATTGGAGCAACACTGTACATAGCGTTTCGACTTTTCTGACGTCATATGACGACATATGACGTCATGTCGCTAAGCGACGCTTATCTATTAAGCTTCCGTTTTGGGAGAAAGGCCTTTTATGCTTTCATCCCTCGAGCAACTCAAAGAACTTGAGAATATACTGATAATATTTACAAGGAAAACAGTTTTAAATAGGATGTGTCCCAGGCCAGTCTGGTTCACACATTGCGGTTTTAACGAGGAGTGATCAAAAGAAAGTAGCTAGAAACAAATTATTTTGAGTGATTAACAGACTGAGAATAGTCTACATTATTGTAAACACGTTGAAATATAGAAGAAATTAGAGGAGATGAATATTTTAAGTCTTCTAATAGCTTAGTAGTAGTTTGTAAACGATAAAACGGAGTCTCCATTGTTTCACATCCTCGTCATGTTAATATCACGAAAATGTACATACATACTCAAATAGGCGTCTTAAACTGTATGCAGCATTAAATGGCGAAGACTATATTTTTAATCACAGAAGATTAGATATAATATATACTATCATTTTTTTGGTCGCTAAAACGTATGATTCTCAACGTCCCTTCTAGGGAGATTTTCGCACAGCGTGCAAATTTAAGATCTATTTTACTATGGTTAACAGAGATTTAACGCAAGTGGACATAAGGTTGAAATATCAGTCGTGTCCCGCCCTCAGATAACTGACATTTCAGGCTAAGTGGATATATGTTACGGAGACAGAGAGCTAATTAAACCAGCTCAGATATCCATGTAGGCTAAATCTATGTAGTAAATCTACTACTTTATCTCCATTAAAATTGCAAGATTGTAACGAGCAGTTTCGTTGAATTTTTTCATTGTAAAATAAACAATACTGCCATGATGTCGAAGGTGATTTCCAGTCCGTACTGCGCTCTCTCGAGAGTTTGTTTGCGGTATTTGTTTTGTTTCACGTAAGAAATCACAAAATGTAAACATTTCGCAACTACTTATATGAAGTAAATTCAAAGTTCCAAATCAACCGCCATTGTGGATGCGAAGCTTTATGCTTCGTTTTTCCTCATACCACTTGATGAAACAACCTCGCAGCTGTAAAAATCCATGAAGCTGTTGGAAAAAAGAATTTGAAAGGCCTCAAAGATAAGGTGTGTGGTTCGTAACGAATAACATCGATTCGCATTTTATCGATTTAGAACTTATAATATTTATAAACATTAGGGCGCTGAGACTGCGCTGTAGGGACTGGAAATCAACTTTAAAGCGATTTTCATGACCTGCGCAATGCAATAGTCCTTTTGGGGCGATTTGAGAATTCTGGGAAAAAATGCTTTTACAAATAACGTAATAATCTGTTACAGAGGCCAGCCACTTTCCTTTTGGACATTCCAAGAAACTTCAAGTACATTTTAATCAACCTGAGGTTTTGGGAAAATTGCCTTCGTTAATACCCATTGCTATAACAGAGAGAGAAAACTTATTATATCTGGCGAAAAACCACAAATAAACTAATGGGTGTTAGAGTCGAAACCATGTCGGCTTTTTCGGTTACCGCTCTCTATTGTGCTTGCGTTGTGTCGTTAATGATTTTTCTTTGGACGGGTGGAAGAAAGAGCTTCATATGTTTCAGGGCGCATCTTGTTTCTATGGACGCTAAAAGCTCTCTGGCCTGTTAACAATTTTTCGAAGTTGTCCTCCATGTTAATAGGTAAAGCACACATCTTAGAGGGCCCGACTGAATTTAACCGACATTGTATTGCATAATAGTGAGCCATGTCGTGTCAACTAAATTAAGACTTGGGTAATCCACTTTTAAAGGAACAGGAAAATGTTTTTTGTCTACTGAATATATTTTTTAAGCATTGCTGCGTCCTAAACAAATATAGCTATATAGGTTAACGTACAAATTTCCTGTTAATTATTCAACCTTGCAACCCGTTCAAAATGAAACTTAAAGTAATAAAAGAAAATTTTAAGTCTCATTAGATTAACTGATTCCAAATTGTTACAATGCTCTAATATAGACTGCCGGAAGAAGGTCTTTCCTTTTCATTACGGTCACTTACACGAGTATTTAGGGTTGAATTAAAAGTGGGTCATTTTAAAGTCGCGGCGAAATCAAACATTTCTCTCGCGAGAGCTATAATTAAAGGCGGCAAAAATTCAAAGTTTCTTTTTCGAAATTCCAAACAGTTGTGCCCCAGAAGTTTGTCCTGAAATACTCTTTAAGGCACATAAAATCACAAGAATGTAAGTCCGTCCTGTAAGAGAAGAATTTTGAGTTCATTAAATAATATCCTTGTAAATCTTAAAATGATGCAAACAAAACAGGTTGGACCTTACCATAAAGACGAGTTTATTTACGCGGGGGTAACAGCCACAACTCGTGTAAACTGTCACAACAACTGCAACTACATTTCCAGTGTAATGTTTTCGTCACAGTTCATATTCAGTATACTTCATGTTAGCGAAGGTTTTTGACAGACTTAATTAACAAAAGGACTCTTTTAAGGTCGTGTTACTTGTAAAACTTTATTGGAGTAAATGTTCTCACCGGTAGCTCCGTAGTTCACATAATGGCCTTCCTAAATAATATTCAAGATAAAGCTGCTAACTCCTACTAATATTAAAATGTTCCGAGATTAAATTGTATCGTTCTTTAATAACCATGTTGGTGTTACCGCTTGGCCACTGACATTTGAGTCACAATTTGAATGTCAGTCTAATTATTTCGTTCAGAGTTAGCAGCGTGTTTAACTGTTGTGAGCTGCTGCTGTAAGCGAGCCAAAACACGTGCTCTGTTCTAATTACTGTTAATTAGCGCTTTTTCTGTACATATATTGCCACAAAAAGAATTCACAGCTGATCTCCCGATACAAATGGGAATTCTATTCTAAATTCATCTACTGTCTTGTAGGAAATGCACAGCCAAAATCACTAGAGGAACTGGGAGATAAAGCTTTCAAAGAATGCCACAAGAAATACGGGAAAGCCCTAAGAACCTTAGGAAACTCTTTGTAGGATTTCTTGAATGGGCTCAACAACTTTGTACAGTTGCTTAGATCGAAAGAAAAATGCAGTTTCTTTGAACTTCCTTCTCTTCACTGCAAGACATCTGAGGACCAATCAGAGCTCGACCTTCACTGCTACGATGCACGCATGCGCGACGAATGGGAAGGCTTTGTAGCGGGTGTGGTCAAAAGCGCGACAAAAGTCTTGTTTGACATTATTGTTACAGTTGAGGTGACTAAGGACTACAATAACAAGATTCTTTTTCAAGTCGATTTTAACGTGAATCATGCTGTATTTAAGAGCCGTAAAAGTCCTCAAAATCTCGTCGAAACTAGCCTTGCGACATTACAGTACATGAACAGAAATCAATCCACGTCTCCTACGGACTTGAAAATTTCAGTGCCTGCCTTATGTTCAGCGTTTCCTTTTCTTGTCATATTTGACGGAAGTCTTCAGATTCAACAGCTCGGCTCGTCATTGGCGAGGCTTCTTGGCCCTTTTCTATCAGCACAGGAAAAAGACTTTAGCAAATACTTTGAACTTTTAGATCCCAAAGTTCAGCTAACATTTCCCTCAATCTTGGGTCGAAAAAATGGCTCGTTTCTACTGCGCGTTAAATTTGGTAACGAAGATAGTGTTTCCCCTGATGCAGTTGAACTGAGAGGCCAAATGATTCATTTGCCGGAATCGAATTGCACTCTGTTCCTCGGATCACCTCGTGTGGAGAGCATTGATGAACTCCAGGGCAGCGCTCTTTTCCTGAGTGACATTCCACTTCATGATGTTACAAGGAGCCTTTTTCTTCTAAGTGAACAGGCCGTGGTGCAAGATGGTCTCAAGAAAAGCATGGAGCAGTTAAAAAATCGAGCTTCAAAAAGCCCAACGCGAACTAGCACTTGAAAAATGCAAAACAGAAGACCTTCTTGAGTCAATTTTTCCGCACGATGTGGCCAAGAAACTGATTCACAGGAAGACAGTTCCCGCAAGGTTCATCGAAGACGTCACCATCTTGTTCAGTGACATCGTTGGGTTTACTTCAATCTGTGGCAAATGTGCTCCAATGGACGTTGTAAACATGCTAGAGAGTTTGTTTACAGAATTTGACAGAAAATGTGAGCAGCCGGAGCTAAATAAGATAACTACTGACAGGGGTGCTGTTTGGTCTGTAGAATGGTTTCTATACTAATTGATCTTGTAATTAAATCACATTTACCGTTTAAACTAGCCTGTTCCAAGCTCTCGGTCAGTGGGGACAACTGGAAAAGTGGGTGGGCAACGAGAGGAGTCTGGGAGAGAAAAAGGAGACCACGCAGGCTCTCAGCTCTCCCGCTCGCTTTTTCGACCGTCCCCACTGACCGAGAGCCTGGAACAGTTTTCGTTTAAACCCATGCATTTGAAAAACGTAGGTTATGTGCAACTTTGAAGTGTAGCCTGTCTCCGTCGCTTCTATTTGAGTAAATATCGGGAGCTAAATCTATTGACGGCTTAAATTAATCTTTTTGTTACTTTTATCATTACTTACTAAATTGTTCTCGTAAAACCTGTTTACCTGATCAGCAGAATACGCGCACGCGTCAATATGGCAGCGAAAAAATATTTTACCAAGAGCCCTCGCTCATTTTGGTCAGCATCAAGACTGGACGAGACTGGAAGAGAGTAGTCTGGTTCTCATTCCCAGATCTCTGGAAAATTCCAGGTTAATTATAAGTTGAGGCGTATCAATAATGGTTTTAACATGCTAGCTCCAAAATATGGCAACCACTATTTCATCATGCTGCAGATTTGCTGAAAGCAAGGGATTAAGCGTTGACAAAAGCGGTTAGAAATACTGCTCTCTTAAATAAATTTACTTTGCCAAGTAAGTTCATTTGAGAGAGCAGCGCCAGTCTAGTGGATTTGGCGACTCAGTGAACCGCGATTTCCCTACTTAGATTTCTTACATATAAACCCTCCACAGATAGAGACGATTGGGGACGCTTACGTGGTAGCCGGAGGCCTTCAGAAAGATTGTGGGACAGCGGATGATGCTGTCAATGTGTCAATCATGGCTCTCAGAATGATTGACGTTACAGAAAACGTACTGTCACCTGAAGGGCTTCTTCTCAGGGTATGTTCTGAAAAGAAAGTTTAAATTTGCCACAGTTTTACACTTAATACGTGGCAAACTATAATTAAAAAATAGTTGCATTAAAATTAACTGAACACAAAAAATCACTTATATTTTATCTATCAACCGAACGATATTCGGCTACAACTGCAACTCTCTAGCCTCAGTATTCATATATTTCAGAGTCAAAAAAGTAGGCGTAAAGTAAAAGACCTCCCCACCCTTCATTTTCTCTGCACGACTTCGAATACTTCACTGAGCATTCAGTTGTCTGAAGAAAGAGACTTCAACTTTACTACCTTCCTTCTTTACTAATCGGTAAATTGAAATAGAGCTTTGTTGTTGTTGTTATTGTTGTTTTTGTTTTTTACATTAGATGAGGATTGGTCTTCACACTGGTTCAGTGTTATCTGGTGTCATTGGAGCCAAAATGCCTCGTTACTGTTTGTTTGGAAATAACGTCACTGTTGCCAACAAGATGGAGTCTGATAGCGAGCCTGGCAAGATCAATATCAGTTCTACCACTTACAGGTAAACAAGGCCCTCTAGCAGACAAGTAAGACTCAATCCTCCTTCACACGTGACCTTTTTTCTTCACTTACATATTGCCTTTTTTTTCTGTAGTGAGAGAGTACGACATAACAATTAGGAGTAAACGTCGATGCCAGGCCCTTTTCCCCACTTGGACCCTGTGAGGTTGAATTTAGTCCGGGAATACCCCCTGCTCTTTCTCTCCCTCGCAGACTCAACACTCGTCACGAATAGTTCTGTCTCTTGCTTTGTATTAAGACGAGGTTAATTTTATTCTGTTCTAATCATGTCATGCATGTGTCTTGTTCCTTCTGTTACAGGCTGATCTGCAACTATGAAAAATTCCGATTTTTTTCCTCGTCCAATGGAGGGCCCCGGAAAGGTGTCACGTGATGTGTGGAACGAATGCCGATATTTTCTACAGTGGAGGCCTGGGCACAGACCGCCGCCCGTTTCAAGACGTACCTTTCAAAGATGCTTATTCATAGCTAACAAAAAAAAGAATACATTTATAGGGTTTTGCACTGGAAAGGCTTGTAAATGGAAGTACATACACTTTCTTCTGATGTCATAACTGCCATTAATTCCACCAAAAAGTTCAATTGTTTTTTTCCGAGATACAGCTATAATATTTCTTTGTTTAATTGTGTTAAGATACACACCGCGACTTACTCAGATTGTTTGTGGGTTTTCTGCGGCTTTTCGTTATAACCGAATTAATAAAGTGTTTCGTTGTTGTTTAAATCTTGTGGCGTCTTCTAGTTTCCTATTTCCACCTCTCGTATAATTTTAGTCACAACGATTGGCCGCAAGGTTTGTCGTGATCAGATCTTTAAAAATTTCAAGTATGCCTGACGCATTCATTTGAAAATTCTGTCTTTAGGTTGTTAACGTTGTGAAGCCTCGAGATCCTCAGCCGGTATTCAGTTGGTATTAAAAGGAACTGAAATTTAACAAATTGACGTCAGCTTTTTATGCGTCTGTACTCTTATTGATGATAAATTGCGTCATAACACTGTCAAAGTGGCTGTGAAACCACGAGCAGCAGGCGAGTGGTTCCGAAGTAAACTTTGACAATGTTATGACGAAATTTATCATCAATAAGAGGGCAGACGCATAAAAAAATGGCGTCAATTTGTTTTTTACAATAACAAGACCCCTAAATGGTCAAATGCCGGGAATAAATGGGGAAAAGAAACCGTAAACAAAGATAATTGAATTTTATTCAAAATGACTCGAACATAGTCGATAGCTTTTCTCGCTTTTTCATTGGCTTCTTAAAAAAGCTTGCAAAAATTAAAATTTTATCCGTCTGTACTCTTACTGATGATAAAAATGAGCCAATCAGCGAGCGAGAAATTAGACAGTTATTGTAAAAATATCCTTTGACAGCAAATCGTATTGCCGTATGAAGATGTTGTGCCATAACTAGATGGGATGAATGAGAATTACGTTCTAAGATCTGCTAACAAGCGATTCCATTGTTTATTAAACCTTATGATAGTTGGTCAAAATTTTGAGTGTCAGTCGAGAAGTATAATGAGGCGATGTATGCACAAAAATTTATTAATAGCCGAGAAACGAAAGAAATTTTTTTACTGATAAGTAGCTTGCGAGCAGGCTCTCGAACGGGGAGCACTCGGGCGAGCGGCGAAGCACTCTTCCCTCGATGCTCTGGCTCGCTTCGCTCGCGCGCGCGTGTGACTCATGGCTGAAAACTATCAACAAAATTATTATCAACTGATAAGCAGCCCCATCCGGAGTGTCTTGTTGTCATGTGGTGGTGATGATGATGATGACGACAATTATCGGATTACTGGTGATGACGACGAACTACTGAGTCCCGACAGTAGGCGTCACGTAACGCTTGGGTCGCGTGACAGCACAAAACTCGTCCACGTGTAACATGACACGTTATTATTTTAACATTTTTTGCACAGAGACCCCGATCAGTCAACTATTTGACTCATGGACGTCAGTAAATATAGATTCGCATTTATTTAATTTAGCTGGTGGTCTATTCTGATAGCGGTTATCTCTCTAATTAGCTCGGATGTCTGAAACATTTCGCGCCATGTCATACTGCGCATGTTAAGTAGCTATAAGTTTTAATTTATCTTCCACGTTTCGTCAATCTGCGCAGATTTGATGATTGTAGAGGGTCGCTTAACCTTTAAATGTTAGCATAAGCCTATCGAGCCGTTTATAGAGAACACGACTGATTATTATTATTATGCAAAGTAGGTGACGTTTGTCATGTTTTTGGTCGCTCAGCGATTGTGGGAAGTGTCGAGTGTCAAGTCAATTAACGCCGGGTCGCTCTTGGCAGAAAATCAGCTTTTAGGCATATGTCAGTCTGCTAACTGCTGTGACCATGTACGGCTTTGTGAACCAAGCTTTACAGGAGTTTGTGATACGAGAGAGCAGCTTCGAAACATGGGAGGAGATATTGTACGTATATTTACAGATCGGCATTTGTAAATCAACCATCGGCCTAAACCGATCGAGCGAAGCGGCCGACATTCACCAATCGAAAAAGTATTGATGTCAACATGTCAAGAATTTTTCTCTCGCGACTGACTGTGTGCCTTGATCTTTGCCTCGTAGGAAGAAAGCAAATCTCGATTTAGGAGAAACAGGAGAATTCAACCAGCGGAGAATATATGATGATCAAAATACGTTCGATCTGTTGAGAGTCGCTTCCGAAGTTCTCGGTGAGTACACATTGTGCCTGTGTACATGTATTTGCCCGCTTTTCCGGTCACCCCGGGGTTTCTGAATTTTCGCCTTCGCGCTTTTTGTGTTTTATAATTTTATGTGAAAATTATGATTTCCTAAATGGCGAAGTAATCATAACTACATTGCCTAGCGTGATAAAATAGTATTCGATCCCACCTTAAACTTACGAGATTTGTCTCAAGGCCCGCACGAACGTCTGTTGTTGTTTACATTGAATTTTCCCCTTGTAAAAAGTTTCAGCGCTGTGTCAAAATAAATGAATGGCTGTCTTGAAATTCAGTGAATATGATAGCCCTTCTCTGGATGAATTTACTTCATAACAAGCAAACTAAGACTTTTTAATATCCATTTGATTATGTGTTATTTGTTTCGCTTAAATTCAAATGAGGGTGAAAATGTCACTGAGCTGCTTTGAAGATTAAGGGAACCTTTGAATACAAAGCGATGCACTGAGCGCTGAAGTGGGAGACAAATTTTAAAAGCAAATCGATTCATAATCAGTGACTGATCGAAGAATGATTATAGATTAAAAAGACCCGATGTTGCTTTGCTTTACGTAAGAAATCTTCAGACATCTGGCACTGTGGAGAGACAGTCATACGATGCATGCGGTTGTATTAATACGATTTCAAATTGACACTTGACCTAGAAACCTTGTCAAAACTGAAATACCTTTTTCACAGGGAAACAGTAAAAACATGAGAGGCTTATCACTGGAATGATATCTTTTTAGAAGATTTAGTAGCGTTAGCTGGGGAGGGGGACTGTTAGGGGTGTTTTTTTCATGCTGCAATTTCAGAAGGTTCGTCACATTTGCTTTCAGAACTGTGTAGTTGCAGAAAATATCCATACTTCCCCCACAGAAGGGTTTTTTTCTAAGACCACCTCCCCACACACACACCCCTGGAAATTTCGATTAAGCTTCATAGATTTCTTTAATTTTTTTGGTCTTACAAAACCCCCACCTCACCCCCCCCCCCCCCCCCCAATTCCACCCCCCTTTTTTGGGGGGATCTGTTTTTTTTTTTGTAGTTACCTTTTTT
>Ga0126339_10002665_pt1 | contig 12826 bp, 12 predicted proteins | sample OrbTmetagenome_2_FD_92532 | JGI IMG/M metagenome (GOLD analysis project Ga0126339, IMG submission 92532) | Coral microbial communities from Petempiche,Puerto Morelos, Mexico - Orbicella T R C metagenome | ecosystem: Host-associated > Invertebrates > Cnidaria > Coral | place: Petempiche,Puerto... | reverse complement strand
CCATGGTTAGCTGGACCTATTCTAGACTAGGCACCAAAAGAAACTCCTACCCTATCCCACATTAGCTATTTTCCACGCAGAAACTATCACTTTTGTAGTAAAAAATACACTAACTAAACCTTACAAAGTCACTTTCTAGTTTTGATTTCTTTCTTAGAATCCCTGGTAAAGACCCCTGTACTAGACTAAATGATTTATTACAATATAACATTGGGCACTTTTCCATTAAATTATACCTCATTTTTGTCCAAAACTGTCTGAATTCTACACTCTATCCAAGACTTAACTGCCTGAAAACCATATCCTTCACAAGGGCACATACCCATATAGTATATATGACATTACCCCTCCTGAGGGGCTAATTACAAGATAGGTAAGCAGTCTAGAAAACCAATCAAAACTCAAAGAAAATACATTTAGCTAACTTGTAGTGCATTTTTCTGAGTTGGTTTTTGTTTCTCAGACAGAAGTTAAGAACTCCCAAGAGAAACTTGAGGAACAACTTTCAAAACATTTAACTGAAATCCTTGGTCCACCAACAAGGCAGCTGCTTGCAAAATGTTATGCACTGCTGTACAGTATTGGAAGCACCAGGACATTATATGAAACAGTCAACAAGTGCAGTGATATCATTAGGTCCAAGGATGAGTCACAGTCTTACCTTCCAGTCAAACTGTAAGTTCTTCAGAAGTCACAAGTACTTCAGTTGTTTCAGATTTAATTTCAGTTATAACAATATTAACATAAAATGCAAAAGTAATTAATTTTTATTGGCTGAGACAGAAGACATTTGCTCTTAATTTCTTAAACTATCAAGGGCAAAATTGCATGGCTCTCTGGTCACTTGGCAATGGTAAAGAAAATTGCTGCGGTGGTTTCTTGTTTTGAGAAAGTTGATGATGAATTTATTGAAGAACTATGGGAATGAGAGAAAATGTAATTCACTAAACAACACAAAGCACTGGAAGACCATTTTTTTTGAAGTGGAAAAGTGGAAAACCAATGGAACTGAAATTGCAGTGAACAGTCCATTCTTCTTTTCTGCAATCAGTTCTGTAATCAATGGATGGTTTTTGGCATGTGGTACAAGAAAACACAAGGGGCAAAAATACCATTGACACTGCAGTGATGAAAATGATGGAGAACTCGCCAGTTGAAGATGTCTGTCCTGAAAGGAGATTGCCAACCAAGGAATACCATTTTTGCTGAAAAAGCTAAAATTTCCAATACACTGAAGAAAATCGGTCCAAGGACTTGGTGACTATGGCTCAGGCGAGAAATGATAACAACAGATGATTTCAAGAATAATTCTACATCCAGCAGGTGTCTTGAGTCATCTCTATCCACTAATGTCGTACACATTTCAACACAGCTTGATATGCTCCCAGCTGCATTGTTACTGGAGATAAGTCAGTGCAATAAAAGCTCACCAAGCCTTAGCAGAACCAACTGTGGTTCATACAAGTCAGTGCATCGTCATTGAGGTCTGACTGAAGAACTTCTAAATGTCTTAAAAACATTCATTACAGAGGCTTAACTTTGCCTAAAAGTCAATATTTTATGTATGTTTAAGGTTTTTCAGCAAATGTGGTTTGATTGTCGTGGTGTTGTTGTGCAGAAATGAAGTGTGATAATGAGCTGATTTGTGGGTTTTTAGAGTTCATTGACACTTGCTGAATACTGCTTAGTTTACTTTTCTATTGCTAATAAAACCAGTTTGGCTTCCATGTCTATGTGATAGACAAGTAATTGAACGATTCTTTATAAAATTTAGGATTAAAAATATCACTTATGCGTTCTCAGAAGTTCAAGAGATTGCCCCCCTCAATGCACGACTCAGGCAATTTTTGTTACCTCCAAAAATGTGCATGATATTAGCAGGATTGTCATTGAGTTTTGAGTTTGTTCTCCACACCTGTAGAAAACGTGCTACTTTGTGGGTGGATTCCAGCAACAACAGGCAGGTTCACCTTAGCATCAAGGAAACATCAAGCATACTCAGCCTTGAGAGGTGTTACTGGTCATGGTCCTGAATGACAGTCCTGATTACTAAATTATCCTTAATTTCACTTGGATTCCATGCGGGCTTGAACCATGCTGCACCTTTCAACATAACACTTGAAGCATTAATTAGCCAAAAGCATCTGCTTAAAACATGCAACTTTTTAATGGTAAATTGAAAATGATACTATGATATCTATGATGAATAAAGATGACAATGAAATTGTATAATGTTCCCTTCTCAATGAGTCATCTATAAATTTTTGTAGTACAACATTTTCTTGGATATGCCAAGAACACTTTGACAATGGGGCTTTCAAACAGGCAATATGGTACATGCATATGTTAAGCCTTATCATGACAGACTATACTGTTTAATTTTACTCTTTTTCCACCTGGTAATGTGTACTTATACCATTGTGGGGTAAAGGCAACAAAAGAACCCTCATCAGGATGACCAAAAGGTGGCCATGGCCACTGAATAGAGGTGGCCAGTTAATAAGGGTTTTATTTGCAGCATATTACTGACAATAATTTCAGGACTTGATAAAGGGTTGGCTATGTAATAGCAGAGCTCCTGCATGCTGAAGGTGCACGAATGGAGCCCCATACCTTAGAAAATTTAGAGCATAAGCAGTCAGGCCGTTCCTGGTGCTAGTGTGCTCAAGTTAGGGACCTGGCACTAGTCAGGCCACATTTGTTGTATTTTGTTTCATTTCGCTTTTCTATCATTCTGCATACATGCAAACTGTTCTGAGCTGAGGTAATTAAACTGTTGTACTAGCGAAATGGATGGACTCTTATCTATGATAGAAAAGCAAAAATAAGTCTACAGAGAAAGTGGCGGGAACCTCAGCGACAAGAAGTCGAGTTTCATTGTTCGCGAAAGACAATAAACTGGCCACCATCTGGCCTTCACAACATGCAGTGTCTCTCAACTTCCACGGACCCACTCCTGGACAACAACAATGCCAAAGCATAGATGCCCATTTCCCGATTGTGAGTACAAAATGGCTGACGTTGAGGACGCCCTCACCGCTGTTCTAATCTCCGTCCATTCGAGTTGCACTCACACCACGGCCGCTGCTGCACGACATCCTGCCACCATGGCAAAAGCAGAAAAGGTCCAGGGCCCAACAGTCTTTGCCGCAGGGTCAAGTGAAGAATGGTCTTACTTCCTCACACGCTGGAATGATTATGTAGAAGCAACCAATGTCACTGGGAAGAATGGAGTCATGCAGCTGCTAAAGTGCTGCGATGAACGATTACGAAAGGACCTTTCTCGCAATGCCGGCAGTTCGCTGGCCGACAAACCCATTGCTGAGGTGATAGCCGCCATTGAGAAACTCACCATGAGAGAAGAGAACACTGTGGTAGCTTGAGAACAACTCCACCAGATGCGCCAGGACCGAGATGAGCTCATAAGTAGTTTGGCACCTGCTTGCGTGGTCGGGCTGGTGTTTGCAAATTCTCCACCATGTGCCCAAGCTGCAATGGCAAAGTAAACTATACCCAGAACGTTCTCCATGATGTGTTGATACGTGGCCTCGCTGACAGCAAAATCCAGCTAGACCTACTTGGAGACAAAAACCAAGACATGTCCCTGGAGACGGTGTTACAATTTGTTGAAGCAAAGGAGGCCGGGAAACGGTTGGCAGGGCATCTCCAACAATCACAGAGATTAGACGCTGCCTGCAGTCAATACCGCTGCACTAAGCAGGATGAAATCAAGGATCAATCGAAACCTGGCTCATGTAATTGTTGCGGCAAACATGGCCATGGGAAGAATGCCCCTCCAGGGTTAGAAAGAGTGAGTGTCCTACCTATGGCACAACATGTACACACTGCAAATGGGCGAACCATTATGAGGCTGTCTGTCACAGCAAAGGAAGAGCAACGACCTAGCACAGTGACCCCTCAAAAAGTGCCACCAGTGAGGTTGAAGGCGCCATCTTCGATGCCCTCTGTACAGCCACCAGCCTCAGCTGCAATCCTAGGGAGAATGCCATCTCATTAGGTTACCACCTTTACCACCACCTCAGTGACTGCTGGGTTCAACAGCCATCCCAAACTCAGTCTACCCAAATGATTATGCAGCCCTGGAATTCAAAGCGATCACATCCAAGCCGGTAATGACCAAAATCACTGCAATGGCTGACATGGCCTGTCAGAGCTGCTTGGCAAGTATGACGGTAATCGGCCACCTCGGCTTATGCGAGGATGATCTGATAATAATCAATCTTTATTTGCACTCATTCTTGCTAAAGAAAAAATTACAATTTCAATGAAAATATTAAAAGTAATGCTACTGTTACTTGGACTGGTTTGAGGACACTTAGTGCAATGTCCTGGTCTAGGCCGGCCTTGACACTTTGCTGATGCCAGTTACCATGTGTATGCATGCAGCCAACAACCATGGCATCAAAATCCTGGGGCAGTCATGTTACGGTTCTCCGGCCGCTCTAAGTCTGGACACCCTCCGAATCCCGGCAAATTGTGTACCTCACTAGTGATGCCGACAAACTGTTCCTGAGCCAGGAGACTTGCACAGCTCTAGGCATGATCTCCCCAAACTTCCCCACCCTGGGTGAAGCCCTCCACTCTACAACCATGATAGAGCCCAAATTGGCACCTAAGGAAAAGAGAACCTCACCAGCCACTAAGCCACACAGCCACACACACCCGACAGCGCAGTCAGCCCTCCATGTGATTGCCCATGCCGCCAACCACCACTACCACCAAAACCCACGCAGCTGCCTTTTCCTGCCACTGAGGGTAACCAACAGCACCTACAGCAATGGCTCCTGAATTACTACAAATCCAGCACTTTCAATACCTGTGAGCACCAACCACTACCATTGATGAAGGGTGCCACCAGGAGGCTTATGGTTGACCCCACTGCAGAGCCAGTGGCCCACCACACCCCAGTCCTGGTTCCACTCCACTGGCAGGAAAGTGTCAAGGCCGGCCTAGACCAGGGCATTGCACTAAGTGTCCTCAAACCAGTCCAAGTAGGCAAGGCTGTCACATGTTGTCACCCCATGGTCATCTATGCCAAAAAGAATGGTCAACCCTGCCGCACAGCAGACTTTCAGGCACTCAGCTGCCATGCTACACGTGAAACCTACCACACACAGAGCCCTTTCCACCAAGCACGGTCTGTACCCAGCAATACAAAGAAAACAGTCTGACTGCTGGAATGGATACCACAGTGTCCCCCTGCACCCAGATGACTGCCCCCTTACCACCTTCATCACTCCTTGAGGGAGATATTGGTACAAAACTGCACCGCAAGGCTACATAGTATCTGGCAATGGCTATTCCCGACGTTTTGATGAGATTGTCTCTCATGTCCCCAACAAAACAAAGTGCATTGATGAAACACTCCTTTGGTCAGGTAACCTCACCAAGAGCTTCCATCAAGCAGTGGATGGGCTTGATTTATGTGGTCAACACAGCATCGTTCTCAACCCGGACAAGTTCGTCTTTGGAGCTGACACTGTTGACTTTGCAGGATTTGAAATTACCCCTCAAAATGTTCGACCCTGAAAGAAGTACCTTGATGCCATCCATGATTTCCCAACCCCAACAAACATCACTGATGTTAGATCCTGGTTTGGCCTCCTCAATCAAGTCTTGTATGCCTTTGCTGCCACCAAGCGCATGCTGCCCTTCCGCAGCTTTTTGAGCCGGGCACATCCTTCTACTGGAACAATGAGCTCTTTGAGGAATCCAAAGCTACCATCATCAGAGATATTGAAGAGGGTGTCCGCATCTTTGATAAATCCAAACCAACTTGCCTGGCTACCGACTGGTCCAAAGATGGCATAGGGTACTGGCTTTGCCATTTTGTTGTCGCACAGGTTGGAAGATAACCCTCGTTGGAGGCTGTTTCACCCATGCTGCTGAAGCAAAATACGTCCCTGTAGAGGGAAAGGCTCTTGCAGTGGCCGATGTCCTTGACAAAGCCTGATTCTTTGTCCTTGGGTGCAGAGACCTAATCATTGCGGTAGACCACAAGCCTTTGCTCAAGATATTTGGTGATTGTACCGTTGATGAAATTTCCAATGCTCGCCTCTGCAACCTTAAAGGGAAGACCCTACATTACAGATTCTGTATGATTCACATTCCTGGAATGCGACATAAGGCTGCTGATGCTATCTCTTGCCACCCCACTGACCCAGCAGATACGATGATCTTACCTGATGATGTGACATGTACAGGCACTTCGGATGACCCACCCTCTCCTAGCCCCTCCTTCATGACTGGCATTTGCTGTGCAGACCCTCCACCAACCTCCCACCTCGATGATCAACTCTCATCCTTGGCCTCCTCAACACTGCATGCCATGGTTATCACATGGGACAGAGTCCAACTGGCAACCATAAGTGACAAGGATGTGACCCAGCTGATCTCCTTCATTGAGTCTGGCTTCCCCAGATTCTGACATGAGCTCCCACAGGCCCTCCAAGTGTACCACCCATTTCAAGAACACCTCTACATCATTGATGGTGTTATCCTTTACAAGGACCACATGGTCATACCCCCATCACTGCGACAACATATCCTAAATGTTCTTTATTCGGCCCACCAAGGGGTGACCTCAATGACTGCCCGTTCTGAAGCAACAGTATTCTGGCCAGGAATCACTGCAGCCATCAGAGCCTTGCAGGAGAACTGCAGCCACTGCAACCGCATGGCCCTTTCACAATCCAGTGCTCCGCCCTACCCCCTCACCTCAGCAGCATATCCCTTCCAGTCCATATGTGCTGACTTTTTTCACTACAAGGTGAATGAACTACCTCGTTATTGTGGACCGCTACTCCAACTGGCCCATCATCGAACGAGTGCAAGAGGGATCCAAGGGCCTTATTGACTGCCTCCACCACACATTCAGAACATTTGGCATCCCTGATGAGTGTGCCACAGATGGTGGCCCAGAATTCACTGTGACTACCACACGTCAATTCTTGAAAGAGTGGGGTGTACACAACCGCCTCTCATCAGTAGCCTTCCCACACTCAAACCTCCACACAGAAGTTGGTGTGAAGATCATGAAATGCCTCATTACCGACAACACCGATGCCCATGGCATTCTTGACACAGACTCCCTACAATGTGCCATACTCCAATATCAAAACACCCCTGACCCCAACACAAAACTGTTTCCAGCACAGTGCATATTTGGGCGACCAATCAAGGACTTGATACCCATATTGCCTGGCCGCTACAAACCACATCCAACCTGGAGTGACACCCTTGCCAACAGGGAGCAGGCCCTATCAGACACATGAAAGCCACAGAGAGGTTGATGGAACACACCAAGAGACTCCCACCCCTGGTAGTTGGTGACCTTGTGCGCATCCAGAACCAAACTGGTCCACATCCCATCAAATAAGACGGGCCTCATCATGGAGATCTGCCAGTTTGACCAGTATGTAGTACAGGTTGATGGCTTGGGCCGACTCACCATCCGCAACCGTTAATTCTTGAGGAAATATATTCCCGTACAGGAACAGCTTCCTCAACACACTATTGATGATGACCTTCGGTATCTCCCCGAGCCGCCCTCCCTATGCAACCCAATAACTCCTCTACTACCAGCCTCAACTGGGTAGCCACCTGCGAAGTCTTCACCGGGACCAGTAGCACCAGAATCCCCTACACCTGGAGCAATGCACTTCCATCCCACACAAGACAGCACTCAGTTACCACCAATCTTGACCACTCAACCATCAGCTGACAGCGGCACCCCCTACAATCCCTCCTGCAACCAAGCCCCGAACAAAGGAGCCCCCCTTAGGGACCACAACAAAAAAGGCCTTCTAGAACTGTGAACAATTTAACAAACTCATTGACACTTGTTCCGTTCTGTTTTTATTACATCAGTCTTAACTGCCCCAGTTTATACATTGTCACTAAAGACTTAGGGGGAGATAGAACGTAATCAGTCAGGCCTGCCTGGCACTAGTGTACTCAAGTTAGGGACCTGGCACTAGTCAGGCTATGTTTGTTGTATTTCCATTCATTTCGCTTTTCTATCATTCTGTGTACATGCAAACTGTTCTGAGCTGAGGTAATTAAACCGTTGTACTAGCGAAATGGATGGATTCTTATCTAAAATTTGGTAACCCATGTCCATACGTCCGTCCGTCTGTACCTCCGTACACCAAGCCCCATTCCATGAAAAATAAGAGAGTAGCACCATTACCATAAGTACATGTTTGATATTGCACATCCATGTTATGATTAATTGACAGCTGTCAAAACAAGATATCCACTGACCAGTATCACGTGACCATATCACGGGCTCAGGTCAAGAGCTCATCGAGGTTACGTGTTTTTTTAAGTTGAGCGCTGACCAGGTACTGGGTTTTTGATTGGATTGCGGGCTCAAGCCAGGTTATTACTCTGGGGGAGAGGGAGGGAGTACATGCAAAGGCAAAATTTTAACGCAAGTTAAACCCTGACACGTTGTTGACTTTTCATCCGACATATTCCTTGCACAATTATCGTTGATATGTTGCGTACGTAATTTCTACAATCTTGGGTATACTCATTTAGTATGGTTTGTTAAAATGTAAAAAGTAGTGACATCACACACTGAACAATCACATGCTCACAATTGATCATTTTTTGAGTTTCTGATCCAGGGGGAAAATCCTCTTTTCATTTATGGTTAATTGTTGTAATGAGGAGCTCCACTTTTAGGCTTTGCTAAATCTATATATTAGAGGTTCAACTGTACCTAGACTAATAAGATTAAACAAAGTGCAAACGTTTGGATTAGTAGTAATATAAGGAACTACATTTAATCACTATATAAATGTATGTTGTCTTGTGTGGTGTTGACAACATCTGTGTTATGAAGGACATGTAAGGACATGTATGGTTGTTCAATTTGTTGAATGCTATCATATTTATATAGTGATTTAATTTTTTTGTAGAACTGCAGTGACTTGCATAGGTGCCATTTATGACAGGCTGGGAAGAATGGTAATAATAAAATAGGCCATACTAGTATTCTCAATATAGGACTGGAACTATCTTGCAACTGAGTCTAGTGCGGGCAGCCTTTTCAAATGCAAATGTAAATATGAAAATATCTCAAGTGGTAAATTCCATGGGCCAGTGCATATGTCTTGAATTTTTTTAAGGGGGGGGAGGGGGTGGCAGGTACAACAAGAGTCTCAAAAGATATAAACTGATCCTTTGTGTTTTGAACCTCACAAGCACTTACTAGAAAATTAAACTGTTTGGCATACAAGTAAATTTGATAAATTATAATTATAACTAAATGGGATTTGGGAGTGGCACATTGCATGGAAAGGCTTTCAAGATCAAATTTTAGAATGTGGAGTGTTGCTTTCTGTAAATGGAGTAGAATTGGAGAACCCAGAGAAAATCCCCTCCGAACAGCAAGGTTAGAACCTTCGATAAACTTCAACCCACTTAAGAGCATGATTTAATCCCAGGTCGCACTGGTGGGAGGCAAGGGGTCTTACTACTACAACATCCTTGCTCCCCAAGTAAAAGGTAAAAGTCAAAGCATTCTTGACATCTTTGAAATGAAAAGGAAACAATAATTATAAAACGATTACTACCTAATTGCCTGCCACTACTAAACTGTTTCCAAGAACTTTCTTGTATGCGTAAAGGGGATCTATTAAATCACTGATTAACTGCCATCATGTGTGGCTGCTGCATTAATGAGTTGGTCTACATGATGCCTTTGATAAGTTCAAATGTATTAAAGATGTGTAAATTATTAATCGTGGGGTAAGATAGGATAGTTGAACTTTTCACTCATTTGTCTCACAATGGAGTCACTTTAATGTTTCACGTTTCGAGTGCTAAACTGTTAGTCTTCATCAGGCGATGAGGTCAATTGTTGCGACACGCAACAATTGACCAATTGTTGAGATCTCTGACACAACTCTTAGGTCCTACTTAGTGCGACCTAAAGACACCCTTGAACCAACAAAACAAGACAGTGTTGTTGTTGATTCCTTGCAACAAAGACATATGGCTTGCTCGTACTCAAGCCACCACAATCTCAGAACATGCCAACGAGACGGGGCATTTACCCATCCGGGACAAAGTCAAGTTTATTGATCATGACCCTCACTGGTACACACAAATGGTCAAGGAAGCTATCCATATAAGACTTCACCCAAATAACATCAACAGAGATAGTGGAATCAAAATTCCTGAAGCAATGATGCCTACAATCAGAAAGCACAACAGCCGGTCAGTTAGAATGCGGACCTATGAGGGAACAGCGCCACGAAGTCAGAGTAATAATGAGGATCGAAATGTACCAATAGCAGCGAACCAAGGTGCTACAAATAGTGACACGCAACAATTGACCTCATTGCCTGATGAAGACTAGCAGTATAGCAGTCAAAATGTTGCGATCTACATCTTAAAGTGACTCCATCGTGAGGCAAACGAGTGAAAAATTCATCTCTCCTTTCAAACATATTGTTGAACAAAGTTGTCGTAAGAAGGTGTGGTAATATTTACATCACTGTGTAATTTATTTTTCTAGGCTGGTGGATCATATCAGGAGACTGTACAAACTCTGATCAAAGCCATGAAAAATGCAGAGGTACTTTGTAGTTTTGACACAATATGCACAATGAGCGACAAAAGCATTGAGACACTTGGCAGTAAAATTTGATTTGCGAGTGTCTTGGAAACATTTTCTCCCCTTCCCCCAAACAATGTTGGTTTTTCTATTTCTTAAACTGCACAGACCACAGCACCTATACAATATTGAATCAGGGGGCTGGGGGTATCATAGAATGAATGCTAGATACAAATATAATAGAATAAGAGGTTGAATATTGAAAAGTGTCACATTCTAAAAGTGTATCAACTACTTTTGTCGCCCATTGTAGTTGCTTACCATTCCATCATAGCCTTAATGTTAAAACTGCAGTATCCACAAATAATCTTCTGGAGCCATTTATCTACCTACTAAATATTTATTATAACAAGAATGGCTTATATTTTGATACTAGGCTCAACTGATACTGAATGTTGTAAGTTTTTTTTCTTGGTTTGGGTCTGAAAATGTTCTTAACATGTTACTTGAGGTTAAACAATTTTTGTGTTTTAAGTTTTTTAGATATTTGCTTTCTTAGGGAAAAAATGTATACAGGCTATCGCAGTGGAAATACTTCAATATTTCAAAATGATGTTACAGTAGGAGGTTTAAGGAAAATCTAGTTATAACAATCTCAGCCTTGGTAGTTCTTAGTGCAGTCTTGATGTTTTGTTCAATCACAGCTTCAGCTTTCATATCTAATAGCTTCTAATTAAAAAAGAGTGTACATGGCTTATTTGTTTGTCTACATGTAGTCTCAAGGACGCTGTGAAATCATGCTGAGTCTGGAACGGGTTTTGCGTGGCCTTGGAAGTAATGGAGCAGTATTACACAGGGATATCTATAAAGCTGTCCGTGGAGCTCTAACAGACAGAAGTATGTCTGTTAGATGTGCAGCCGCAAAGGTATTGTGTAATGTTGCTTGTTACAATGATTTTATTTGTTCCTGTTTTGCATAAGAAGGTGCATTTCTATGAATAAATGGTAGATGTTGTGTACTTAGTGTCAATGAGTAAATTATTGATTATAAGAGTGATAGATGTTGAATTCTCCTTTCCATCTGTGGTTTGGAGGACAATGGCCAATTCCCTCTAGATGAGTCATGCCCACAGGGTGTCACGGTGGTTGTATTCATCAAAACAAATACAGTGGAAGCCCACCTTACGGTCACCTCTTTATTTCAACCAGTCTTTCTTGTCCTGGCAAAATGCCCATACATTTTCTTATAAGGAAACCATGTTAGTGTGTCAACCCAATTAATATGGCCAATGGCCACATTCTGAAATCCCAACCAGTGTGTAATTTCAGCCTGTTTATAGGCCACTCAAACCAGTTATGCTCGTCTTTTCATTGTTACAGTGGGTAATGTTGCATGTAATGATTGATTTTTCAATTTTTCAAAGTTATATATCTGCATTCTGGATGCTTATTAAAGAACAGTTGTTTGGCAGTGCAGTGTTTGTATGATGTCACACAATTTAGACCAGTCATGAATTTGGCTCAACCCCATTCATACGTCCAAATTTTCATTGACGTTGGTGACCGTATTAGCAGGGTTCCACTTTATCCAGTCTAAGATAATGAATACAACTGCCATCATGATTCGCTGCAGGCACGTCTTATAGAGGAAATTATGAATTAATGAGCTTAGTAGCATTTACACATTGTACACCAGAAAAGTGTGTCAATGCTAAGATTACAGAACCATGTCACTGTAATGCAACATGAATATCATCATCATTTCATGTCACATGCAACTGTGTTTATGGAAAACGTCTTCATAACAAAAGGTTGTATTTCAGTCCTGATCAATCTCCAAGTCAAACAGAAAGCATTATTATCTACATGTTTCACTTTTGTGTCTATTATGTTGTCTGGGTTCTCACTGTTATATATGAAAACTTTAACTTGTACAGTAAATTCAGCTGTTGAGAACACAAAATTAGTTTTTGTTGATTATTTGTGGAATTAAGCTAGTAAAGTTAACATCTTAAGGTCTTATGATTACCTGCTAGTTTGCTTGTTGTGTCTGCATTTGTTGTATGTTGGCATTGTATGTAACTGCAATTTTATTTTTGTTTAGACGTAATATTTTGTAAAGTGCTTTAGAATATTTTTATAATTTAGTGCTATAGAAATGTAATTATTATCATTATTATATGAGTAAAATATGAATGTATTATTCATTGAATTATTATTATTATTATTATTATT
>Ga0126339_10002663_pt1 | contig 12832 bp, 12 predicted proteins | sample OrbTmetagenome_2_FD_92532 | JGI IMG/M metagenome (GOLD analysis project Ga0126339, IMG submission 92532) | Coral microbial communities from Petempiche,Puerto Morelos, Mexico - Orbicella T R C metagenome | ecosystem: Host-associated > Invertebrates > Cnidaria > Coral | place: Petempiche,Puerto... | reverse complement strand
CTAGTACAAGATAGTTTATTTGACTAAAGGGGAATGGGCAACCGGTGCGGGGGTGATGAGGGGGGGGGGGGGGGGAAGGGGGAAAGGTGGAAAAAAAAATGGAATGGCATTTAACATGTAACAAGTTTGTTCTCCTTTTAAGTCATTCTACAAAACCATCCATCCATCCATCAATCAATCAATCAATCAATCAGTAAGTCAGTTAGTCATTCTTGTCGCTCCATGACAGTTAAGGTTACAGTATACCTTCATGGGTGTCTCGCGTGCAAGTGATGTAGCATGTGCAGTTTAAGATGTAGATACCTAAACCCCTACATCAAATTAAAGCTTATAGAGCTGGCTATCAAAGTATACCAAAAATTTTGAAATAGAATGAATTGTCAAATTTTTCACGACCACAAAACGTGAATGCCAGAATCACCTTTCGAAAGCTACAAGTCAAAGCAAATTTTGTTTTTCGCCAATTTAATTTTTTCCTCAGTTTCAGGGCCCAAAGCACTTAAAAAAAGGGTCTTCGTTTTGGCATATTCAATTGTAGTAAAAAGTTTCAGAACATTTTCGAAATAGGATTAAAAAAATGTGGAGTGATTGTACAAAAATCGCTCTCGAAGAAAAAGTATTTCGAAATTAATAATTCGCAGATCCATGTTCTTGTAGTTTATATGTTAAACTACCTACTGTCTAAATTTCAGGGCAATTGAACAAATTCCCGTCGAGTTATAACTCTTTAAAGTGTCTGCTTTAAGCAAAAAATTTTGTTCGAGAAAACAGCGCTAAGAAAAATCTTCTGCTTTGCAAACAAACTCCGCCCACAAACGCCTTCAACTGGGTTCTCAGATAACTGAGCCAATCAGTGCGGGGAGAATTTACTACTATTAACCTCCTAATGAAATTTACGTGCGAATCTCCAAAAAACCCTTGTGTTTCACAATGCGCTCGAGGCCTTGAAGGCGGAGAGATAATTTTTCTGTAGCTTGCTTTTGCTTGAAGCTTTTCTGGCAAAACGGGGAAGACTAAAAAGGATACAAACGCTAGAGTGGCTGGGCGAAGAAACCAAACAAAAGAAAGCACTGTGGAGCAACTGTGTGTTGTCAACTGTGCATGGATAATATTTCAAATGGTCTCAATGAGTCCGATGATTTGTTGATATCGGACTTATCTGAAGAGTCTCTGTCAACATCCCTATTATTACCATCCAGTTCCGAAATTTTTGCAGAACCTTCCTTTTCTCTTACCACAAATTTTTTGCCCACCTTATATGATAGCTGTAACTTTATCCACATGGCAAACTTTCGTTTCTTCACTCATTGATGTATTTTCATTCGTTCTTCACTGTTTTTGCTTTTTTGAACTGGTCCATGTTTTTAACATGGTCTATGTTTACTTATAACTTAATAGAGTTACACCTAATACCAAGAATGCTTGGTAGTCACAACAACAATGCTGATCAACTGAGAAGTTAATTCGTGACATCCATACAGGTAATTCCTGTGAAAACCGTCTTGGTTGATTGCATACATACCATAGGGCTGTCAATCAAGAGGGAAACTTTCAATTCCAGCGAAAACGTAAAACTGCCATTTCTCTGCCAGTATGTAGCCTTTTTCAAATTTTTTTTTTCAGAAATTAGAGATTATTCTTCGACCACTACTTTGACCCAAAAATCCAAATTTGAACAAAATTGCCGACCCAAAGGTATACTGTAACCTTAACACAAGGGAGCAGCATGTGTTACTGGTCCAGGGAAAACAGCTTGATCGCAAATGACTGTATCACTGGCTAATTGAATGATTTTGAATTTTATTTAATGTGCAATCTATTAACAACTACATGTAAATAGAGAATACTTATGTTTTTCGGGTGACTACAGGTTAATATGGCTGTTGTTGTCTACTGGAAATCATACAGTTTGTTCCCCAAATAACTTATTTTACTAGCCATGCCATGAATTCATGGATATTTTTACATGCTGGATGGGTTTTTCTTTCTTGCTCTTCACTGAGGTTGCTCGGCAGATGGACTTTCATTTTTTCGTCTGAAAGAAACTCAGACATCTGATCACGACAGGCACATGCACTCATAAAAGTCACCTGACAAAAGGCCTGCTTTGAAGTTGTGAAACCTTCGTGATTCACCATTTTGGTCTGTCTTGGTCCTAGTAATTTCTCACTACATGTTCTCAATGAATGAAGATGTCTGTAAAAACTTGAGAGCTACAGTGCAGCTCAGAAATAAGTGAACCAAAATATATGTGTATTTTGCATCAGCCAAACCACACACATGCGTATACATATGTATATCTGTACACTGTTTCACGTATACTGTACACTATATGCATGTATATCTCATTAGTATGTATGAGCTAACATAATATACCTCTTACTAACCGAGTTTGAGGTCCATACTGTAAGTTACGGACTGAGGTTTTTCCCCTTCGATTTATGGCCCAGGCGCGAAATGCGTGGGTCATAAATCGAAGGGGAAAAACGAGGATCCGTAACTTACAGTATGGACCAAGAAGACGAGGTTAGTAAGATATTTATTATAGCTCTACTGTGTGTCTGACGGGTTCGGAAATGATTTCTATTCATGCGGACTCGGAAAGGCTTCAAATTTTTGATGCACCTAGAAAGCAAAGCGAGTCCGTTCGAAACTGTTTTCAAGTCGTTGGCCACTTTATTACATAATTTAGAGTATAAGAAAGTTTTGAACTTTCTCTTGCTATAAAAGTTAAGAACACTCACCGATAAATTACGAAACCGGGTGGCAACAAAACCAACTTTAAATTTTAGCGGGCCGTACGGAGAGTACGGCCTGCTAAATTGACCAATCACAGCGCGCATACTAACTGAGGGATATAATAATGTTTCTTTTGTCTACAAGTTGTCGTTTCCATTGGCTTGATCATGACAACTTGACGGAGAGGGCAAGATTGAGAGTTTTGATCACCATTTAAATTCAGGCTAGACTTTGCTGAAACAAAAATCAACTTACTATACATATAAATAGATAGTAATTTGCTGAGTAATTTTTGTTCAGCTTTGGATCGTGCTTTTGTTGAAGAATGTTGTTTTGTTGTAGTTGAGTTGCGGCGAATAGAAGCATTCCATCACGTGCAAAATGTTGGGAGCCTGGAGGGCTTCTGTTTACTTTACAAATTTACCCAGGAAATTCAGTGATTCCCTGACAAAGCAAGCATATTACCAGTATTTGTGAAATGAAAACCCAATTGAAATGAAAAGTTTCAGAGAGATTTTAATTTCTACATGTATTCTCAACACATACATATACATGTAGGGAATAACTGGGAATGTACATGTAAAGTTGCAGTTGGTAAGCGCCCTTAAGGGTTGTAAACTTGAGGACTAAGTGCAACTTGCAAAATAATTCTTTGCCAGTGAGTTGTGAACAGTAACTGCAAAGTAAACATTTGGTGTACAAACAAGAAGTTCAAGCGACTGTTTCATTATTGCTTCCCAATTTATTGCCAGCTAAATATCAAACTTTTCCTGGAAATTTCTTTTGTTTGGCCCAGTGCTACGACCTGTAGCATGCTTCGGGTGTACAAATTGCTTAAGTGACAAGTTTTGTTGAATATCTCTGCATCAGAAAAAGCCATGACCACGAAACCTTCTCCAAGCCTTGCATTTGTAATAAGAACAACAGTGACCTAAAATAAGCTTGGGTTCGAGCAATATGTTTTAAATAATTTTTGATCCAAAAATATAAAAATGTGAGAAAATGGCACGTTATGCATAACAGCACACAAGTGAAAATTGAAAACAACAACAGATTATTCTTGTCAGCATTTAATTTAAAACACCACCAGTTGTAAGAAATAAATAAAGTTAACTAACTCTAAGGATACAAGTGATATTTGGAAAATAATGCACTCCTTGTAGTCAAAATCCTCCTAAATTTCAAGCTAGTCGAGCCAGCTCTCCAAGACAAAATACAAATGGTAACAGTGTCAACGTTCTGTTCAACTTGTTTAGATAACATTCACGGATATAAATGCTCATACAACAAATTCATTCTTCTCCAATTTCTAGCTTGACTCGTTGCATTGTGTTGAAAATATTCACTGAAATCTCAATCCCCAAGTGAAATGGCAACCATCTTTGTTGAGCAAAATAAAAGCATCACCACCATACAAATTCCTTTGAAACTCGCTTCTTGGACCTTCGATGAGTGCCATCTTCTTGACATCCAATGCTCATTTCATCACTAAAGCTCTACCAAAAACTTAACTTCGTATGTTACATTCCCATGAAAATACAACCATGTCCATGTAGTGGCATTAGAGTTAAAAAAACATATCTTTTGTGGACAGATTTGTTAATAATTATTAGAGCCTATTTTAGTCAATTAAACACATTTCTGCATTTAGTTTCAAGGCAGAAAAGTAACTAAAGCCAAATCTGGATCAGCCATTGGACAATATATTGGAACATTTGTCTAGATAGTCTGAAGTTCTCTTTCCACCCTTTTTGTATGAAATTTCCATGCAAAAGGGTTTCAAACCAGTGTACCAAACTTGGGGGTACACTTAAAGTCACTCGGTTTATTACAAATCTAGTTATTTTTCCTTTGCTCTCCCACCATTGTACAACTCCCGAATCTCGTGTTCTGTGTTATTTTCTCTTTTTTCAAAAAACTCTCCAATTACAGCAGTTACTGCAGTCTGTCTGAAGTACCAGAGGGTTTAAATGTTTTTAATTCTGATGCTGCTTCCAATGGCAATTTTGACGGCATTGTCTCTTTGAGTGGCAATTGGTTGTCATCTTCCGGAGGTGATGCTCTGATTGACTCGGATGTTTCTGCTGATTTTTCGGTTGAGGGTGGTTTAGTTATCACGCGCTCTTCTGTTGATCACAAAGGCACATTTGCAGCTTCAGGTGGCTGGTCATTCTCAACTTTGTCATTTCCCAAAACATACAGTACATCATGCCTATCGAAAATTCTCCATCGAAACATTCATAATGTGAACGATACACCTTTAGGTTCAGAGGTTGAATAAAACAAAGTCAAATTTTGTTTAAATGCATTTTATTCTGACAATGCCCTTTCCAAACTGCTTATAATGTAAAATGGTTTGTGTGATAATACATTTCAAGTAGAATTTCGTGATGAAGACTGGCTTTGTCCCCACAGGTTTGCTATAAAGCTGGCAAATGTAGAGCTGTCAAGGTGGTCATTTCTGGCAATCAGCTGCTTTTTCATCGCTAGTGCGTGAGCTTTGTTTTGTTTAGCCCTAAAATTATTGTTAAGCTTACCTGCTACCCTTCATGACTTCTTGTTACTGTTGGACAGGACAGGAACGACAGCATTGTTTGCTGCCATTTCATCGTGGAAACTGAATAACTGAATGACACAACATTTGCATGTGCAGAGAACTGACGAATGTCATGACGTTTAACAGAAAGCCTGCGAAAAATCACTTGCTTCGAAATTTGAAAGGTATCAGTCAGTGTTAACAAAATAAAGCACACATAGATCTATAACAGTGTACTGTTTCTTTTTCATCTATTACTTTCTTACCAGATTAGCTCACCGTAAATGTGTATTTTTAAGACTTCTGAGCATTTGCAGGCGGTAATAAGTGCTCTTACAAGCTGTAAATTTTACTGGTTACCACCTGATAAGGAGAACCCTAAGTCCCAGTGGCAAGGCTGATCATAGAATGTCACAAGTTTTTCAACCGTCTCTTTTAACAAACGTACTGCCCATGAGCCTTCGCGTACTACACTCACACCCAGTTCTCTGTTCCGTGTTGGCAAAATATTAATTTATGTCAATACCGATTATTGCAAATTACTCATTTTGCCTTCACTGCACAACCGAACACACGCAAAGGTTGAGGCATGGGCACCTTGGTCAGCCAGGCCTAAGACAGATAGCTAAATGCAGGGCTTGGGCTCACAGAGACAGAGCCTTAGAAACTTCTAGCTTACTAACAAGAGAATCCTTTACAAATGTTCTTTGCCGTGACTATAGTTTAGCGATGATGGCACTTAAGATTCCTCTCTGAAACACCAGAGGTAGCAGCTAAAGTACCTCCACCTGACCTAGCTGAATGAGTACTAAACTTGCAGATATCTGGTACAATATTTGCGAAAGACTATTTAAAAGACTGCCTAATTAGGTGGAATAACTAATCGGTTTGTTTATAGAGATAAGGCTCTTATGATTGCCTGAAGCTGAAATAGCCCTAAAAAGATACTTGTCTGAATTTTCAGGAATCTGGGACTTCTGCGCATACAGTTTAAGTAAAGAACACAAACACGTGCTAAATGGGGATTCAGCAATAATGACTGATATTTGGTCTGTCTTGCTTTTCTCTATGCTGATTGTAATGTAACCCTTGTTAAACTGAACATCTCTACCACAAATAGCACATAACTCAGAACTTCTAAGAAAACCAGAAAATGCAAGGATGAACATGACTAAATTTCTTGATTGTAAAAGGTCTTCTAGATTGGTCTCTGCAGCAAGAAGGTTGAGGTGGTGGGCCACCAGGGGTTTCTTTCTATTGGCTATTGGCTGACTGGCAAGGCGAGCAGCTCCTTCTTTTACAGCAATAACAGTAGGGTGTAATATTGGTGAGTCGACGCCTGCAAGAAGATGTATCCATTTGAATGCATAGAAGGTGATAGATAGATAGAGAAATCATTTATTAAACTCACAACTTCCAGCTATAAGCTGAATTACTTGTGTTATATACTACATGTTTAAAAAATTCAAACTATAAAAATTCCTAACTATACATAAAAAAATTATATCATAATAAAATACATCAAACTAGTACAAAATTCTATTTACAATTGTTGTTTATTTGCATGGTGCATTATGAAAGTATTTCTAAACCTCTTTGTTTTTACATTCGGGATTGAAAACATATGCCTAGTCCTGAAATTATATCTCTCACTGTCATGGCGCGTGGGCAGCAGGCCAGCTAGTGTATGCTGGTCATTACTCTACAATTTGTTTAAACAGAATGCTACATAATTCCTCACGTCTATGAAAGAGTGTTTTGAAGCCCGCATCTTCCAGGGCCTTGCAATACAAAACCTCTGGGAATAGGATCCTTAAGACTCTTTTCTGAACCCTCTCTATTTGGTTGGACAAATAGGCTGGCAAGCTAGCGTGGAAAGCCTGGCATGCATATTCTAGAACGGAACGTATGCATGCACAATAAAATTGAATTAGAGACTTACGGTCTATGCTAGCGTGCTTGAGTTGCTTAAGCAAGTAAATTCGTCGAGACGCTTTCGTAGTGATATTATCGACATGATCATTCCATTTAAGGTCATTCCTTACAGTGATGCCCAATATCTTAGCTGATTTCACAATTTCAAAAGCATTACCATTAGCCGTGAGAGAAACAGTGTCCAAGTTACGTTCCCTTGGAAAGTCTATTCTGAGTTCCTTGCACCTAAGTGAGTTCAGTTTGAATCTATTGTTGTTAGACCATCGAAGGACATCATGTACTGTATCTTGGAGCATTGAAGCACCAAACTTGGGGACAATTTGCGAGACCGTGGTGTCGTCTGTGAATTTCCACATGGAAGAGAGGGTGTTGCTCGTTGTGAGGTCGTTGATCATAACCAAAAAGAGCCATGGGCCAATCCAGGTTCTTTGTGGAATTCCGGCCGGGACTGGTTTAAAATCCTAGAAGCAATCAGAATTTAGCTTGACACGTTGATATCTGTTTCGTAAAAAGTGCGCCACCCAGTTGACCACGGTGGGTGTTACTCCTAGGCTATGGAGCTTGGCAATCAGTAAATTGTGGTCTACAAGATCAAAGGCTTTCTTGCAGTCCAGGAGTGCTGCTCTAACATGGGCACCAGTCCTGTCAGTGGCTTCGAACCAGTGATGCAGCATGGAGATGAGTACGAACGTAGTGCTTGAATCTGGAATAAAACCAAACTGGTTAGGGTCCATACACTCGAGTGTCAAGGGTTTGAATTCTCGGTCAAAGACAACCCCCTCCGCGGCTTGGGACAATGTAGATGTTAAAGATATGGGTCTCAGGTCTTTGTTAAAGTCTTCAATAGACACACCCTTGGGAACAGGTGGAACATCCGCTAGCTTCCATATACGTGGGACTTTAAATTCTGTAATTGATGTAACACCTCGGTTAAAGCTGGAGCTAGTATATCAGCACCCAGTTTGGCAGGTTGTCAGGCCCCCCTGCTCTAGACGCGCTAACATTGCTTAGGCGTGCTGCAACAGAGTCAACTGTCACTGAAATAGGCTTGTCAACTTCGCATAAAACCATGACGTCATCAGATAGCGGATTGTACTCTTGCATAGCACCGACAAAAGCCTCGTTGATTTTATCAGCGAGGTCTCGGTCAGTGCAGTCTGTGTGGATTCTTAAAATGGACCTTATGTCTTCCCGCGCACTACCACCATTTCCACAGAGCTGTTTAACTTCACGCCACCAATCGCGAGGGCACGTGTCCTTAAAGTCACGCACCTTGTTGTCATAATAAATCTCCCGACACCTTTTCCTTTCATGGTTTACTTTGTTCCTAAGTAATTTGAATAGCAACGTATCACTGGATGAGAAGGCTTGCGGTCTTTTCTGAATAAGCTGTTTAAGATCAGCATTTAGCCAGGGTCTGTCTGTTTGGTGAACTTTTGCAGGTGCAGTTGATGGTAGCGACAGACTTGCATGACTCAAGGTATTGCAAGTAGAGAGCACAATCAGTGGGTCTGACTGGAAACTCTAAGGTACCCAAGACAACGCTAGCAAAGGCTTTCCACTTGTTAGAAGCTCTCAAGTAATTTTCTGATGTCCCAGATGCTTTGGAAGCTAGCATGGTGGATTTGAGATTTTCCGTTAGCTGATCCACTCTTGTGGAATTTTGGGCCTCTTAAGACCAGAAAATGGAAGTGAGGGTACAGTATCTCAGGATAAGAAAGAGGAAAAATATCAAGAAAATCTAAAACATTCCAAGGAGAAGGCAGCAATGCACACAATGCTGAATTTGCATTTAACTGACTGTTTTCAGTAAGTAAAGCCACTTTGCCCTCCAGGAAATACACTTCTCACGCATCACAATACAAAAACCGCGCTATTCTACTGGGCATACCCCTCTAAGGTTTTGCACATTGGCAACATAATATACCCCTCTAGGGTACAAAAAACGTGATAAATCACCCCTCTAGGGCCTCTCCTGGATGCCTCTTTAAAGCATAACACATTTAACTTGATATTACTATCAAGTAGTAAGTACTTCATGCAAATACGCCTTATTGGCAAGACAAGATAACAGCTGCAAATAACAGCTGCGTCTGCCCAAATGGAATCAACAAACGGAGCTAGGAAGCTTTTATGAGATAACTTGAAATCCAATCTGGGAATGATGCCGAAGTCAAGACGTAGAGCTAATGAAACGAATGCCAATAGCTTGCTACCAAAATAGAGTTATTAGCTTTCCCGCTAATGAATAAATTAGGAAAGTTAGGCAGGATAACCCAGTCATGGATAAATGTACTCCAATGGAAACCATCCGAATACAGGATAGGCCAAAATTCTGCTGACTTCCAAAGGGGAACAATCAGAGTTCCTTGAGCACTGTAAAGCTCCATCTGCTTGATAACTTTAGATGTTAAATACACAGGAGGGCATAGCCAGTTATTATGATGAGACCGATCCTGAGAAAATGCATTAACACCACTCAAACCAGGCTGGTAAAACCTTGAATTAAAGCACTGGATTTAGGCATTGTAGGATCAAGCGAACCTGGACCCCATAAGTCATCAAGAGCGTTGAAGACTGTATCGCTGATCAAGTAGTCGTCATAATCAATGAATTTGCTTATAATAGATCATCCACCACACTATGTAGGTCTCTTGGGGTCCATTGCATATCAATATTAGTAGCATTAAGTAAACAACTTCAATGGATATCCATAGCAAGCTCCTGTAATGCTGGAGTCTTAGAGCCGGAATTAACGATTTGGATAATATTCTGATTATCAGTGAACCATGTGACTGTCTGGGCTTTCAAAGACTCCACGAAGGCTTTCACTGATAAAGAAATGGCTAATAACTCTCTGAACGTAGAACTTTGAGCTTTCTCAAAATCTGAACAGTTTTCATGGAACATCTTGCCCTTGAACTCGATGAAACTGCTGCAAGCTGAGCCAGAAGCATTGGAGTAGATGATCTAGATGGCTCGTGCCTGACAGGCCAAATAGGTATTCTGTTAAGACTTGCCACATTAAATTTCCAGAAATTCAACTCAGCCAGAGCTTTAGACGAAAGACGAACGTAAGAGTTCCAGGTTGGTACGGTATTGAAGACTGCAATTAAATTTCTAGGTATAAGCCTAGAGACATACCAGGAGCATCAAACACTTCAGTGACACAACTGTTGATAATGAGATTGTTGATGGCACTTTCTACGAAAGCTGACTGTTCCAAAGCCGAACTATTATTTTTAGCTGTAAAGGGCAGAGGAATTTGAAGAAGCGGTAATTTATAGCCATATTCAATAACATCAAGGATAAATTGAGGTGCGTGAATGTCATTCCAGAATTTCAGGGCTCCAGGTAGCTGTCCTTTAATGGACAAAATAGTCATTGCCAGATTTAACCTCAAAAGAATCTCCAGTGACATGTAGAAAAACTGATTTGTCGCTGTCCTCATGAACAAGGTCTTGTTCCAAATTGACGTCTGAAGTGAGTCATTTGGGATTCTGACTGGTATTAGAAGGAACATTCAATCGCAATTTAGGACAAGAAGCCCTCCAAAGCACAAACCAGATGCCGATCTCTGAGACCAAAGCTAGAGGTTTAGATGCGAAAATAACTTGGGTAGCTGTGAAGTGGAAAGTTGCGCAGTTGTTGAAGTTGATGTGACATTACTTCTTTGCCGGATTGAGCATGAAGTGAAACGCTTCGTGGACTTAGCTGCTCTGGATTGGGACCTGTATATCTTTTTCTCATTTTTGTCGTTTGCGAGATCATGGTGTTCATATTCGAGGACCAGTTTCCATCCACGCCATGATTTATCAGCTGGTAGAATTAATTTTTCACGCTTTTGAAGAAGATCTAAGGCTTTGGTCTTCTAGGCATCGTTCCTTTCGAGGGCAATCTGGGAGTCATTAACAGCATCTTAAATAGCTTTGTTAGATTTGTACTGCTCCTTGTTGCTCTTTTTGTTGAAGTGAGGAAGGGAATCTTGCTTCAGCCTTTTAATCTCTGACATCTGTTGGGAAGCAATAGACTCGTTAGATGGTATGAGGTTAGAAATTGAAGAATTCATGAGATCTTTGATCTGAACGAGAAGATCTTTGTTGTTTTCAGTGACGACTTTCCTGACACCTGCTTCATCCATAACTAACTAAGGAAAAGTGATGAAGAGAACTAAAAAACCTTATGGGAAAGTGCTCGTGGCAAGGCTGATCATAGAATGTCACAAGTTTTTCAACCGTCTCCTTTTACAAACATACTACCCATGAGCCTTCATGTACTATGCTCACACCCAGTTCTCTGTTCTGTGTTGGCAAAACATTAATTTATGTCAATACCAACTATCACAAATTACATTATCTTGGTACTTGTGTCATTTGGACTCACTGTATCTGGGCACTTGTTCCATTTGGAATCACTGTATCTAGGCACTTCTGTCATTTGGACTCACTGGAATCATTGTATTTAGGCACTTGTGTCATTTTGACTTATGAGAGCTTAGACCATATTGCCTTCAAATTTTGTCCCATTAACCCATGGTAACTGCAGAGACTTGAAAGTTTTAATGCTTTATTCATATAAAAAGTCAATTTCAAGGAAAAAAAGGTATTTCCCCGAGAGAAATTTCTGTCTCTTGTACTATGCAGGGATGTGATAATGTAACAATACATTATTATCCAGTTCTGCTCTATTGTCTGTAAAGTGGTCGCCTATGGGAGGTTAAAAACAAAGAAAATTCAGACTTTTAGCTCTGAAAGTGGTCGGGGTTGCTTATTAGAGGTGGCCACTTTCAAGAGGTTCCAAATATACTGATTTGACTTGGAAACTTATGGTATTTTGGGAAACTCATTGTTTAGGAGAGATGGTTGTTACGAGAGGTGGTCGCAAAGGGAGGTTCGACTGTAGATAGTTTATTGAGTTTCAACTGTTGCAGTACATTACTGAATCATGCAGAAACTTTACTTTAAAATATTAGCAATGCAAAGTAAAATCAAGAAATGAAAACAATCATCCTGTTCGTTTTATATAGGGGCAACTGAAATGGGCATACACAGCAGAGGTTGTTGACAAACGTGATTGGCGGGGGTAAGAGGGGGTGTAGCTTGAGTAGTACATGGAGCGTTCAACAAATACACCGATTCCAGAAAAAACCGGAAGTCGCACCAAAACGAGGCTTAATAGCCCTCGCGGTAAATATCCAAAGCAACATGGCAAACAAAGAAGAGATGTCAATCTCTATTCTGATGATATTCCTGGCGTCAGTGTGAGCGAAGAACAGATTGAAATATTGACACTTAGGCAAATGAAATTCTGGCTTAAAAGTTGCCGTATAAATTAAAGTGGCAAAATAAAGGAACATTTGGAAAGATATGTTTGCCATGCTTCGATTGTCTCAATCTCTAATATGCGAAAAAACATCCTCACCATTTTTATTGCCTAAAAGAACTTTATTCATGATCGGTTTAGGAAAAAGAATCTGAATGAAACGAAAATTTTAAAAATCTACGACCCTGACCCGAACAATAGCTTTACTAAAGCTAAAGTAGCTTAAAGTAGTAAAACTGATGAAGCAAGAGCTCGAAAGAACATACGGAAGTAAATTTAAAAATTGTTCCGGATATCGGG